>Ga0214919_10007597_pt1 | contig 14563 bp, 10 predicted proteins | sample LL1503_MetaG_FD_177994 | JGI IMG/M metagenome (GOLD analysis project Ga0214919, IMG submission 177994) | Freshwater microbial communities from Lake Lanier, Atlanta, Georgia, United States - LL-1503 | ecosystem: Environmental > Aquatic > Freshwater > Lake | place: USA: Georgia | collected... | reverse complement strand
CGGTCAGCACATTTTTCCAGCGGGTCAGCGCATAAGCCAATTTAGGTGGCAGCACGCGACGCAGCGCATCGCCAATCGCATCGCGGCTGGGACGGGCCACCACATAGGTGGGCGTGCGCTGCAATAAGGTCACCTGCGCCGCGCGCTTGGCCATTTCGGGCACCAGGGTCATGGCGGTGGCGCCGCTTCCAATGACGACCACTTGCTGGTCACCGTAGTCCAGGTCCTGCGGCCAATGTTGGGGGTGCACCACCTTGCCACTGAAACTATCCATGCCGGGGAAGATCGGCGTGTAGCCATGCTCGTAGTTGTAATAGCCACTGCACATCAGCAAAAAGCCGCATTGCACTTGGAACTCGGTGTCGTCGGCGAGCCGCTTGACAACGACACGCCAGCGCGCTGCGGCGCTATCCCAATTAGCAGATACCACCTTATGCCCGAAACGGATCAGCGGCAGCACGCCAAACTCTTGCGCAGTCTCTTGCACATACCGCAAGATGGATGGCCCGTCGGCAATCGCCTTGGCGCCGGTCCAGGGTTTGAAGGAATAGCCCAGAGTGTGCATATCCGAATCGGAGCGTATGCCGGGGTAGCGGAACAGATCCCAAGTGCCACCCAAACGCTCGCGCGCTTCCAAAATTAAAACCGATTGCTGCGGCAGGCCTTGGCGCAAATGCACCGCACTGCCTATGCCCGATAGGCCAGCTCCGACGATCAAGGTATCAACCTGCTCGATATTCATGCCGCAAACACCCGCGAGAAACGGCCCATGGAAGACCAGTACACATCGCCGTTCCAGCCGACACTAGGAAATACGACACCCTGGGTAATGCCACCGACGCGCACCCTGCCCTGTTCTGCGCCGGTTTCGATATCCAGCAAAACCACTTCCTCGCCCCAGCGCCGGTAGTCATTGATCAACACTTGTCCACGTTCAGGAAACAAGACCATGTGGCTGGCCGCGCCAAATTCAGTCTTGTGCCACAGGGGCTGCACATCATGGATCGCATCACCAAAACGCCAGGCGCGCAAAACTCGGTTCGCCGAGTCATAGCCCAGCACGATGTGCCGCTGCAGGTCAACCAAGGGCGGGTTGGTAATGCTGCCACCGGGCAGGCCGCTGACCTCCCAGGCCGCGTGCTGGCTGCAATCGGTCAGCGACACGCGCAGCAAGCGGTTAGGCGTTCGGCTGACGCCCGCGCCTTGCATGTTGATTCGGTAGCGGTGGTGGCCGTTGTCCATAAACCAGGCACTGTGCCCGTCAATCACTACATCCCAGCCGTAGGTTTGCGCGCTCTGCCCGATGTAGTCCCATTGCCAATGCGGGTCCAGCTTCAGAGTCTGCGCCTGATCGTCCCAGTGCAGCCGGAAAATGGATCGCACACCCACGACATAGACGGTATTGCCCAAAGCACTTAAGCGCGCAATAGATGGTTCAGGGCAAAGCACATCTGCACACACCGATTGCATGTCCTCGGGTTCCAGCACCGTCAGTTGCGCAGCCTGCCGGTCAGACAAATTTTTGGTGACGATCAGGCCGTTATCCAAAACCACAAAAGAGTTGTAGGGCTGATTCACCGGCAGCATGCGACTTTGCTTTTGTGCGCAGTGCCGGTCCAGCCTGTGCGCGTAGCGGCCGTAGACCACATACAAATCGCCATTGCGGTGCAGCGCCATGCCGCCGGGCCACATGGGGCCGCCGGGCAAGCGACCCGAACGCTCCAGTGTCGTTAGCGTGATGGGGTCGATACGTTCTACGCAAGACGTCGTCGACAAACCGAAGTTGGCGCGCAAAGCCGAGTGGGTTAGCAAATACACCTCGCCCGGGTCACCCAGCACGGTCATGGTCGAAAGCGTGGTGTTGCGGCTGGTGCTGTACAAACGCTGGCCCCGCAACAAGCGCAAGCCGCTTGCCGGGCTTGCAGCTTGTAAGCGCGCCGGGCCCGCATCCTCGGCGGGCCAGGGGCTGGCGTAATAGCCAGCACTCATAGACGGCGCTTACGTCTGCGCAGCAGAAGCCACAAAGGCAGCAGCACCAGCGCGGCCAGAATCAAGGCCATGGTCTTGCCATGCACAGGCAACCAGTAACGCCAAAACCCATTGATCATGACTTGCTTTTGCGGGCTGTAGTCCGGTGGCATGTCCAACACTTGGTTGGCCTTAGCCCAGACTGCAAAGTCTTCTTGCATAGACGCAAATTCTTGGGGCATTTGCGTGCTCAGGTCTTGCGTTTCGCCCGGGTCTTTGCTCAGGTCATATAAATGCCAAAGGCCATCGCCCAGCGGTGGCATATTGCGCAGCAATTTCAAGTTACCTTTGAACAAAGCGGAGTTGCCAGAAAGCTCATAGCCCAGGGTTTGCTCCGGCTTGCGCACGGTCGTCGCAGTACCTTGCAAAAGCGGCAGCAAACTCATGCCGGTCAGCGCCTCCACTTGGGTTCCTTTGTATTGGCCGGTGTGCCGCGGCACTTGCGCAATATCCAGCAGCGTGGGGGTAATGTCCGTGACGTGGGTTAAAGCATTTTCAATTTGATTAGCGCGGCGCACTGGAGGGCCTGCCATCAGCATAGGAGTACGAATACCGCCCTCGCCAGACCAAAATTTATAGGTGTACAGCGGCGTAGCCGAGGCACTAGCCCAGCCGGGGCCGGGTATGCCATAGGTGCCTTTGGCACCCAAGGTATCGGTGTCCTGCGTGTAGTTAAAGACCAGCCAGGGCTGGGCTTCGTGATAGTCCGATCCCTCAGGGCCGTTATCCGACAAAAACAAAAACACAGTGTTGTCGTAATGACCGGTTTTCTTCAGATGGTCCACCAAACGCCCGACATGCATATCCATGGCCTCGGCCATCGCGGCGTACACCTCCATCTGACGCTCCATGTGCAAGCGCTCTTTTTCGGGCAATGCTTTCCAGTCAGCCGTGGTGGTCATAGTCGTCATACGCGTGCCAGGCGGCACCAGACCTAATTCAATTTGTTTTGTAAGGCGACGCTCGCGAAGGGCAGTCCAACCCTCGCGGTAACGACCTTTGTATTTGGCTATCAATTCTTTAGGCGCTTGCACCGGCACGTGGTTGGCCTGGAAACCGATATAAGCCAAGAAGGGTTGGTCTTTGCGCGTATCCGCGTCCATGTACTCGATGGTGCGATCGACGAAATACTGCGAGGAGTAAAACTCGGCCGGCATTTTGGCCCGCTGCCCATCCTCAAACCAATAGACCTCGGGCAAGTGGGGAAGGTATTGCTTGTTGGGCTCCCAGTTATCCGAGCCGGTGTCGCCCTGGACAATGGATTTATCAAATCCGCGCTGGTTGGGCAGGTTGTAAGGCTCCGAGCCCACATTCCATTTGCCCGCGATGTAGGTGCGGTAGCCGCTGTCTTGCAAAAGCGACGCCACCGTTACCACGTTGCGTGTTAGCGAGCCTTGGTAACCAGGCTTACCTAAATGCTCGGTAGGCATGGCTTCGCGCAAATTACCAACGCCATTTCGGTGGTTGTCCACGCCGGTGAGCAACATCGAGCGCGTCGGCGAGCACGAAGCGGCTACGTGGAAATTGGAAAAACGCAAGCCAGCTTTGGCCAACGCATTGAGATAGGGTGTATCGATTTCGCCGCCGAAAGCGCCCAGATCGGAAAAGCCCCAATCGTCGGCCACCAGCACCACAAAATTAGGGCGCTTGGCCGACGTGCCGATCGCCCCAAGGGTTGGCGCAACCGCGCCAGATGCCGCATTGAGCGCCACTGGAAACGCCAGCGCACCGAGCAAGGCTAGTAAGCGGGGACGCACGCCCGACCATTGATTTATCGACATTTCAAGAGTCTCCTAATTACATTGCTTGGTTGCTCTGCGCCAGGCAATACTGCACGCCAAAATCCATCGGGCAATGTAGCATGCGCTTGTCTACGGATTAGTCCCCTGCTGTCAAGCAAAGCACAGCCTGCCGCCATAGGGCCAAAACGGGTCGTAAACTTAATCACCAGGCCATATCGCTTGGGTCACAATAAGCTTCTGAATATTCAATCTGGAACCGCATGGCCAGCCACGCCACTCTTCGCAAAAATGTAAGCTCCGCATCTACCGATAAAGCGCTTGCGTCGCGCCTGGGCCGGGACGACTGGCTGGACGCCGCTTTTCGCGCCGCTGTCGACCACGGCTTTGACGGCGTGCGTGTACTGACCTTGGCCGACACGCTGCAAGTAACGCGGGGCAGTTTTTACTGGCATTTCAAAGACCATGCGACTCTGATCGAGGCACTGGTCGAACGTTGGCAGGCGCGCGAGTTGGAAGCCCACCAAAGACTAGAACAATCCGGCAGCGATGACCCAGTCAAAGCACTCGAAATACTGCTGGACCAAGCCCTGGCCCATGGTGGTGAGGATCTGGACAATATGCGCTTTGAACTGGCCTTGCGCGCCTTGGGCCGGCGCGATGCCCATGTGGCAGGCCTGATGCGCAGCATGGACGAATTACGTATTGCATTGTTCAAACGTAAATTCATGCGTCTGGTACAGGACGACAAAACTGCAGCCGAGTTAGCCACTTTGTTTTACCTTTCGGTAGTTGGCAGCTTCCACGCTTTGATCCAGCCACAGATGCCCAGCGCCAGTAAGCAATTTTTCCTTGACATCATCGCCAAATACTTGGTGCAAAAACAAGGCAGTTAAGTCGCTACGCGGTCTTCAAGGGCCAGGTGCCTGCAAGATAGTGCGAAAGCCTAAATGACTAACCGCCAAATCGTCTTCTTGCGCCTGACGCGCACCGGGCCGGTAGCGCATACAGTAGTTGGGCGCGCACAAAAAAGATCCGCCCTTAATCACATGGCTTGCTGCTGCACCGCCTGCAGGCCGCAGGCCGGCGTAGTCGGCGGTATCCGCCTCTGGCGCTAGTTTGTTGTGGTCCGGCAGGTACAGGTCGCGGGTGATTTCCCACACATTGCCAAGCATGTCGAACAATCCCAGTGCATTGGGCGCATAACAGCCCACGGGCGCCAGCCCGACAAAGCCATCTTCGGCTGCATTGCGCACGGGAAACAAGCCCTGCCAGGTGTTGGCTTGTAGTGGTTGCGCGTGCTCGGTATCGCTTGGCGCTGCGGCTGCACGCGCCGCCCATTCCCATTGCGCTTCGCTGGGCAAGGCGCGGCCTGCCCATTGCGCATAGGCCAACGCATCCTTGTACGTCAGGTTTACCACTGGAAATTCTCCCCGCCCTTGGACGGTGGTGTACTGCCCTCCGGGATGGCGCCAATTTGCGCCGGGCAAATAGCGCCACCACTGTGCGGGATTGCCGCCGCCGGTTAAGTCAGTGGGACTCACAAAGACCACGGCGCCGGGCAGTCTGAGGTCTGCGGGAAGTTCGGGGTGCACCTTCGGATCCACTGCTCTTTCCGCCACAGTGACATAACCGGTGGCTTGCACAAAGGCGGCAAACTGCGCGTTGGTCACTTCGGTACGGTCCATCCAAAAACCCTGCACCGACACACTACGCACTGGCAACTCTTCACGGTAAACGGTATCGCCAAGTTGCAGATTTCCGCCAGGTACCCAGACCATGCCCGGATACGGCGTGGAAGCAGGCTGGGAAGGCAATGCGCATTGCAGGGGCTCCTGGCGCGCATGCTCTTGTGCCCTATCAGCAGACCACCAAAGCCAGGCGGCCAGCGCCAGCAAAAGCACAGCAACAGCGGCTAGCAGCAAGCGTTTAGAAGTCATGGTGCTCTGCACGTCATGGGCATAGATGGTATTGAACCATTGTCCGGCAGGCCTAGGTTTTGGCAACGGACTTTACAAGGGCGCGTGGATCAGATCAGCAATACCCGTCGCCTGCAAAATTGCACCAGCTTGGGCCTGGCCCGCTGCATCCAATTGGGCAAACTCTTCGCGCAACCACCGCAGGCACTTGCCTTGGTAATTGACGGTGCCCTGGTCCCACACACCTTGCGGCAATTCGACACGCACTTGTTTTTCACCACGCAACAAAGCGCGGGCGTTGGCCAGCATCACCGGCACATAGCCTTGGCCCAACTCAGTCAGCACGGCCACCAGGCTAGCAGGCAATTGCGCCGCATCCAGCCAGGCATTGTCTTGTACCTCCCAGCCCGATAGATCTTCCATCCAGCCGGACCAGGCAAAAGTGCGCGGCGCATGTTGCACCGCCAAACCCATGGACGTGGGGTCAAACAAAGCCAGTTGCGAAAGCTGGCCGTACAGCGCGAAGTCGCTGGCGCCCGGTCTGCCGCCCATCAAAAAAGCATGCTGCGAAAAATGCGCGTCTAACAGCCCCAACAAACGCAGATAGCCCGCCTCGATCGAAGACGCAGTGGTCGGGTTGGAACCGATGACAGGCAACCTATCGATTTGCCGTTTGGAGAAAAATGCTTTGCTCGCCGAATACACTTTTCCATCCATCTGCAAACCACCCCAATGCAGGGGAATGGTTTTGCTGGCGCGGTCAATATCTGGCGCGTAGTGCCAGCGGTAATGGAACATGGCTTTGGTCACCCACTCGTCGGCAAAATCTTCGAGTACAGAGTCGATAAAGGCCAGCACTGCACTGTGCGGCCTGGCGGCGCGGCCAGGCACCTCGCGCTCCAAGCGACGCAGCAGCGGTGTCGAATCGGTGACCGCTTGCAATTGCCCTTGTGCATCAGGAAGATAAAAAGTGGGCAGCAATTCGACCGGTGGCTTGGGCATACCAGCGAGGTCTGCGGCCTCGCCGACCAGGTAGCGGTAGGGAATATGGCGATAGCGCATCAGCGCCATCATCTTGCGGGTATAGGGCGAGCCCGGCGTGCCTTTGAAAACCAGGGGCGCCTGCATGACGGTAGCGCTCGCTTAAGCCGCTGCAGTCGGCGCCGTAGCTACGGTTTTGACCGGAGTAAAAAACCGCGTGTTATCGCGTAACCAGGCTTGCGAGTTGCTGGCATCGTGCTGCTCAGGATGAAAATCAGGGCGCAAATAGTCGCGCCACATTGGCAGATTGCTGCGGAACAAGCCATCTTTCGCCAGCAGCAAACGCCAGGCACTGCGCCAGGTGCTCCAACTAAACAAGCTGCGGTCATGCCACAAATTGCGCACCGTCTGGCGCAGCACATCGGTAGTAAAAATCCAACTCACCACCTTAAAGGTGCGCACCCGCCATTCGTGGTTACCACCGGCCACCTGGTAGATGTTGAATGCGGTACTGCGATGCTCGGACTCTTCGGAGGCATGCCACATCCATAGCGTGGCCAGGCGCTCTTCCGCGCCCTCAAAGGCCTCGGGGTGACGAAGCGTCCAGTCAGCAAACATGGCGGTGAAATGCTCGGTCGCCGCGGTAACCGCCAGATGAATACGCGGGTCCAGGTGTTCGGCTTTTTTGGCGCGCTTGGCAGCCCGAACTTCAATTTCGTTAAAAAAGCCCTGCCGCGTGACTTGCGCGTTAAACAATTCGTGGATACGCCGATGCGTAGCCTCCTGACCTACAAAGCCTTGCACTTCTTTGGCATATTTTTGCTGCTCAGCTGGGGGCAGCGTTTTGTAACAGGCGCGCACCGAGTCCATGAAGTACTGCTCGCCCCAAGGAAAGCTCATTGACAAGGCGTTGAAAAAAGCCGAACGGAAGGCATCGCCCCCATTCCAGCGCTGCGCAAACGGCGTCGTCAAATCTACTAATAAACGCCTAACTACTAAATCAGTCATACAACACTTTCTTCCATTACTTTATTGGGAACTTCACGCAACTCGCGTCGCAAAACTTTGCCCACATTGCTTTTAGGCAGTTGCGTATCAAACACTACTTTGCGCGGCACTTTGTAGCCGGTCAAATGTTCGCGGCAATGGTGCACCACCATTTCCTCGGTCAGGGCAGGCGATCTCTTCACCACATGGATATGCACTTCTTCGCCGGTGCTTTCGCTCTGGCGGCCGACAGCTGCAGCCTCCAAAACACCCGGGTGCAGCATCACCACGTCTTCAATTTCATTGGGGTAGACATTAAAGCCTGAGACCAAAATCATGTCCTTCAAACGGTCCACTATTTTAATAAAGCCTTTGTCATCCATCACCGCCACATCACCGGTGCGAAGAAAGCCATCATCGGTCATCACCGCGGCCGTGTCGCCCGGGCGGCGCCAATAACCCTGCATTACTTGGGGTCCGCGCACGCACAACTCGCCAGGCTCGCCCGTCGGCAACTCGCGTCCCTGCGCATCACGTATCGAGACTTCCGTAGAAGGCAGCGGTAGACCGATGCTGCCGTTAAATTGAGTAATGTCAAACGGATTGACAGTGACCGTAGGCGAGCACTCGGTCAGACCATAGCCTTCGATCAAAGGCGCTTTGGTTAGCGCCTGCCAGCGCTCGGCTACCGAACGCTGTATGGCAGCGCCGCCGCCCACCGACAGGCGCAATCTGCTGAAATCGACTTTGCCAATATCTGGGTGGTTCAGTAAGCTGTTAAACAAGGTATTGACTGCCGGTAAAGAAACGACGCGGTAGCGCGTCAGAAGCTTCACAAATGCGCCCACATCGCGCGGATCGGAGACCAGCACGTTGGTGCCGCCCATGCCCGTAAAAGCCAAGCAAGAGCCGAGTGCAAACACATGGTAGAGCGGGATCGCGGTCATGCTGATCAAGTCCTGCCCGGGTTCCAAAAATGGCGCGCACCACACCTTAGTTTGCTGCACGTTAGCCAAGATATTTCGGTGGCTGAGCATGGCACCTTTGGCCACACCAGTGGTGCCGCCGGTGTACTGCAAAAAGGCCAGGTCGTCGGGCTGTATATCGGGTTTGCAAAACTGCACTTGCGCGCCACGGCGCAGCATGTGCCTAAAACTTGCGGCCAACGGCAAGTCATAGGGAGGAATCGCTTTTTTGACCTGGTGAATCACAAAATTCGCCACATGGCGCTTGTGCCAGGGCATCATGTCGGCCAAGCCGCTGACCACCACATGCTGCACAGGCGTCTTGCCGATGATCTTGGCCAAGGTGTGAGCAAACAAATCGACTACCACGATGGCCAGGGCACCCGAATCACGCAATTGATGTTCCAACTCGCGCCCGGTGTACATGGGGTTGACGTTGACCACCACATACCCTGCGCGCAGTAGTCCAAACAGGCAGACCGGGTACTGCAACACATTAGGCATCATCAGCGCCACCCGACTGCCCGGCGCTAGGTGCAACACCGATTGGAAATAGGCCGCCACCTGCAATGACAAAGTGTCCAACTCGGCAAAGCTGAGTTTGACGCCAGTCGCACCGCTGATAAAGGCATCGCGATCGGCATAGAGGTTGACCGCGTCTTCCAGGTAATCGGCCAAAGTGCCCAAGGCGTGCTCGTCTATCTGCGCCGGAATACCGGGCGGGTAGCTTGAGATCCAGGGGGCGTGCATGGGCTTAAAGGCTAAAAATGAAGTGTAACTATACACAGGTGTATTGTCTAGCAAAAAACAAACCCGTGTCGGGAGTAAATAGGTTGTCCGGTTATTAGCAAGTAATCTGTCCGGTTTGTGGAGGAGCCATGCAACATGCCCCCATAAGCCGGGCCCGCTACGTGCAGGAGAACCGTAAGATGAGATTTCTAGAAGTTTATGACGGCTGGAGCGAGGGTCGCCTGACCCAGGCCGAGGCAGCGCAAATTTTGGGGCAGTGCGAGCGCAGCTTTCGCCGCCATATTGAGCGCTATGAGAGTGATGGTTTGCAGGGCTTGCTCGATAAACGCCTCAGCCAAGTCTCCAAGCGCCGTGCCGGCGTGGCCGAGGTTGACCAGGCGGTGCAGCTTTACAAGAGTGGCTTTGCGGGCTGGAACGTGGCCCACTTTCACAGCAAGTACAAGGCGCAATTTGCCGGTGCGCGCAGCTACAGCTGGCTCAAAAGCGTGCTGCAGGGGGCAGGAGTGAGCAAGTCCAACCCGCGCCGGGGCAAACACCGCATCAAGCGCGAACGCATGCCGCTGGCGGGCATGATGGTTCATCAGGACGCCAGCACGCACCGCTGGGTGCCCGACTCGGTGTGGGACTTGGTGGTCACCATGGATGACGCCACCGGCGAGCACACCAGCATGTTCTTTTGTGACCAGGAGGGCACGACATCGAGCTTTCACGGGCTGGGCCAGACCATTGCGCGCTATGGCCTTTTTGCCTCTCTCTACTCTGACAGGGGTAGCCACTACTTCACCACCCCAGAGGCGGGGGGCAAGGTCGACAAGGTCAACCTCACTGAGGTCGGGCGCGCCCTCAAGCAATTGGGCATTGACCACATTGCGGCGTACTCACCCGAGGCCAGGGGGCGCAGCGAGAGGGCGTTTCAGACGCATCAGGGCCGTCTTCCACAGGAACTGGCCCGCGCAGGAATAACCGATATGCAAGACGCCAACCAGTACCTGGAGCAGTTGTACCGCATTGAGCACAACCGGGAGTTCGCCGTGGCGAGCACTTTGCAGGGGACGGCGTATGTGCCGTTCATCAGCGGCAGCTTGCCTGACATCCTTTGTGAGCAGCATGATCGACGGGTCGACAACGACAACTGCATGCGCTTTGAGGGCATGAGCTTGCAGATTCCAGCCGACGAGTTTCGCTACCACTACGTTCGCACCCAAGTGCGGGTGCACCGCTACGTGGACTCAACGCTGGCCCTTTTTCACGGCCCACGCAAGCTTGCAGACTTTGATGCCAAGGGCACCCCCATAAAGCCAAGGGAGGTACACCAGTTGGCCGCCTGAGCGGTCAATAAAGCAGATCGCGCGCTGCCTGTAAAGCCGTTTCGGGCTACGCCCTTCACAGCTTTACAGGCAGCGCAATTGAATCAACAGAAAGCGGACAATCTACTTGCTACCAAACCGGACAGTTCTATTTACTGCCGACAGCAAAAAACAAACCCGACGCAGGGCTAAGGGCAGCAAGCGCTGGGCCCAGTAAGGTGCAGCGGCTTAAAGTGGCAACGCCGATGGGCTGGGGCTGGGCGGCGCGCCGCGCACCGTGGCGGCGATGGTGATGCCGTGTTCGCGCAAGGCCCGCAACATCGCCAGATTCACGTCCGAGCGCAAATTGCCCTGGCCGTTCTCAATATCACCCACCCAATACACCACCGTCAGCTCGATACCGTCGGTGGTGAATTGCGATAGTTGTACGCTGGCAGGCGGGTGCTGCAGCACCCTTGGTTGGGCTTGCGCCGCCGCTTGCAGCAGTTGCATGGCCTGGTCAATATCGGTTTCGTACACCACCTGAATGCGCGAGGTCTGCACCACTTTGGTATCTGCTAGCGACAGGTTTTCCACCCGGCTGATGAGCAGCATCTCATTGGGGACTATCGCCTCGCGCCCCGTAATCGCGCGCACCACGGTGTAACGGGCATTGATCTGGGTAATGATGCCCTCGAAGTCATCCACCCGCACGTTATCGCCTATGCGCAGGCTGCGTTCGGTAAGGATCAAAAAGCCACTGATGTAATTGGCTGCCAGCTTTTGCAAGCCAAATCCAATGCCTACACCCAAAGCGCCGCCCAGCACCGAGAGCGCTGTCAGGTCGATACCCACGGCGGACAGCGCCAAAATCAGCCCCAGAAACAGCAAGGTCACCCGCGTGGCATTACTGATGGCCTTTCGTACCGACAATTCGCCACCGGTAGCTTCGCGCAAGAGCCGCGACTCAATTGCCGCAGAAATCCAGAGCATGACGATCAGCACACCGCTAGCCGTAAGCACGCCTTCAATCATGTTGCGCACCGAAAGGCGGGATGTGCCCACTTTCCAGCTGATTTGGTCCAGCTCGTTGAGCACCAGCGGCAGCAATCCACTGACCCACAAAACCAACGCCAGCCAGACCAGCCAAGAGATGGTTTGCTCGAAAGCCCGCACCCAACGCGCCTGCGAAAACGCCAGTTGCAATACTTTGACGCCAGTGCGTATCACAACTAGCGCCAGCAGCACCGGCATGGCCACTTGCAAGACCACTACATTGAGCTGGCGATCCAAGACCGCGCGAGCGGCAAACACCAGACACAGCAAGACGGCGGGAAAGAGCACGCCGTCAATATCTTTGCGCCCGAACCAGACCGAACGCTGATCGCGCCCCAAAGCGGTAGCCAGCGCGCGCACCAGACCCCAAGCCACTGCCGCACTCAAAGTTAGCGCTGCCAACTCGATGGCTACGGTAGGCTGGGTAAAGGCCTCCAGCCACGCGCCTAGGTCCTCAATCGGTGGCGGCGCGGGCATACGTACGGCGCTCATTTGCGGACTCTTTCAGCCATAAAAGAATGAATTAAACATCCGCTAACACCCGTATGTGCGCTTCCACACTGCGGCCCAGGGCCCGCAGGTTGTAGCCGCCTTCCAGGCTTGAGACGATACGTCCCTGCGCATGAGTTCGCGCCACGTCTTTGAGCTGCTGGGTGATCCATGCGTAGTCCGTTTCCACCAGCCCCATCTGGCCCAAATCGTCGTCACGGTGGGCATCAAAGCCGGCGCTAATAAAAATCATTTCTGGAGCAAACTCTGCCAGACGTGGCAGCCATTGCGATTGCACCAGCGCGCGCACCGCATCGCCCTTGGTATAGGCGGGCACGGGCACATTCAAAATGTTGTCGGCATGCCCTTCGGCGCCGCTATAGGGGTAATGTGGATGCTGGAAAAAACCGACCATCAATATGCGCGGGTCATTGCTCACAATGTCCTCGGTACCGTTGCCGTGGTGCACATCAAAGTCCACGATAGCCACGCGCTGCAAGCCATGGTGTTCCAAGGCATGGCGCGCGGCAATCGCCACGTTGTTGAAAATGCAAAAGCCCATAGCGCGGTCACGGCAGGCGTGGTGGCCCGGTGGGCGGACCGCGCAAAACGCGTTTTCTAAGTCCCCGGCCATCACCGCATCCGTAGCCGCAATCGCCGCGCCTGCGGCATGTAACGCGGCCTGCCAGGTGTGCGAATTCATGCTGGTATCGGGGTCGATGGCGGCATAGGCGCGCCCGGTTTGCGCATGCTCGAAAGCCAAGTTTTTGTGCATGCGGTCTATGGTGTCGATATAGCCGTGCCCATGCGCCAGCGCCAAATGATCCGCGTCGGCAGCCGGCGCCTCATGGGACTCCAGCACCGCCAACATGCCACTGACCAGCAAGCGATCCTGGATCGCGTCCAAACGCTCGGGGCATTCCGGGTGGCCCACACCCATCTCGTGCCGCCGGCAACTGGGATGGGTGAAATAACCGGTTTTGTGCATATTGGCTGGGATACGCTGGTGGCGGCGATTCTAGTGGCGGGGCTGCGCGAAATAAAACGACCCTGCCGCGATGTAGCACCGGCTGGGGCTTAGTCTGGGCCAACACGCTTCCCGAACCCAACAAACCCACTTGCAAAGTAGGTGCGCCAAGCAAGGCCGCCCGATCAGACAGAATGCAGACCGTTTATGCATTGCCCGTCCCGCCTCCGATCACTTTCCCCACGCCGCCGCCCTGCACTCTGGATGCTGCTTGCCGCACTGATGTCGCTGACCTTTGGGTGCAGCGCCACAGCCCTGGCTGCACGCCCGCCCAACCCTGCCGCCGCACTGCGGGACTGCGGCTCTGCCGAAGTCGGTAAAAACCAAAATGCGGCAAAACTAAGCGCCAGCAAAGATAAACAAGGCAAAAAAGTAAAGAAGCGGAAATGCACGGCGGCTAAGGCTCCAACACCTGCCAGTTACGCCAACAAAACGGCCGTGCGCGAGGCGGCCGACACCATCGCCCAAAATAACGGCTTGAGCGGCACTTGGGTGCGCGCCACGCTGGCCCAGGCGCGCATGTTGCCCGAGATAGTGCACGCCGTCACCCCGGCGCAAGACCCCGGCGTGCGCAACTGGCAGGTCTATCGCGAGCGCATGGTAGACCCGGTACGCGTTGAAGCTGGTGTGGAATTTTGGCTGCGCAATGCCAAAACCCTGGAGCGCGCCGAACGCGAGACAGGGGTACCCGCCTCGGTGGTAATCGGCATCCTGGGTGTGGAAACGATTTACGGCAAACGGATGGGGAAATACCGCGTGCTAGACGCGCTCGCCACCCTGGCATTCGACTTCCCCGCCAGTCACCCTAAAGCACCGGCGCGCGCCGCCTATTTTTTGCAAGAGCTCGAAGCTTTTCTAGTCTGGTGCAAGCAAACTGGACGCGACCCACTGACCGTGCGGGGCAGCTATGCGGGCGCCATGGGTATGGCCCAATTTATGCCATCGAGCTGGCAAAAATACGCGGTCGACTTTGATGCCGACGGCCGCATCGATTTGTTTGACAACAGCAAGGACGCCATCGGATCGATAGCCAATTACATAGCCGCCTTCGGATGGAAACGCGGTATGCCCACGCATTACCCGGTGCAACTAGACGCTACGCGCCTGGACCTGCCTGCTTTGTTAGAAAAAGATATTCTGCCCAGCATGAGCCCCGCACTGATGGCAGAGCGTGGCGCCATCTTGCCCGCGCAAGCCCTACAACACGCAGGGGCACTGGCACTAATCGAATTGGTCAACGGCGCTCAGGCTTCGCCCAGTTACGTTGCCGGCACCGACAATTTTTATGTAATCACCCGCTACAACTGGAGTAGTTTTTATGCGATGGCGGTGATTG
>Ga0214919_10007596_pt1 | contig 14565 bp, 21 predicted proteins | sample LL1503_MetaG_FD_177994 | JGI IMG/M metagenome (GOLD analysis project Ga0214919, IMG submission 177994) | Freshwater microbial communities from Lake Lanier, Atlanta, Georgia, United States - LL-1503 | ecosystem: Environmental > Aquatic > Freshwater > Lake | place: USA: Georgia | collected... | reverse complement strand
ACTCGGAAATCCCCTCCATCAGTCAGAACCAGCCTGAACCAGCAAGAACCGAGTGGGATATTCCAACATCTGGAAGGATCGAACCGAGACTGGTCACGCCCGTTCCAGCCGGCGAGAGTTTCGGCCCTGCCCTGACCGCTTGGGCGAAGCGTGTGCTCAACATTGACCTCATGGAATGGCAGAAGCGGATCTGTAACGACGCGCTCATGTGTGATGAGAACGGTGACTTCGTATTCCGTGAGGCCTGCATCAGTACCGCTAGACAGAACGGCAAAAGTCTTGTGATGCGTGCCGTCGCCGGCTTCATGGCGACCGAATATGCAGCTTCTCGAATGGAGCCTCAAACGATCGTGATCGTCGCCAACCAGAAGCGACGGTCTATGGCCTTGTTCCGTGATGTCGTCCGTGACCTTGACGAGAAGTTCGAATGCAAAGTCAGATGGCAGAACGGCGACGAACGAATCAACTTCCCAGACGGAAGCAGTATCTCAGTCGTCGCTGCATCAGCTCACGCTCACGGAATGACAGCGTCTGTCCTACTCGTGGACGAAGTGTGGGACATCAGTCCCGAGGTCGTATTCACAGCTCTACGGCCTTCACAAATCGCAGTCAAGAATCCGATGATGATGCTCTTCAGTACAGCTGGAGATCAGTCCTCAACAGTGCTCCAACAATTACGAGAACAAGGTATGGCAGCGATTGACTCAGGATCACAGACCGCGCTCTACTATGCCGAATGGTCGCTCCCGCCAGATGTCTCAGTAGAGGACCGTCGCTACTGGGGATGGGCGAACCCTGCACTCGGGACAACGATCACCATGAAAGCTCTAGAACTTGCATACGATTCGCCAAATCGGCAAGCGTTCATCCGAGGACATTTGAACCTTTGGATTGACTCAAATAGTGCATGGCTTCCACTGTCACTCTGGTCTCAAAGAATCTCAGACCACGAAATGCCGGCGTACCAGTGGATCACCATTGACTCAAGCATTGACGAGTCACGGTACATCGGAATCGGTTCGGCTTTTGATGGTGATCGCGTCATCGTGAAAACTGCTTTTGTCGTGGAGTCGTCCGCCCAAATGTGGGAGCAAGTCGTCCGAATCATGAACGACCCGACCGTCAAACTCGCTTGCACCCCATCGCTAGAAATACATTGCCCTCCTGACCTTCGCCGGCGTATGACGATCGTCGGATATGCGGAGCTCTTGAAGTGGACTGCATCAGCGAAAGCGATGATCGTTGAGGACCGCTGTCGCCACACTGGAGACCTTGCTCTTGCCGAACACATGGCTCGAGCGGTCGCAGTAAAAACTGGAGGCCATTCGGTCGTGCTCAGCTCACAAAAGTCGCCCGGACCAATAGAGCTCGCGCGATGTGCAGTCTGGGGAATGATGCTCGCATCCAAGCCGACCACTCGATCAAAACCTGCAATGGCTTTCGGCTGACCTTAGTTGATACCTGCGAGAAAGTTTGAGAGACTCGCAACCGATGGCACTCTTCGGAAGTAAGAAGCAAGACGCGACCCCCGCGTTTGCACACGCACCGCTTCAAGCTGCAGCTAGTAGTGCTTCTCAGAGCGGGCTCGGTCAGTTTTGGAGTTATACCGTCGGGGCTGCTTCAGAGCTGGCCTTGTCCGTTCCGACTGTCTCCAGAGCGACACAGATGATCATCTCGCTCGTCGGATCGTTACCTCTTCGCCATTACACGACACAGTGGACCGGCGAGGAGTACGAGAAAATTTATCTTGAGACCGAGTCATGGATGGACACTCCAGATCCGACTCTCACTCGCAATTTCATCATGTCGAACACCTGCATGGATCTGATGATGCGCGGACGCGCGTTTTGGTATGTCACCTCACGCAGCTCTGCAACTGGACGGCCTCTGTCATTCCAATGGATGCCCGCCGAAATGGTGGACACATTGGACCAGCCCGGTCCACAGTTCTTCGGAAAATCCAACAGCATCACATTCAACGGAATTCAAATACCGACCAACGATGTCATTCAATTCCTCGCACCCGTTCAAGGATTCCTCTGGACAGGTCGCCGAGTTATAGACACAGCGATCAAGCTAGATCGCTCAGCTGAACGCTTCGCCACAAACGAGATCGCTGCAGGATACTTACAGCAGACCGACTCATCCGAACCTCTTGACGCCGAATCACTTGGTGAACTTGCTGCAGCATGGAGCAACGCTCGCCGAGTAAACGCTGTAGGCGCATTAAATAGTGCTGTCAAGTACGAACAATTTGACACCGACCCGAGCAAACTTCAACTCGTGGAAGCACGAAACTTCAGCGCACTCGAGCTCAGCAGGGCAATCGGTGTCCCCGCCTACTTACTGGGCATAGGCATTTCTGGCTACAATTATTCCAACGCAACACAAGCGAAGCAGGATCTTTATCTCCTAGGCGCAAAGCTCTATCTCGACTGTATGCAAGAGACGCTTAGCGGTGCCGATCTACTTCCGCGCAATCGTTATGTCGAATTTGATACACATGATCTCATCGCAGACGTTGAAATGAACCGCACCGACATCAACATTGAAGATCCTGCCTCAATGCGAACACCTCAGGAGATGCCATCATGATTCAACTCACAGCGCAACAGATCACACTTGACGCATCAGCAGATGGCGAACCAACGCGTCAGATCACAGGCCTCGCCGTCCCTTGGAATGTAAAAGCAACTTTGAGTGGTGGCGAATCGGTCGTCTTCCTTGAGGGCTCACTTCCCGAAGATGGCCCGATGCCGAAGCTGCTGGAATTCCATGACGACACACGCGTCATAGGCCGAGTTATTGAGCGCGTATCAACCAGCGAGGGCATGATGTTCGTCGCCAAGTTAAGCGCAACTCGTGCAGCTGATGATGCTCTCGCATTGCTCGCCGATGGTGCTCTAGATTCGGTTTCCGTTGGTGCAGTGCCAACCAAGTTCAAACGCCTCGCAGACGGGACGCTAGAGGTCTCTGAGGCTAAGTTCGTGGAGCTGTCGGTCGTCACCACTCCGGCATACGCCGATGCTCAGGTCTATTCAGTCGCAGCCTCTTCGCCAGACGAGGAAGCACCCGACGAAGAAGAAGAAATACCAACCCCAACCCCAACATCCGAGGAGGATGAAATGTCAGAAGTAATCGAAGCCGCAGCAGTACCAACTGCTCCGATCCAGTTCGCAGCACCGAAGCGTGAGTTCAAGCTTCCGACCGCTGCTGAGTACATGGTCAAGTTCGTCGCTGGCGGATCCGAGTTCGCAGAATTCAACCAGCGCATCGTTGCATCTGCACCGAATGTGACCACGACCGACACACCCGGCATCCTTCCAGTGCCGATCATCTCGCCTATCTACAATAATTTCGTGGCGAACTATCGTCCATTGATTACTGCAATGGGAGTCCGCCAGATGCCCGCATCCGGCAAGGTCTTCATTCGTCCCAAGGTCACCACACACACGACCATCGGCGCATCCAACGGCGAACTCGTCGCACTTGATCAAGGAACTTTCGTCGTGGACGATGTTCAGATCACGAAAGCCTTGTACGGCGGTTATGTCAAGCTCTCCGAGGAATCAATGGACATGACCTCACCAGAGGTTCTCGGCGCATTGATTGACGACATGGCTCGCATCTACGCGAACCAGACCGACATCGCAGCTTGTACCACATTCGAAGCAGGAGTCAGTCAGACTCAAGCTCTCGCAGACGACACCGACCCGGCAGACTGGGTCTCATTCATTTACGGTGCAGCTGCTCAGATCTTGAACAACTCAAACGGCAACTTGCCCAATGTGCTCGTTCTCAGTCCCGCGTATTACGAGTCACTCGGTGCATTGGTGGACACAGCTGGTCGTCCGTTGTTCCCGAATGTCGGCCCAATGAACGCAGTCGGAACCGGCGCATCAGCGAGCACCTTCAACGGCAACGCATTCGGTCTGTCGCTTGTCGTGGACCGCAATATCACCGAAAACTCGCCGTATGTTGGTGACAGCACAGGCTTCGAATGCTGGGAACAACAGCGCGGAGCCGTATCTGTGGAATTAAGTGACGGCGCACTCGGTCGAGTCATAAAGTTCCGCGGTTACTTCTCATCCGTGATGATTGACGAAACCAAGTTCGTCACCAAGGCCTGAGCCGAAACACCGAAGAGAGAGATCTGAACGATGGCAACATACACAGTCACGCACCAAATGGTGCTAGACAATGTCGCCGTCGTTCAGACTCTTGAATCAACCGATATCGCAGTCGGTCAGACGATCACACTCTCAGGATGTGCAGCACAGCTCAACGGTGCTCATGTCGTTTTCGCTGTACCGACCTACTTGTTCATCGGCACAGATGACCAAGGTGATTATCTATACAACACCGACATCATCATCCCGAATCAGCTTCTCTTCCAAGATGTCGGAGCTGACATCAGTCGTGAAGCAGTTGATCCAGTCGGCTCGCTCGTCTGGACTCAGACCTGCACATGGATCACAGTGAGCGATCTCACCGAGTTTCTCGGCATTAGCGGAGCGACCGCCAATGACACTGCATTCATGACCTCATCAGTCAATGCCTCAAATGCTTGGTGCTTCAAGCGAAGAGTGCAGGCCGGCTATCACGACAGTCTCACGACCGTCCCTGACTCTGCCGTAAAAGCAGGAGCCGTCCTCATGGCGGCATCGCTGTACCGTGAACGCGGAAGCATCGATTCCTTCAATAGTTTTCAAGATATGACTGTCTCTGCACCTGTCGCATCAATGGGTCGAATCAACCAGTTGCTTGGCATCAAGAGATCGCAAGTGGCATGAGATGGCAGGCCTCTTCACAGACACGATCAGTGCTGTCTCAGCGACGATCACAGCTCTCGGGCTTGTGCCGGTCACTGATCCTCGCAACGCTCGACCGCTTACTGTATTCATTGAGCTTCCTACTTTCAGTTCGTTCAATAACCAGACAGCGGACATCACGATTGATCTCCGAGTGTTGGGCGCGCCACCCGGCAACCAAGACACTTCGGACTACATACTCGGAGTCGTTGATACGCTCATGAACTCTTCTCTCGCAGTAACTTCAGGACGGCCCACGATCGCCCAGATTGGTTCGGCTGAACTTCCTGCTTATGACCTCACAATAAGAATCGGCACAAGCCGCGTATAAAGGAACCCATCATGCCAGCAACAGTCACCTACTTATCGAATCCGACAGTCAATGTCACCAGCCCTTCGGCGATGTCGCTGACCGAGCACTGCTCAGCAGCGGTTTTGACATTAAAAGCCGAGGCTCTTGAAAACACAGCCTTCGGTCAGACCTCACGCACCTTTACTGCAGGCCTCTTCAGTAATGAATTGACCTTGACCTTGTTCCAAGGCTACGGAACGACCGAAATTGAAACCTACTTGAACACCTTGTTCGGTACAATCGCAACAATCGCCGTGAGCCCATCTGGAACATCCGAAACCGCATCCAACCCTGAGTACACGCTCACTGGTTGCTACTTGGAGACCGTGACACCGATCAACACTAAGGTCGGCGAACTCAGCGTCATCGAGGCCACATTCAAGGGTGGCACATACGCTCGAGATATCACGCCCTGATCCATAAGTAATCCGAACCCCGACTAAGGAGAACACATGAAACTCACGCTCAGAGTAAAGCTCACAGACGGCGAGACCTACGAAGTACAGACGAACCTATTCGTCATCATCGCATGGGAACGCAAAATGAAGCGACGAGCATCCGATCTATCAAACGGAATCGGTATGGAAGATCTCGCGTTCATGGCCTATGAGGCCAGCCGAACACAAGGTCACGCTGTACCGATCTCGTTTGATGAATTCATTAAGAAACTTGAAGATCTAGAAGTTGTGGAGACCGAGTCATCAGTCCCTACGCAGGAGGCCACCGGAGGCAACTAGCAGAGCTGCTCGTCGCTTCGGGATTCTGGCCTCCTGACATAACATTCGAATCCGATGATCTGGCAACTTGCATCCAAATCATCAACGAACAGAGGAAGCATCAATGAGCGCAGAGATAGGGATCGACTACTACGGTCTCAAGAATGCGCTCAAGGAGATCAACAAAATTGATCCGATGCTTCGCCGACAGATCACCAAGGACATCGTCGCAGCTTGCGATCCGATCCTGACAGGTATTCGTGACACGATCCCGATGACAGGTCCAACTCGAGGATTCCGAAACAACTACGGTCGCACCGGATGGCAAGGCAACCAGCAGAAGAAAGTCGTCGCAAAACTAGACACACGCAAGGCCCGCAAAAGAAACCTTGCTCAGGGTGCAGAATTTGAGTCGCTTGCTGTCGTGAAGATCACTGCGAAAGGTCCAGCTCTCGGTATGGCTGATATGGCTGGACGAGGACCGAACCAGACGCGCAACTCAAACCCTCTGAAAGCGAGACCGAACTTCGCTGGACTATTGACCGCCAAGCTTGGACGAGGCCCATCACGCTTCGTGTGGGCTGGAGGAGAACGACACCTAGAAGAAACAATGAACAGAGTTGAACAGATCGTCATTGAAGTCATGGGTAAAACTGAGTCGAACATCGTGAGAAGATAAACAATGGCTATCAACCTTCCCATCATCAGCGAATGGAATCCGAAAGGAATTGATCGTGCGATCGCCGACTTCAAAAAGTTGGAGACCAACGGTGAGAGAGCTGCGTTTGCCATCAAGAAGGCTGCAGTCCCTGCAGGTCTCGCTCTCGCAGCTCTAGGTGCTGTCGCTATTTCCTCAGTTAAAGCATTCGCCGAAGACGAAGTCGCAGCTTCAAAACTCGCCAAAACTCTTGAGAACTCAGCAGGCGCGACCGACAGTCAAGTCAAATCGGTAGAGAACTTCATCACCAAAACTTCCATCGCTGCAGCCGTCGCAGACGACGAATTACGCCCAGCACTCGACAAACTTGTTCGAGGCACTGGCGACGTCGCAAAAGCTCAAGACCTCCTAGGCCTCGCGCTCGACATCTCTGCCGGTACAGGAAAAGATCTCGGCTCAGTCTCTGACGCTCTCTCAAAAGCATTCAACGGACAACTAGGACCATTGAAGAAACTGAGCCCAGAACTCGCTGCACTCATCAAGAGCGGAGCAAGTACTGACGAAGTATTCGCAGCTCTCGGCAAGACTTTCTCTGGTCAAGCCTCAACTGCAGCAAATACGACGCAAGGCAAAATGAAGTCGCTCGGAATTCAGATGGGCGAATTCAAGGAGTCCATCGGAGCGATCATCGCACCTCTCGCCATGAAGCTCATCCCAGCCCTACAGAAGTTCGGCGACTGGGCCCAAAAGCACAAGACCGTGATCGTCATCATCGCAGGAGTCATCGCAGGAATCGCGACAGCAGTTCTCCTAGTGAACGGAGCGATGGCAGCATGGAACGCACTCCAAGCAGTCACAGCTGCAGTGAACGCTGTAACGACAGCATCATTCTCTGCTCTCTGGGTCGCCACTGGCGCAATCATCATCCTTGCAGTCATCGCAGCTCTCGTCGCACTACAAGCCAAATTTGACATATTCGGAAAAGCTGTAGACGGCATAAAAGCAGGATTCGACATTATGTGGGGAGCCGTGAAGTGGGTCTTCGACTGGATCAAAGAACACTGGGAACTTTTGCTCGCAGTCCTGACAGGACCATTCGGTCTCGCAGCTCTTGTCGTCATCAAGTTCAAAGACGACATCATTGGCTTCTTCGCAGCGATCATCTCATGGGTAACGGACAACTGGAAACTCATCCTCGCTGTCATCACAGGTCCGTTCGGTCTCGCATTCTCGGCGATCCTCTTCTTCAAAGATTCAGTAATCGGAGTCTTCAACGGTCTCAAAGATCTCGCTGCCAAAATCTTTGACGGAGTTGGCGGAGCGTTCAAGGGAGTCATCAACGCAGTCATCTCAAATCTTGAACGAGGACTCAATTTCGCCATCAAAGGCCTGAACATCATCCTTGATGGAATTGACTCAGCTGCTGGCCCTTGGATCAACTTCGGTTCAGTACCAGAAGTCAGTCTCCCTCGCTTAGCGTCTGGTGGAATCGTCATGTCGCCGACGGTCGCCATGATCGGCGAAGCGGGCCCAGAAGCAATCATACCTCTCAATCGTGCCGGCGGAATGGGTATGGGAACCACAGTGAATGTGACGGTCACTTCTGCAGATCCGAATGCTGTTGTCGCAGCTCTTCAGAAATGGGTCCGACAGAACGGAGCTCTCGCAGTCACGACTAACTCAGCGGTCAGATTCTGATGACTATCAGCCTCACTTGGAGAGTCAAGTATTACTCGAATACGGCGACATCGGTTGATTTGACGAGTTTCACTCAGTCGGCGGGGATTGATATTGAGGTCGGGATCGGTGTTGCTGGACGATCAACAGCAAAGATCGTTTTGAATAACAATACTGGAGCGTTTACTCCGAACGGGACCGGAACATATTCATCGGTGGACTGGTTTAAGCAAGGTTTCATTATTGAAAACAAGAGTAGCACTGGCGCATATGTGACGAGCTTCTGTGGCATGGTCTCCGATGTAAACATTGAAGTCATATCAATAAAAGAATCACGCTTTACTTTGACACTTGTAGACATTATGACTATTGCTGGACGGTCTACTGCTACCACTTCATACGCTGCCTCAACTCTCGCGACCCAAGCGTGGCAAGCACTAGGATTAATGTTCAATGGATACACATTCGGAGGGATTGTCTACTACTCCGGCGTAGATATGCCGTATATTGGCGAAACAAATGAATCTGAAGCAGTTACTTTTTGTTTGACTGACGCACTCACCAACGTCACAAATGACGATTTTCCTGCTGGACGCGTTGGTGACTGGATTAATAACAACCTTCTAGTCACTGGACCCGGCACAGCATTTTGTACGGACCTCAAAACCTCTGCAGGAAAATTCCTCTGGTATATCTACTACATCGACTATCCACTCAACAGACTTGATGCCCTGACTTATGTGTTCTCGGATGCTTCAGCAGCTCTTGTTAGTGGAGAGATCCCATACGAAGCAATAGATGTCCAGTTCAACTTTGATCAAGTGGTGAACTCTTGCACTGCTCAAGACCAACGATCTTTCTACACGCAAACAACAGCAACGGACACAGTCTCTACCGCCAAGTACGGGATTCGAAATGTTGCATTCAATAGCACTTGCACCGAAGCTCAGGCCGATGTTGATCGAGTGGCCTACTTCTGGTCAAACCGCTACGGCACATCGCGTTACACAGTCAAAAGAATCAAAACCTCCCTCTCAACATTGAAGAAAGCTGTAGACAACGGTGTCGCAGACCAAGCTTTCTCAAAACTTTTGACCGCTAACTATGGAGTGTGGCAACGCGCTCGAGTGGACTATGTCGCTCCGGGCTTATCTACTCAGACGACCGAACAGTTAATGATCAGAAAAATCAGCATTTCCATCACACCATCGGACACCGATGTCGTCATTGAGCTTCTTCCCGGTGTAGACAACCAGTCGTTTGAACTGAACAGTTCTACCTACGGAATACTTGACACCAATAGACTCGCATAAGGAGAAAACATTATGGCGATTACCCCAAACACTCTGTTCAGTAGTGGCGCTGTATATACAGCAGATCAGGCAAATAGGTTCCCTCGTGGAATCATGCAATACAACACAGCAAGCGCAACCGACGCTTCAGTTACAGCCGAAGAAATACAAATAACCTTGTCAGCGTTTACTGCCGTAACAGGGAGACTTTACCGAATTTCTTACTATGAACCCGGCTTTGGTTCGTCTGTCGCAGCGGCTATGACTATGCGAATCCGCTTAACAAACCTTGCAGGTGCAGTTCAACAAACAGGCATTGTGTACAACACAGGGGCGCAACAACAAAACGGATTTATTACAAGCGTCGTCAGTCTTACCGCTGGTTCAACTGTGCTAGTTGCAACATTACAAAACAGTGCAGGAACGGGTTCAGCGAACCGTTCAGCAACAGCACAAGCCATCTTGATGGTAGAGGACATAGGTGCATCATGATTGTTTACATTGGCGGAGATACCGCAGAGGAACAGACAATAAACTGCAGGTCTGTCATTAAGTATGAGTTGTTTAATTCGGACTGGACACAGATTCCGAACAACCCTTTGACACCCGAATACTCTGCAGAGTGGGCGACCTACCGCCAGTCATTGCGCGACTTCATGGCAACATGGGAACCGAGCAACGAAGCCGACCTACCAGACCCGCCACTGCCATGAAAACGCTTTTAGTCATTGCAGGACTCGCTATCGCGCTAATGTTTGTCGTCACCAGCTGCGCCGACCGCACTCGACACACTTGCGAAACTAAGCCAAGCGGACCACGATGCGACACTTCAATCGGAACAACGACACCATGAAAAGACTGAGCAACTCTGAGATTAAAGCACGACTCATCCTCGTCGTCGGAATCACGCTTTCGTTCGTCTTTGGGATCTCCATGCTTGGAATCTTGTACGGCCTTCTCTTCGTAGTTCAACCGATTGAGCCAAGCCCGACGGATGAAAAAATGATCGCCATCCTTTCCCCGGCATTTATGGCACTTTTGGGACTTTTGGGGGGAGTGCTCGCAAGTAATGGGCTTCGAGACAAAGCAGACAAGGACAAGGAAAATGACAACTAGACCGTACACCGGCAACACTGACGGGAATCACCCCACACCTCGAGCGGGGACGAAGCGATTCGTCGAATTCTGCGAGTTCCTCTTCGGCGTAAAGAACATTGGCATCTATGCAAATCGTCCAATGCGATCAGGCCCACAGCTCTCCGTACACGCCACATGGCGAGCGACAGATCTCAAAGGTACAAAAGCCCAACGGAAAGCTCTTGTCGAGTTTCTTTTCACTCATCGTGACGATCTGAACATTGAAGAGATCCATTCCTACGATGGCGTAGGCGTACCGTTCCCGACTGACAAATGGGGAGCTGGATATCGTTGTTCCAGAGATAATTGGCTTTTGTGGACTATTTCCCGCAATGGCGGAACCCCTCAAGCCGACTGGTGCCATGTAGAAATTTCGCCTCTCATGGCGGATTCTCCGAAACTGGTTGAGGAAGCGTTCGCTCGAATCTTCGGCTAATGACTTGACATCTGGTTTCAGATTCGGTCAGATGATCCAGCCAATAGAGCCCAGCAACCGCTGAGCCCCGACACTGGAGGCAATATGAATCCATTCAAATTCCTAGCATCAGTCGCTTTTCTGTATTTTGGTCTGGTGGTGATTTTTGGTGGCGATGCCGGCAACATTGATCCACCGATCGTCTCGGTCCCTCAGACCGTCCAGATTGTGCCACTTAGCGATGAGCAGATCGCAGACCGAAACGCTGAGATCGCTCAACAGATGGCAGAAGAGAACGCGACCATCTACGATGAGCCCGTAGAGACCACTACAACGCTCGTAGAGCTCGCCGAGATAGATCCCGATACCAAGTGTCAGGAATGGCTCCCGCTCGCCGTAGAGATGGGCTGGCCCAACGACACAAAGATCTTGCAGACCCTCGGACGCGTCATGTGGCGCGAAAGTCGTTGTAATCCTCTTGCTGTGAATGAGTCATCAGGAGATCACGGTCTGACACAGATCAATCAGTTACATTCAAGCTGGCTCGCCGATATGGGATGGACGCTTGACGATATGGCTGTTCCGTCCTCGAATCTTCGTTTTGCATTTCTGCTGTGGAATTCTCGTGAAGAGCAAGGTCTTTGTGGTTGGCAGCCTTGGAGTATCTCGTGCTGAACTGGCAAGAGAAAGCAGCTTGTCGTGAACTGCCCGTGAACTGGTTTTTTCCTGAGCAAGGCCCAGAGGCTTGGAATCAACTTCGTCGAGCTGTCGCAGTGTGCGAATCATGTCCAGTGATTGATGACTGTCTTAAGTATGCGCTTTCATTTGGCTATCGGGCTCTTCCCGGCATTTGGGGAGGCACATCGGAGAATCAGCGTCACGCAATGCTCCTCTCTGACACACCGATCCAGTAAGGTCGGATTATCCAACTAGGAAGGAAATCCAATGAACGACCCCGACGGTATGGTTCAGACGATCAGAGAGCAGGAAAAGCACATCGCTGATCTTGAGCTTCGGTTGAAATTACGAGACAAGAGAATTCTTTGGTGGCAAGGTATGGCATCAGATCTCTACGACGAGCTCATCGGCTTCTATAAGCCTGACAGCGATCCGTTCGGATCTATGACGACCACGATCAACAGATTCGAGGAAGCGGTCAAGTATGAACCTCAGTGACTATGTGGATGTACCAACACGCTTCGCAGCTCTTCTCGCCAAGTGGCCCGAGCTTCGCATCAAGGAGCATCGCCCAGAGATCATCACAGTCGGAGACCAGATCTTCATCTCGGTAACGATGCAAGCATGGCGCACTCCTGACGATCCGCTCCCCTGTCAAGCAACCTGTTTTGAACCCTTTCCGGGCCGTACACCGTTCACAAAATTGGCAGAGCAACAAAACGCCTCCACGAGTTGTCTCGGACGCTTGGCAGGACTCATGATGTCATTTCCGAAGATGGCGTCGCTTGAAGAAGTGCAGAATCGTCAGACTCAACCAGCGACCGCTAAACCTTGGATTCCATCAGAAGGTCAGAGACGACTCTTGAGGGCTCTTGGTTATGCCGGCGAGATTCCTGATGGGCGTGTCGCTTTTGAGTCTCTGGTCGCTGATTTGAAAGCGAAGAAGATGACTGATGGGGAAGCGTTCTGATGATTCGAATCCAGATCACCGAGCGTCTCATTTTTGAAGCGAACGAATGGATTGATGCGATTAATCCTGACAGCATGAAAAAGCGATCAACATTCAAAGACGAGAATCTTTTCCTCGGTGCTATCGGTGAGATCGCTGTCATTGATTACTGCTGGAACAATGATCTCCTCGCATATAAACACGACAGCAAGAAAAGCGATGTGCAGCTTCACTCAGGCCACACGATTGAGGTCAAAGTTCAAAAGAACAACTACGAACCGAAACCGTACTATCGAGTAAATTTTGCGTCAAGCAGTAAGGAAACCGAGAAGTCTGATTTCTTCTTCTTCGCTCATTTGCAGTACGTCGCCGGCATCCCTGAATGCGTGTGGCTTCTTGGTGGATGCTCTTGGGACAAGTTTTTCAGGATGGCGACATTCCACCGTGAAGGTGATCCGATGATGCGTTACTGGGAAGATGGCAGCGAACTTCCCAGCGGACGATATTTCTCGCAGGACTGCTACGACTTACCGATCTCACAGCTCGCACCGCCGAGTGCGACATTGAAACATTTCAAATCATTACAAGAAAAGGAAAATGCAATATGAACCCCGACACCCGACCCACTTCTGAATGGATGCAACCGATCAGACCGATCAGAGTCCTCTTCAAAACGAATGAGGAGAATCGTCACTACATTCACATCTTCGCTCTTCGTACAGCTGGAGATGAATGTGAGTATCTGACCATCGACGGTATTTTCATTCAGGCCCGATCCAAACACATTATGTATGCCGAGACATTGATTGACGGTCACTGGTTGAGGTTGGGAGCATGATTCAATACCAAGTGATCTGTATCTATCGAGTCGGTAATCCTCGAAAACTAACTGAGAGCCAAGCGCGAGAGCTGCATAGCAACCCTTCAACCGTGATGACTCTCTTGAACGCTGACCAGCATCTTGACCGCTATGTGAAGGTCATCGTGGACGGGACTGTCGCCGGCTATCAGTCGTATCGGGCAGGTAAGCGCGTCACCTTGCAGGATGTCTCATGAGCATCTACAGAGCACCTCGCCCAGAGTCAAATTGGACTCAGATCCGTAACGGCATCATTGACGACCAGAGGATCACCTTCAAGGCCACAGCAGTGCTCATCTACATTCTGAGCAAGCCTGACAACTGGAGGACATCCACGAGGCATCTGAGCACTGTCAAGAAGGAAGGGATAGACGCTGTCCGAACAGCCATGACAGAGCTCGAGTCCGCCGGCTATGTGCAGCGCAGGAGATATCAGGACGAGTCAGGTAAATGGTGCTATGACACGCTGGTCTATGACATTCCCCAGCCTGTGAATAAGTCTGTGCGAAACGCATCACCGCAGGTCAAACCTCGTGAGGATAATCCCTATGGGGAAAATGCCGATGTATATCAAGAACTAATAAACAAAGACTATGAGAGAATCCCTACGCGTACTCAAGAAGGAACACACACACCCTGTGGACAATGCAGAGACACAGGCTGGAAGATCATCAACGGACTAGACCTAGACAAATGCGGATGCCTAGTCGGCATGGAGATTCATGGCAGGTAACCCCATATACAGCACCAAGCAATGGCGAGAACTAAGAACACAAATACTCGAAGCAGACAGCGACTGCCACTGGTGCAGACTCAAAGGCAAGAGAGTCAAAGCCACACAAGTAGACCATGTCATAGAGATAGACGCCGGCATAGATCCCTACGACGCATCCAATCTCGTCCCATCATGCGCGTCCTGCAACTCATCCAGAGGCGCACACTATGTGAACCGAAAGACCGCCCAACGCATACAAAACCGCAAGAAATCATCCGATCTTTCTTTTTTTGACCCAACCCTCAC
>Ga0214919_10007595_pt1 | contig 14567 bp, 10 predicted proteins | sample LL1503_MetaG_FD_177994 | JGI IMG/M metagenome (GOLD analysis project Ga0214919, IMG submission 177994) | Freshwater microbial communities from Lake Lanier, Atlanta, Georgia, United States - LL-1503 | ecosystem: Environmental > Aquatic > Freshwater > Lake | place: USA: Georgia | collected... | reverse complement strand
GATCGACAGCCTTTCCCTTTCACAGATTCTTGGTCAGGAAATGTCTGAGATTGATAGCCTTTACCTCTACCTCTACCTTTCCCTTTACCAAAACCTTTCCCTTTCCCAAAACCTTTCCCTTTCACAGATTCTTGGTCAGGAAATGTCTGAGATTGATAGCCTTTCCCAAAACCTTTCCCTTTACCAAAACCTTTCCCTTTCCCAAAACCTTTCCCTTTCACAGATTCTTGGTCAGGAAATGTCTGAGATTGATAGCCTTTCCCAAAACCTTTCCCTTTACCAAAACCTTTCCCTTTTCCGGAATCTTGGTCAGGAAATGTCTGAGACTGATAGCCTTTCCCAAAACATTTCCCTTTTCCGGATTCTTGGTCAGGAAACGACCGAGAGCCTTTCCCAAAACATTTCCCTTTTCCGGATTCTTGGTCAGGAAATGTCTGAGATTGATAGCCTTTCCCAAAACCTTTCCCTTTACCGGAATATTGGTCAGGAAACGACCGAGAGCCTTTTCCAAAACTACTCCCTTTGCCACTACCTTTGCCTTTACCTTTGCCTTTTACAGCTGGCTTAAACAACGGCTCTGGATTTTCACCATCCAATAAACCACTTTGCAACATATTCCTATTATTGCGCGGTGGTTCTTGTTGCTGTACTGTGCTATTAGCACATACAACTGGGTTACCATTCAACTCGGTACCTGAGCGTGCCGGACATGCCGGTCTATGACTATCAGAATTAACTGACCGTGGGTTACTTGAAAAATTTTCTGTAACAGTCGAATTCGCATAAATGGGTTGTTGATCCATATATGAGGTGCACTGGTGTTCCTTTGTGCATAAGGTTGGATTTACAACTACTTCCGGGCAAGAAGTAATGGTTGCAAATCCGGGGGGGTGCCCTCGCAATCGTGTATTAGATACACAATCACTTGTGGGGTTCTCGATAACTTCCGGACATGAAGTAATTGGTGAAACCCCGGCTGGATATTGTCCTGGCAACCGTGTATTAGATACACGACCACTCCTACATACCACATCTATATCAGATGAAGTTGCATTTAATAAATAACCTGTTTTTTCTTCAATATATGATACTGTTGATAATACAGGCTTGTGTGCAAATGCACATGATGGAACTGTTTGAAAAACAACTCCAACACCATCGGTATTAATATTATTGGTCATGGTCTGATGGGAACACATGCAATAGTCTTTGATTCTAAGAAACAGATATAATTTACAATTTTCAATTTTTTTATATAGACACTATAATTATTGGGTGTTATATAGACATTTTCTAAAGTAATATTTATTAAACTATTCATATGGGTATAACTAAAAGAAACTATAAATAAAATTTATAGTAGATCTAACAAATAGACTATAATGATTATTGTTAATCAGACCAATAAAATGACAACTGAGTATATTTTAACTGCACCTTAGAAAGCTTACAGACCACAATTTATTTATTGAATCAATTATTTTAACATTTTAACATTATTGCACACGATAATATTGTTTAACGTCACCAATACTGGACGGTTAGGTTTAACGTCATTAACAGGACAGAAGGTTAGAAATATATCTATTGACCCTCAATATTAGAATATTAGAAACATATATAAATTAAAAAATTCAATTTTTATTAAATAGTTAGACTAATAATTTAACTATTTAATAGATATTATTAAATCTTTAGTGAAACAAAAATTATAAATTAATATTTCTTAAAGCAACAAATTATTTTCATAATAATTATTACTTGTTGTCGTTAAATCACTATCATTAACTAATACATAGTCTTCTTCTAATTTAATGTCTATACAAATCTTTTTATTATTATAATCAACATCCTTTATTTTTAATTCATTTGCAATTTCACTAATTAATACACCATTCACAAAATCTGAATAAGGACTCTCTTTAATATGTTTTGCCATTATCTTACCATCTTTATACATTTCAAATATATTATTTGTTTTTGATATATATGTGTTATCAACCTCTTCTATATTATCTAATAATATACTTATTCCTGGTATATTTAAAACATTATTATGAATACTTATTAGATAATTTAATGGAATTTTTATATAGAAAGTAATAATATTATCTAAACCAATAGTAATTTTATATATATATTTAAGAAATGTATATTCAATAACTACTTGATTTACCTTATTAATATCATAATCTTTATTTTCTATTTTAGATAAATAATCATAAATTATTTTATTTTCTTTTTCTTCAAAATTATACTTTATAGAACTTGAATTACTTACTGGTTGTGTACACAGATTATATTTATCTTCAAAAATAAATTTTGTAGAACTTGAATTACTTACTGGTTGTGTATATAATTTATCAAATAGTGTAAATGGTTTCATATCTGTTGGATTTGTATATAGATTACTATTGTATAATCTTTCCTGATAATTAACAGGTAGATTCCCACCCTGGAATTTTTTTTGTATCTGATTAGTTGTTATACTAAATTTTAAAGCTGTATATTTAGTTTTGTATTTAATATATTTTTGTTGATATGACATTATATTATATTATATTATATTATATTATATTATAAATAAATTATAAATAAATTATTATATAAATTATAAATAAATTATTATATAAAATATAATATATATATGAATAATTTATTTGATATTTTTAATATAATATTTAGTGATTATAAAAATAATCCTATAAATTACAATATTACAACAACTACAACAAATACATCAAAACGACTAGTTATATTAGATCAACCGATAGATGATAGACTGATTAATAATATATTAACAAAAGAAATAAGTTCAAAGTTTATTAAATCAAATGATACTATAATAGATATTATTAATTTATATTTTAAAATTTATGAACATGCAATATCAGAATATATAATATATACAAAAAAATATAAAATAGAAGATGGTTGTATTAAGTTTGTATTAAAAGGAGATATGGCTATGTTATTAGTCGTAAAAAATATAAGTTCTAATATGCCTCATATGATTAGAAAATCATTTAATGAGATGTTTAACAATATTTTAAAAAAATCAACTTTAGATTTTGAAATAGTTGTTGATTATAATAAAATTAATGAAAACAATAGACTAATTGAAGAAAGAAATAGACTAATAGAAGAAAGAAATAAACAAATAGAAGAAAGAAATATAGAAAAAAAAGAAAGAAAAGAAAAAAAAGAAAAATTGGAAAAAATATTAACATCTGACCGTATTTTTAATGATTTATATAGTTTAAGTTTTATTGTTTTAAAAATAGTTCGTGATTATATAATAATAAATAAATATAAGTTTTCTGATTTTGAAAAATATGATACTAAATTTCAAAAAAAAATATTAGAAAGTATAAGAACAGAACTTAATAATCATATACCATATGAAGAACAATGTTGTAAAATTGGAACAAATAACATTTATGAAGAAGCACCTTGTCCTAAAGATTATGGTATTGATAATGATTATTTATATGATGAAATAAATATTATAAATGATAGTGAAATCACTAAATATAGACCAGAAAAATTAGGATACTTAAAATTTGGTAAGCAATATCAATATATATTAATGGCATATATTAAAAAAAATACTTTTGGTTTAACTAGCATGAACGTATTTTTTAATTTATATAATAAAATCGATAATATACAACAATCTATATGTTGTAATAATAAGAAAGGTATAGGTAAGTTTATTAATGTATATATTAATCATCTGCGAAAAGAAAATGATTTCAATAATTATACATACATGCAAATTAATGGTACTACTTATAATATACCAACTAGACAAAGATTATTAGAAGAACATTTAAATATCTTTAAAACTGATATTAATTCATTGCCTTTTGGTGATAAACCTAAATCTACAGATGATAGATTAAAAAATATATTTTGTTTAATAACAATTGAATTACTTTTAGAATATAATAATGATATTCATTCAGATATAATTAAAATGTTAGATTATTGTATTACTTATATGAATGACACAACTTCTGAATTAAAAAAAAATCAGATAGTATTTAATAAAATTGAAATTGAAATAGATGATAGATTAACAAATATTAAAAATGTATTAATAGAATTAATACAAAGTATATTTAATAAATATATATACTTATTTGATGATAGTTATTTATATAATTTTCATATAAATTCTAATGAATATATTAAAAAAATTAAAACAATTATTAATAACTATTATGATTATATTAATAAACCAAATATAGCTGTAGACACTGATTTAACAAATACTATAAATCAATTAGGTGGTTTTGTTATGTGTGCTAATACATCAAATAATATATTAAAAAATATTATTGATAATTTACAATTATTTCAAAAAGACAACAAAATTATATTATCTAGTATTAATGAACGTTTTTATAAATGTTATGAATATCTTATTTTAAATTATAAAAAAAAAAAAGAAATAAAACAAATATTTTCATATAATATAGATATGATTGATGGTAATAAGTCTTTATATTTTTATAAATTATATGAAGATCCATATATTAATGAAATTTCAAAGTATGATTCTAATTTAAATATTACAAGTTTAATATTTTTAAATTATTTATTAGATTATCATTGTTATTTAATAGCTTATAATAATAATGAATTTAATACTATAAATAATCAAAATTTTGATTTTTATCATATAGTATGGACTCCTCCAAAACCAATACCAACTAAAGATATATATAAAGATGAATTATTAAATAAAAATCCTAATGAATTATTAGAATTATTTTGTAATAATATTAATGTTAGATTTTATAGATTTATTGAAGTATTATTATTAAAACTATATACAAATTTAAAGATTTTTAATATAACATTAGATGAAATAAAAGAAAAAATGTTTGAAAAAAAACATTACCAAGTTAATGATGATAAAAATAGTTTATATAATTTCATGTACTGTACATGGAAACAAAGATTAACAGAATTAATTATTAAAAAATATAATATTGATTATCCTAATAATATTATATCAGATGATCAACAAAAAAAATATCATATTACATTTATAAATACTGCAATATTAGATTCAATTAATTATTGTAATAATGATTATTTTGAAAATAATTTTGGTATGTTTAATTATTTATTTAATGTAAATACTGAAGATACTAAAAATAATAATAAAAAACACTATAGTAATTGTATATTATCTACACTTTTTGAAATATTTTTTTTATTAAGAATATATGAAGATAGAAAAAACGTTGGAATAATGATACAATGTCCTGATAAACATAATCATAGATATTGGATAATTACACAGAGAGAAATTAATAACCCAATATCTCATTATACAGCTGTATGGAATAGATTAATATACAACAAAACAGACAGAACAATAAAATATGAAAAAAAATACTTTAGAAATGAACTTTCATATAATTATAATGATATATTTATGATGTCATATGATTCTTCTGGTTCTAGTAGTGCTACTGGTTCTAGTAGTTCTACAGGTGCTACAGGTGCTACAGGTGCTACAGGTGCTACAGGTGTTACTGGTGCTACATGTGTTACTAATTCTACTAGTGCTAGTGATTCTGATAATATAAATAAAATATTACAAATATTTTTATATCCAATTATAGATTATCGTATAGAATTTATTAAACATAATATAAAAGATTCGACATCATCTGATAAAATAACAGAATTACATAATATTGTTGATTATATTAAAATGTTAATTGAAACTAAATCAATAAAACCAAAAAAAACACAACCACCTAAAAAACTAAACGTAAAAAAGTAAATTATATCATACTAAAATAACAGTCAGCACAAGCAACACAATCCGATAATGCTCTATGTTCTTGAATAAAATCTTTATTAAATAGAAATTTATATAATTCAATTAATTTTGGTGATTTATTTAATTTCATAATTTTTTTACCCATTTCCATTGTACATAATTTTTCTTTTGATTCTATCTTTTTAACTAAATCTAGCATTTTTGATCTGTGTGATTCCGACAAAATAATATTCATATCGAATGAAATATTATGACATACAAATGCATCAATTGTATCTAAATCTGTAGATAACTCATTTAATACTTGTTCAATAGGTTGTCCTTTTGATATTGCATCTTGTTGAGATATACCATGAATGTGTGTATTACTAATTACAAAATTATTAGGTTTAACGAGTGAATCATATTCTTTAATTTTTTTACCTGTTGAATCATATATAATATAACCAAGTTCAATTAATCTTGCATTATTAAATTTATATATTTCAGTTGGATCTCTTGATGCTGGAAATCCTGTTGTTTCTGTATCTAAAATCATTATATTCATTTTTTTAATTACTGATTTTTTGATTAATTGAAAGAAAAATAATTTATCAGTAAATTTTGGTTGATTATTCATTATTTTAAGATTATTAATAATTATTAATTCATTAATTTTAGGATAATACATTTTATCATTTATTATTAAAAAATCTCCATTATTGTTTACTAATGAAAATATTTTATCAATATCTAAAATGTTAGATTCTTTAATATAATTATTAAAAATACAAATATTATAATCACTAATTGATTTATCTGAAATATCTAAAATATTAGTAAAATTAAATGTTGGACAATATTTTTTAACAATATCTAAATTATCCCCTGCCCATAAAATATTTGGTGTTAATTTAAATTGTAAATATGTAATAATAATTTTTAAATTTGATTTTAATATTTTTACTGTATTTGTATCTGTATCATAATATCCATATATATCAGACTTTACTTTTTTAATTTCATAAACAATATTTTCATTTAATAAATATTCATTATTATTTATTAAAATTATTTTATCATTTTTATCATCATTTATTTTACTTGGTTTTTTAGGTGTATGTGCAGTTTTAACTTTGTTTTTTAAATAATCATCATAACCCCTAATTTCTTTTTTATCAACAACAATTTTATTTTTTAGTAATCTTGAAATAATACCTCTTGGTGCTCTTTGATGTATTAATGATATTTCAATTAAATTATTTTTATCTATATTATATAATTTATCTAGTAAGTCATCTTCTTGTTTAGTCCATGTTTTACCAACATTTTTATTATCATTAACAGCCATTATTATATAATGAATTATAATATATAATCATAATGTTTCAATTTTATTAAATGAATATAATAATCATATTATTGATTATTTAATTTTGTTGTATTCAATTCAATTTTATTTCTAATATTTTCAATAATTACATCAATTTCAGCTTGTACTAATTTATCAGATGAATATGTATGTTTTAAATTTAGTAATCCATTAATTGAATTTTTAATATCAGATGTAATACGGAATAATAATTTAGTATCTAAATTTTTTGTAGTTAATAATTTATCACAATATTCAAAAGATTTATTTATTACAAGATTAACAAAAAATATTGTAGTTTTTCTATCATTACCAAAAAACCATCTTGAAATTGATTGAACATAACTTGTATCAATATTAATAAATTTATTATTAATAAATAATTTATAATTTGGTTCAATTTTAGAAATTAAATTTATATTGATAAAAACTTCTTCTAGTGTCATTTCATTAACAATTTTAATAAATTCTTCTTGAATTTCTGCGGTAGTTTTAATAGTCTTTATTTGTGTATTTGTTTCTTCATTTATAATATCAGAAATAGTTTGATAAATATTAACATCAGAATCTGATTTATGTTCATTATTTGATTTGTTGGCATTTTTTCTTCCTTTATTTTTATCACTATATAACGTATCCATTATATTAATATATAATTAAAATTCAATAAAAATAAAATTCAATTTATTTGCTTAAAAAATTCATCACTAATTATTTTATATTTATTTTTTATTAAATCTATATCAAAATTTTTAAATAATATATTATAATAATATTCATAATTTTGTAAAACATTCATTGTAGTTGTTACCAAATCTTCATATTTGCATTCTATTATAAATTCTTTTAATTCAAAATCTATATCTTCACTCGTTTCTGTTATTACTATCATTTTATTTAAAATACATCTATTACATCGCCATTGTTCAAAAATTCTATATGATGTATCATAATGAACATTTACTAAAATTTTATGTCTAAATAATAAATCATCACGATCATTATAAAAACCTTTAATATAATTTATTTCTATATTTTGACCAAGATCCTATAATAGCAATATCATTTGTTTTATCATAATTATAAATTTCATTTGTATTAACAAGATATGGTAAATATAATGCTTTATTATTTTTTATTAAGTTTATATATTTAATATTTGCTAAACTATAATCAATAATATTAATATAATTATCTATATTTTGAATCCGTAATAATTGATTTTCCTGTGATAATTGTTCCGTATTAAAAATAAAAATTTTATTATTAGAATTATTATAATCTATTGGTATAGATTGCATAAATATAATGTAATTATTTTCACATACTTTATTAATTACATTAATATCAGTTGTTAATAAAAATATATTTTCATAATTAAATATTAATGTGTTTATAAAATCTATAAAATAATGTATTATATCGGGGTTACAGTATATATATATCATATTAAATATAATTATAATTAATAATATTTATTAAACGCAATATTTATTATTATAAAAAATTGATATTTTAAATATAAAGATATTAATTATTAATATTATTAATGAGTAAAACACTAGTACTATTAGAATCACCAGGTAAAATTAAAAAAATTCAAGATTATTTGGGTTCTAATTATATTGTTAAAGCATCTTTTGGTCATGTACAAGATTTAGATAAATCAACATTATCTGTTGATATTCAAAATAATTTTGAACCAAATTATATTATTACACAAGATAAAAAAAAAGTTGTCAAAGAATTACAAGCTTTAGCAAAAGATTGTAAACAAGTAATTTTAGCAGCAGATGGTGACCGTGAAGGTGAAGCAATTGCATGGTCATTATCAAAAGTATTAAAATTACAAAATCCAAAACGTATTATTTTTCATGAAATTACAAAAACATCAATTTTAAAAGCACTGGAAAATCCTACTATTATTAATATGAATGTTGTTTATGCTCAACAAACTAGAAGAATATTAGATAGAATTGTTGGATATTTAATTAGTCCTATTTTATGGAAATATTTAACACACGATGCTAAATCTGCAGGTCGTGTACAATCAGTTGTTGTTAAAATTATAATTGATAAAGAAAATGAAATTACAAAATCAATATCACATCCATATTTTAAAACAATAGGTGAATTTGAATACGGAAATGAAAATGTAATTAAAATTAACTCATCATTACAAGCTGGTACTAAATTATATCAATTTGAATCAGAATCAGATGCAAGAATATTTTTAGAAAAAATTAGTAAAAAAACAGAATTTAAAGTTGTTACAGTTGATAATAAAAAATCAGTTAGAAAACCATCACCGCCATTTATTACTTCTAGTTTACAACAAGAAGCAAGTACTAAATTAAGATTTAGTGTTAAAAAAACAATGGAAGTTGCACAAAAATTATATGAACAAGGTTTAATTACATATATGAGATCAGATTCACCAAATATTAGTAAAGAAGCAGTTGATGAAGCTAGTAAGTATATTATTAATACATATGGTAAAGAATATTCAGACCCTAAAAATTATCAATCTAAAAATGCATCAAGTCAAGATGCTCATGAATGTATTCGCCCAACACATATTAATCAACCAGAACCAGAAAATATTAATGAGGATTTAAAAAAATTATATACATTAATTTGGAAACGTACAATTGCAAGCCAAATGTCAAATGCATTGATAAATATACAAACAATATTAATTGATGCTACAAATAGTAAAGAATCAATTATTAAATTTAATAATGTACAAACATATTTTACTTCAAATTTAGAAAATGTAGAATTTGCAGGTTATTTAATTGTATATGATAATACACCAGAAGATGAAGAAAAAATCTGTGGTAAATTACCAATTAAAGCTAAAGATAAAGTTTTAATGCATAAAATTAAAATTAGCGAAGAATATACAAAACCACCATTAAGATATAATGAAGCAGCACTTGTAAGATTTATGGAAAAAAATGGCATTGGTCGTCCATCTACTTTTGCATCATCAATATCAAAAGTGATTGATAGAAATTATGTAGAAATAAAAAATATTGATGGTATTAAAAAAAATTCAAAACAAATTGAGTTAAACTCAAAATATAATATTAAAGAAAATACAAAAGAAGTATCAATAGGTAAAGAACAGAAAAAGTTAGTTCCGACATCTATGGGTAATCTGACAAATGATTTTATGGTTAAACATTTTAATCCTATTATGGATATTGAATTTACAGCAAATTTTGAAACATATTTAGATAAAATTGCTGAAGGAAACGCAAATTGGGTTACAGTTTTAAGAATTTTTTATGATATGTTTAATCCAATTGTAGAAAAATTAAATGCAGAAGCAAAAAATATAAAACAAACAGGTGGTAATGTTGCAGATAAATTATTAGGTAAAAATTCTGAAGACATGGAAATATATACTGGGACTGGTAAATTTGGTCCATATGTTAAAATTAAAGAATCAGACGACAAAATGAGATATGCTAAATTAATAGATTCATCTGTTGATAAAGTTACATTAGAAGAGGCAATCAGTCTATTAGAATGGCCAAAATCACTTGGAAAAATAGGTAATGCAATAGTTACACTTAATAGGGGGCAATATGGGTTATATATTAAATGTTCTGGTAAAAACTATTCAATTAAAGATACTGTTGATCCAAATAATATCAATTTAAAATTTGCTGAAGATTTAATTCAAGCTGGTGATCCATATGCATTAAAAACATTTAAAGTTAAAGATAAAGTAATTAATATTAAATGTGGTGAATTTGGAAATTATTTACAAATAATATCAAAAACTAGAAAACAGAATATTCCAATTCCAAAAAAAATTAGTATTGAAAATATAACTATTGACCAAGTCTTGCAAATTATTGCAAATAAAAATGGAACAAAATCTATGAATAAATAATAGTTTAATTTAAAAATATCTAAATTAATTTATAAATAACATGTCATTTTATGATTTTTATGATAAAGAACAAAATATATCGTCAATACCCTATCAAGTAGAAATTGCAAAGCACGACTATTTGATACCGTGTCAAGTAAAAAATGCAAAGAAAACAGAAAAACAACCAATCGTCTACAATGAAAATATTAATATTTATAACTCGTCAACAAATTCTATTTATTCAATATTTCATACAATTATGATATTTATTGCAATATATCTTTCATATAAATGTAATAATGATTTTGATTTAGGATCATTTATAGTAGCATTTTTTTGTCCATATTTTTATATAATTTATATTCTTGCAACAAAAGGTACATGTAGTAAAATATAATTAAAATAAATATTATAAAATATTATAAAATATTATAAAATAAAAAAATCTAGTTTAAATTATAATATAAAAAATGTCAAATCTTACACAATCTGTAGAATATAATAATGATGAAAAACAAAATGAAAAACAAGTTGTTACTGAATCTAAAACTAGTTATATTGGTATTATTTGGGGTATATTTAATATGTGTATTTGGTTTGTAGCAATTTATCTTTCATTTAAATGTAATGAATCATTTAAGATAGGATCATTTTTGATAGCATGTTGTTGTCCACATATTTATTTAATTTTTACTCTTGTAAAATATGGTAAATGTGATGCTTTAGTTAAACGATTTGCTGTAGAAGCTGCTGAACAAGCTGCAAAAGCAAAAGCATCAACAACTAACTAAGTTAAATAATCAAATAATAAAATAAAATAAAATATGTTATAAAATAAAATAAAAATAAAATATGTTATAAATTAATGATACTAAAAATTATTAATTTATTACACACACTACTTATTATTTTTTTATGTCTATCAATATTTATAGATAATAATGAAATTAAATATAATGCATTAGTATTATTAATATTTATATTTTTTCATTATATTACAAATTATGGTAAATGTGGATTAACTCAAATAGAATATCTATATATGGGTGAAGATTATAAATCAGGATTTATGTATAGGTTAATTAAACCAATTATTACTGTACCTGAATCATACTTTAATAAATGTTATTATTTTATTCATATTACATGGATAATAATTTTATTGATACAATTAAATAACTATAATTTATATGTTTAATGTTTTGAAAAAATGTTTATAATAAAACCTTATTAAGAGTTTATTATAAAATTAATAATTAAATAAATTAATCAATATCATCAACCACAGGACCTTTATCTGGTTCTTGATTTTGTTTTTGATCAGTTTTTTGTTTATCAAAATTTAAATCAGGATCAATTGGAGCATCGCCAACATTTGATTGATAAGCTTTAGAAATAATAGGCATTAATAACTTTTCAATAGATGACAGTTTTTCTACAAAATCTTCTGTTGTATGATTATCATCTTCATGCCATTTTAATGCTTCAGTAATTGTACTTTCAACAGTTTTAACATCATCTTCAGATAAAGCCGATTTCATTTTAGGTTCATTTAGAACGGTATTTTGAATATTTAAACAATAAGATTCCAGTTTATTTTTAGCTTCAATTCGTTTTGCAACTTTGTCATCATCATCTTTAAATTGTTCTGCTTCTTTAATCATTCTTTCAATATCTTCTTTACTAAGACGACTAGATTCATTTGTAATAGTAATCTTTTCGGTTTTACCAGATGATTTCTCAACTGCAGAAACTTGTAAAATACCATTTGCATCTACATCATATGTAATTTCAATTTGAGGTGTTCCTCGTGGCATTGGTGGAATATCTTTAAGATGAAATTCACCTAATTTATTATTATGTTTAGTTAATTGTCGTTCACCTTCAAATACTTGAATAGTAACACCTGGTTGATTATCTACTGCAGTTGAAAATGTTTGTGATTTCTTAATTGGTACTGTTGAACCACGTGGAATTACATTAGTCATAATACCACCAGCAGTTTCAACACCAAGAGATAATGGTGTAACATCAAGCAAAATTAATGAATCTAATGTCTGATCATGTTGTCCAGATAAAATAGCTGCTTGAATTGCTGCACCATATGCAATTGCTTCATCTGGATTAATATTACGACATAATTCTTTACCATTGAAAAAGTTAGTTAATAGTTCTTGAACTTTTGGAATACGTGTAGATCCACCAACTAATACAATTTCATCAACTTCGGCTTTAGAAACTTTTGCATCACGTAATACACGTTCAACTGGTTCTAGTGTTTTATTAAAAATATCAGCACAAAATGATTCATATTTTGCACGGGTTAATGTAATATTTAAATCAATACCGTCTTGAATAGAATCTACTTCAATTGTAGCAATAGTACTACCACTTAATGTACGTTTAGCACGTTCAGCAACAGTATGAATACGTCGAACTGCTTTTTTATTTGCTCTTAAATCAATTTTTTTTTTTTTCTTAAATTCTTCTAATACATAATCAACAATACGATTATCAATATCTTCACCACCTAAATGTGTATCTCCAGCTGTAGCTTTTACTTCAAATACACCATCTTCAAGTGACAATAAAGAAACATCATGTGTACCACCACCAAAATCAAAAATTAAAACATTTCGTTGTTTTTCTGTAATTTTATCAAGACCATATGCAATAGCTGCTGCGGTTGGTTCATTAATAATACGTAAAATATTAAGACCTGCAATTATTCCCGCATCTTTAGTAGCTTGTCGTTGTGCATCATTAAAATATGCTGGAACAGTAACAACAGCTTTTGTAACTGGTTGTCCTAGATATTCTTCTGCAATTGTTTTCATTTTAAGAAGAACCATTGCAGAAATTTCTTCTGGTGTAAATTTTTTATTTTCACCTTTAAAATCTACTGAAATTTTAGGTTTTCCATTATCATCAATAACTTTAAATGCAAAATGTTTCATATCTTCTTGAAGATTAGAATCTGAAAATTCACGTCCTATCATACGTTTTGAATCATAAACGGTATTAAGTGGATTTGTATTAGCTGCACTTTTTGCAGCAATCCCAATCAAACGTTCTTCTTCACCGAAACTAACATATGATGGTGTAGTTCGTTCACCCTGATCATTTGCAATAATTTCGACTTTTCCATTTTGATAAACACCAACACATGAATATGTTGTTCCAAGATCAATTCCAACTGAAATTTCACTTTTAATATTTGTTTTTTGAGTCATTAAAAATATATAAACAAAATATCTTTAAATGATTTATTTTATATTTTGTTTATATAAGTTATATATGATTAATATATTTTATTTTATATTTTTTATTTGAATTTGATTTTAATTAATATATAATTTATATAATATATAATTTATATATTAGACTCATTATTTAATAGACGTGTTTATAATAAACTCTTTTAATTAGTGTTTATTATAACCTCATTTAAATTAGTTTATTAATAAAAGATATGTTTATAATATTTTTCATAAAAATAAAATAATAAAAATATAAATAAA
>Ga0214919_10007592_pt1 | contig 14570 bp, 11 predicted proteins | sample LL1503_MetaG_FD_177994 | JGI IMG/M metagenome (GOLD analysis project Ga0214919, IMG submission 177994) | Freshwater microbial communities from Lake Lanier, Atlanta, Georgia, United States - LL-1503 | ecosystem: Environmental > Aquatic > Freshwater > Lake | place: USA: Georgia | collected... | reverse complement strand
TGGCAAACGCGTCACAAGGCGTGTTTCAAATTGTTCCCTTTGGATCCAATGAAGTTTCTGATTACGGAATGAACGACGTGAGTTCGATAAAAAAAAGTGCGAAGGCCGTGGTGAGCATGGAGTATTTGATCGACAAATGAGCCGCGGCACTGCGTCACTTCGCGACACACATCAATCATTTCACAGCCCAAATTGAATAGATTTGGGCTTTTCTTTTTTTAGTTTTTCACTCTGCAGAGGCTCAGGGACGCGGGCAAATTAAATCCGCAGTCACCGCGGACAAATCAGCGCAGCCAGCAAGCGCCATGGCGAGATCGAATTCTTGAAACAAAATTTGCAACACTCGCGCCACCCCAGCCTCTCCGCCAGCGGCAAGTCCCCACAAAATGGGACGTCCCACCTGCACGGCGTTGGCGCCAAGAGCGAGAGCGCGAACAATATCAACCCCACGGCGAATTCCACCGTCGACAATAATTGGACCTCGTCCCGCCACCCGCTCAACAATCGCGGGCAATGCGCGCGCAGTTGGAGCGGCACCATCAAGTTGTCTGCCGCCATGATTGCTCACCACCACAGCGGCCGCGCCATGATCAAACGCCCGCTCTGCGTCGTCGGCACGCAAAATTCCCTTGACCATGACTGGAATATTTACAGCTTGGCGAATCACGTCCAAATCCTTCCATGTCAACGACGCGTCAATTGTCCATCCAAGCGCCGCTCCAATGCCGCTGCCTGAATGACCTGTAGGCTGGCCGGGCCGTTGTAAATTCACAATTGACATACCTTCTGGAACGCAAAATCCATTGTGTATGTCGCGCTCGCGCACGCCCCACACCGGAGTGTCAACAGTGACCATTAACGCCTTGCAACCGGCGCTTTGCGCGCGCTGCGCCAGCGACTTTGTGAAACCACGGTCGCTGGAAATATAAATTTGCATCACCACATCCGCGCTTGAGGCGTTGACGACATCCTCTATGGATCGCGTGGACAAGCTGGAAAGCACCATGGGAACGCCCGCATTCGCGGCGGCGCGCGCGGTGGCAACTTCGCCCTGCGCGTCGGCCATGCACTGCATGGCTGTGGGTGCGATTAGCAATGGAAATGGCAAGCGCATTCCTAGCAGTTCGCAAGAAAGATTTCGTCGCGACACATCAACCAAGGAACGCGGCAACAAAGAAATTTCTTTCCACGCATCCACGTTGGCTTGCAAAGTCCACTCGCCCCACGCGCCTGAGCGGTAGTAATCAAACGCCAATTTGCTCAAGCGCTCTTGCGCCAATGCCTGGAAACTTTCAGTGTTCAACAGCGCATCCAAGCGTGGCGTGATGGAGGTCATGGACGTGAGGTTAGCGTTTGGAATGAGCGACCGCCGACAATTTTGCGATCTCTGACAACAGGGAATCAAGCATGAATGGCTTCTGCAATCGAACGACGGGCATGTGTAGTTGAGTATTTTTCTCCTCGACACCCACAAGCAAGATCACAGGCGGCATGGATTTCAATCCCGCATTGATTGCATCAAGCACCTCGCCAAGAGGCGCGGAGATACTTGCTTGATCAAGAATTAAAATACACTGAGGCCCCGCCCGCTTGGTGGCCGCAACCAAATCCTGCTCGTGATCGATTGCGATCACCCGATGTCCGTTGGCTTGCAGAGCCTCAACCAACATGGGTCGCAAGAGTGGATGATTTTCGGCCAAAACAATGGGGAATCGATCCTGCGACGAGAACTCCGGAACTATGGGAATACTCAGGCATAACACGGTTCCTTCATGGGTGTTTGCGATTGTGGCATGACCGCCCGCAAACTCGGCGAAACGCTTCACGGCGGCCAAACCCATCGATGTTCTTCCACGCAACGATCCATCGGAGGCGAGCGCCTCAAACGCATGCTGCAATTGGTGCGCGCTCAGCGGTTCACCGCGATCAATACATTCAACACGAATCAACGGCTCCACTTCATCCACAGACTGCGTGATGCGTAACGTGATCAAACCAGTGTTGGCCAACGCCTCCGCTGAACGCATCAACATATTCAGGATCGACTGCTGCATTCGACTTGAATCAATGGCGACACGCTCACGACCTTCCGTGAGATCTTCCGTCACCACCGTGATTGTTCTAGGAAAGTTCGGGCTTAGCAATCGAACAGCCTCGCGAACCGCGTCGCTCATCACAATAGGGCGCGCTAGCTCACCAACTTCATTTCCCTCGCCAAGCAAAATTAAATTCCTGCTCATCGCTTTGGCGCGGGCAACCTCAAGTTGGATCACTTCCAAACTTTCAATCGCCTTCATGGGCAATCCAGTTGCGATGTTGGCAAGCGACGCGTGGGCGCGGATCACCGAAAGAACGCCGTCCAATTCCTGGGCAAATCCACTGGCGAGCAATCCAAGCGATTCCATCCGTTGCGCGGAGCTTAAACTCTCCTCTAATCCACGGCGTTCTGTGATATCGGTTTGCGTGCCTGAAACACGCAACGCCTTATCACCCTCTATGCGCTCAACCACTTTTCCACGATCAAGAATCCATCTCCACGATCCGTCGCTGGCACGACGCCGATGCTGCGACTCGTAATGTGAGCTCTTTCCAGCAAGATGTGCTTCCCAAATCTTTTTGACAAGCGGCGCGTCGTCAGGATGTATCAATGGATTGACATCGGGCGTGGTCACAAGCGCGTCACCAACTTTGTATCCAAGCATTGTCAAGCATCGATCGCTCACCACGCTCACTCCGCCATCCAGGCGATAATCCCAAAATCCGTCGCTACTGGCCTCAATCACCAACTTGTACCGCTCCTCACTGGCCTTCACAGCGGAGTCACTGCGGCGGCGATCGGAAATATCCCGGATGAACGCGCTGAATCCACCAACATATTTTCCCTTGTGCGGACTCACGGCCAACTCAACAGGAAAAATATTGCCTTGACGATTGATGGCCGTGATTTCAATCCGCTTGCCAAGAATTGGCCCCACGCCTTCCGTGTAATAGCGGCGCATGCCTTCTTGATGCGCCTTCACAAGCGTGGGCGGAATAATAGTTTCATCCAGTCGCTTGCCCCGAACTTCCGCTTCTGTCCAACCAAAAAGCAATTCAGCCTGCTTGTTCCAAAGCACAATGTTTCCTTTGACATCAATCGTGATCAAGGCGTCAAGCGCCGTATCAATCACGGTCTTGAGCAAATCACCACTCGCCTGCGCAACTTCTTCGGCGATTCGTTGAGCCGTGACATCAAGCGCGATACCACGGGCGCCAAGGATCGCTCCGCTCTGGTCTTTCAACGGTCCAGCGGACTGGATGAATCGAGTGTTCCCAACCGCAAGTTCGCCCGCGACATTTTCGCCCGAGATCGCTCGGCGCACATACTGCAAAGCATTTGGATCGGATTGAAATATATCCGTCACCAAATTTCCAATCACCTCTGACCTGGTCAAACCAAGTGATTCAAGACCTTTGCCCTCGCATGCGGTGTAGCGCCCATTCGTATCCGTCTGCCACAAAATGATTGGGATGGTTTGGATCGTGGAGCGCAAACTGGACTCACTTTGATCCAGATCCGATTGCAATTGATGCAAGTCGATCGCCAATCGAACAAGTTGCGCCAATTCTTCGATCACTTTCATCTCAATGCGATTGGGTCCGCGGCGAATCGGCAAATAAAACTCAAGCAAGGCGCGCACAACCGAGATGCGTGAATCAAAAATTGGAACACTCCATACGGCGACAAGTCCGTGGCCGCGTAAACGATTGGAATACGCGGACCATCTTGGATCCAATTCCAAACCAATGTCCACAACCATCTTTCCAGTATTTTTTGCGACAACACCAGGCGCGGCGTCCGAGGAATTTTTATATTGCGCCAACAAACCGCGAATGTCAGTAGGAAGCGTGGCGCACAAACCTTCACCAACGACGCCTTGCTCCGTGATGGGCGTCAACATGCAAAACACCTCGCTTGGGAGAACCTTCTCTGAGAATGCGGCCACCGCTTGCAATGTGTTTGTGAGCGTGGATCGCTGCGCAACCAACTCAAGAATTTGACGCTGCGCTGTTAACAGCGCGCTTTCAACCACGGATCCTGCGCTTGGTCGAATGGCAAGCCCAGCCACGGTTTCTCCCTTGGAGCGCGGACCAAATTCAATGGCGTAAAGAACTCCCTCAATATGAATCGCAGCCGCTTCGGATTGAGGGTGCGACAAATCCAAAAGCAAAGGCGGCAACGGAGAACCCGCCCTAGATAATTGATCAAGCCAAGGAAACGCTGGATGAATTCCATCGCTGAACACCTCGCTCAGCGACCTGCCCTGCAGCTCATGTTGCGAATGGTCCAAATATTTTGCGGCGCCGGGGCTCAGAAAAATAATAGAACCTGATCCATCAATCAACAAAACTTCAAGCGCGTCGCTTTGGGTTGGATTTGAAATGTTGGCTGAACTGGTCACTGTCTTTGATGATCCCAATGTTGATGCATTGCTCAGGATACCCCATAGCGAACATCGTAATGCTTGAGGTTACGGCGGGCGCGTTGTCTGATCAGCAATACAAGAACAAATGGAACCCAGATTAAAATCCAAGGCGATTGGGTTTGCCATTTTGCAGGCGCAGGAGCAACAGGAAATTGGCCTTTCAATTCAATCACGCCAAGCGGAGTTGTGATCCGCACGTTGATGATCCATTGCGACGCGTCAGCGCATTCGATCAACGCGCGTTGACCCAAACCATCTGGATCGGCGTTCATGATGCATTGAATGGGCACTGAATCAACCTGACTTTGCGCGCTCAAGATGCATTCAAATGGTTCAAGGCCCGGACTTACGCGCACAATCAACGCGACCATTCCCACGGTTGGCATGGATGGATTCACCATCATCACAGCATGCTCACGTCCAAGCGTTGCGGTGGCGATCACTTGTCCGCCATCAGCGTTGGCGCGGCGTGCGATGGCGCATATCAATAGCGCAATACAAATCATTTTGTTGCCACGCCATTTCATGGGTTGAGCAACCCCCGCATTTGCATCGGTTGCAAGACAATCCAGACTCCAAGGGCCCACCATGACAACGCCGCGCACATGGAAATACTTGCGCGCCACGCCACAGTAAACATAGCTGGCAATTTGGCGCCATTCCTTTGTTCAATCGATCGCTCCGCGCTCGACCACAGAAGCGACAAAGACATCAACAACCCCGCGCCCAAAACGCACAATTGCGCAGGGATAAGCCACGCGGGCATGATGGCGCAACAGTTGGCGCTCCACTGTGGCACGCCGAAAGCATTCACACCAATATCTTGCGCCGCGCGCTGGATGGGCGGCAACGCCGATCGGAATCCAGTGACAAAGTGAAATCCAAAATGCGCTAGCCACATGGAGATCGCGAGTGGCCAGACAGACAAAGTTATATTCGCAAAGCGCGCGCGGAAATTTATTAAATCGGGGCGCGGAGCAATCCATGCCGCAAACAACATTGGCAATGCGATAGCGAACATTGATATCAACACGATCACAGTCACGGCTAGAAATTTGGAATCAATCCATTGCCGGGATGCTTCCACCAAAGTGAGCAAGGGCTCCGTCATGGCCAACGCGTTGGCAAATGCTCCCACCGCGATCACCGCGAGCAACACGATGAAATCCATACGCTTGGCAAGCACTCCGATGCTTGAGCGCCAACCCACTTGCGCGATATCGGTCAAGGGCACGCGAGTGAGCAAACCAATATTGTCATGAGGACACGCCGACACGCAGTCAAGGCAAAAAGTGCAATCCAGATTTCCCACTTTTTTAGGCATAAACAAGCCAGTTCCACAACCCGGCGCATCCATGTTTCCTCGCAGGCAATTTTGTGTTTGGCAATTCGCGCACACTTCGCTTGAGCGCATACGGACCTCTAGCGGACTAGCCACACTCAGCGCCATTTGATATTGACCAATGGGACACAACCATTTGCAAAATGTCGCGCCCTCAAAGAGCAAATCCACAACAGTCACGACCATGAAGTATCCCACGATAATCCACGCTGTGGCGAAACTGGAATCCCAAAGCGACCAGATCTCGTAGCTGAAAAGCCAGACTGCGATCAAAATTGCGGCAAGCCATTTGGTGCTCAACGCGCGCGGCCAATGAAATCGCGGCTTGATGAAGCGGCGCAAAAATGTTCGTGGCGCAATCAACGGGCAGGTCATGCACGCTAAATTTCCAACCGCCACCAACGTGATTGCGCTCAACCCGCGCCAATGCGTCCAAGTCAATGTGCCCGCAATGTTGGTGGACGCTTCGCGCGGACCCAGCCAACCATCCACCACGATAATCAATGCACCAATCAACATCACCCAACGAATGGCCCCGCGCACTCGCGCGGATTTCAGTGCAGCGCCGATCACAGGCAACGCAAGCGCGTCAAACAGTGCCCGCTTGGCGCGCCGATTGGAATGTGCAAATTGCGGCAACGCAATATTCACATTGCGCGCGCGTCGCGACTGAGTGCCTGAGAGCGCGTTGAACATGATCACCACGGCGGGAATTAAATACACCAACTGCCCAGGAACCCACATGATTGCCGCGGCTTCTTGCTGATCCACAAGCGCCGTCACGCCAAAAGTTTGCGCCGTGAATTCGTACCATGGATAAATTGCGCTTGGCGAAAACGCAAATATTGCGGCGACGATTGTGTTTGCCACATCCGCGGTGAGCAAATACAAAGGCATGGCAATGCGCGGCCAAGGACTTCGCCATGGATACGGCGCCACCACGCTCCACCAAAATAAAATTCCGACCCAAAGAAAACACATGTGCTCCACCAAATGCCACGCGGGAACTTCAAGCGCCAATTGATACGCCACTGGCAAATGCCAACCCCATGTCAGCAACACCATGGCCAACCAACCAAAGACTGGATGTGTCAAACGTATTCCCAAATATTGGGCGCTCGGCCACGCAAGAATTGGTCCCAGCACATCGCGGCTCAACCAACGGGGCACGCCCGCCAATAGAGGCGGCATGGGCCAACCCAATAGCAACAACGGAGGCACGATCATGGTGAGTAAAAAGTGTTGTGTCATATGCGCAGCAAGCAACCATGACGCTAAAGCGTCAATGGGTGATTGCAACGCGATCCATAATGCGCACACTCCAGCGGTGAAAAATAATCCCCGCCGCCATCCCCAACGCGTTGGCATGGCGCGGTGCAGACGCCGCAAACCGCGCCAATACACAATCAGAATTGCGCATGCGACAAAGGTGAATGGCGCAAGAATATTCCACGCCGACCAAATGGTCGCGGGAGCATCCATGAATTACTTTCCAGCTTCGCTGGCGACGGCCTTGGGAGCTTGATCCGGCGAGGACTGCCGCTCCATTGCGCCTGGAATGCTGGATTCTGGCGCGCCCGCGTTACGCAGCGTTGTCATGAACGCAACCACGGCGGTGGTCTCCGCGCTGGAAAGATTTTTTCCATAGGCCGGCATGTTGCCGCCACCTTGTTGCACTTGGCGCACAAGTTGGTCCCACGATTTGCGTGATCCAACATTGTCAAGATTTGGTCCACGCAATCCACCTTCTCCACCCAAGCTGTGGCAATTGCGGCATTGGCTGTGTTGTAGGACAAGGGCACCTTGCATTTCAAGTGGAGTACGTCCCACTAAATATTTCACGGGCGTTGGCAAACTTGTCCACGCGTCCATCACAGGGCTCCATGCACTGACCACGCCAAGCCAAGTCAATGTTCCCAAAGCCGTTGCGACCAGCACATAAGCAAGAACTGCGCCTGGTCGGCGACTTGGCGCGCGTTCACCTCGATTGGAAATCAACGGCAAACCCAACAAGAACAATACAACAATTGGCGGCGCGATTAACAACACCGCTGTTTCAATTTGCGGTGGCATAAGCGCCATGGCCGTGAAGATCCACAGGAACGCGTAGTCAGGCCGCGGGTTGGCATCAATGATTGTTGGATTTGGAATACCGTTTGGTCCAACTGGTCCCAGATACCACGCCAAAAAACCGACAATGATCAGCATCAATCCACAGAACACCATGTCGCGTTGCGCCGCGTCGGGCATGAATGCCACGCCTGTCTTCTTGATGCGCTGCTCATATTCTTCCACATAGGTTTTAGGATCAACCACCATGCCTGGCTTGGGCATTTCACTAATTCCGTTTTTTAAAATCAGCGCCATATGCGCGCCAATCAAAGCAATTGTGAGGCCCGGCAACACAAAAACATGCAGTGCGAAGAAACGGCTTAGCGTTGCACCACCAATGTAAGGCCCGCCCAACATGACATTGCGCATTTGGTTTCCAAGCACCGGCACGCGGTCCACAATGGCCGCGCCAATGCCAAGACCCCAATAGGCGTCTTGATCCCAGCGCATGATTTGTCCCGTGAAAGCCAGCGCCAATGTGCAGAACAACAACAGCACGCCAACCATCCACATGAGTTCACGTGGAAACTTGAACGACGCATGCAGAAACACTTGGCTCATGTGGATGACCACCATGAGGATCATGGCGTTGCTGCTCCACGCGTGCAGCGCCCGCAACATCCAACCAAATGGAACTTGCTGATCGATATATTGCAGACTGGAATACGCCTCCGCCGCGCTTGGCGCATACATGGTGGCGAGCAAAATTCCAGTGACCACTTGAATGGAAAAGAACATCAACGAGGCGCTGCCAAAAACGTACCACCACTTGGCGTCTCGAGGAACTCGGTGCGTCAAGATGGGTTGCACAAAACCGATCACTCCTGAACGCGACTCGGTCCAACCGAGCAAGCCACCAACCATATTTTTAATAGTTTGAAACATTAAACCGTTTGCTCCAAGCCAGGAAGTCGTCCAGCATCGATCAACAATCGTCCATCCACTATCTTCCATTTGTATTCAAACAATCCGCGCGGTGGCGGACCGCTGGCGTGGCTGCCATCCTCGTAATACACGCCACCGTGGCATGGACACATGAACAATTTGCTTTGCTGGAACCACTTGACCGGACAGCCCAAATGCGCGCAGTTCACGGCAAAAACTTGAAATTGCGCGGGCTTGTACGAGCGCACCCACACCGCTTGCTCCGCGCTTTCGCCATCGGTTGGCGAGGCGTTTGGATTGGTGAATTTGCCTAGACGTGTTTCGCCTTCTGGAAAATCTTCCGTGCCGCCCAGATCAATCCATGAGTTCTTGTACTTCTTCAGCGCTGGCGTAATGGCGTAGCCAATAATTGGAATTGATGCGATTGCTCCACCGATACCCATGAGCCCAATTCCAAATTTCAACATAAATCCACGGCGCTCGCTTGGTGGCGGCGTTTGCGCGGGCTGATTTGATGGTGTGTTTGAACATTCGCAACTCATGTGGCGCTCCTATTGCTTTTGACTTGCCGTTGAACGAAGAAACACAACGACATCAGAAATTTCCTGCGATGAAAGTTTGCGATCCGCCGCTTGATGAGGAAACGGACCACTCCAACCTGGCATACCGCGCTCTGGTCTTCCAAATAAAATCGCCGAGCGAAGTCCTTGATTCGTGATCAAGCGCAAATAGTTTGGATCGGTCACGCTGCCACTTGCGGATGGCACCGTTGCGCCCGGCGCACCATGGCATGATTGACACGTGGCCGCGTACACGGCTTGACCATTGGAAGCATTGCCCGCAGGCGCCAACTTGACCGACCATGGAATACTCAACGCAACACCATTCTTGCCCCACGCATCCAGCATGCCGTCAACAAATTCCGCGACTTGTTTTGGATTCCAATGCGCAAGCGAAGCCGGTCCAGAACCAGGGCAAAAACCTCCTGGAACACCATTTGTGGTGATATTGATCAAGGCGTCGCGGCCAACACTGGCCAAGTAATTGGGATCAGCCAATTGACGCGCCGCGCCGTTCACGCCATTGGCTCCGTGGCATGCGGAACAATTTTCCGCATAGTTGGTCATAGCGGCTTGCGGCAAAGAGGCGACAACCGTGTCGGCTGGATCTGTTGCGGAAATTTTTCCGCACGCTTGCAAGCAAGCCGCCGCGAGAAGCCCGCCAACAAGCGCCGCGATATTTTTGAAAGTGGCTGACATTATTTCTTCACTTCCTTGTTGGCTTCAAAACCAAATCGCTCTTGCATGGACCACTTCTGCATTGTTGGAATTTTTGTCCAGCGGCTAATCACAAATCCACAGGTCACACCGAATGCGAATTGACTTGCAACAAACCATGGCCAAGAAACAAAGGCCTCCAACTTAGGATTGATAATTCCGATGCTTCCGTAGAGCACACCGGTCCATAAAATAGGCGCCACAATTCCGCCGAATAAAATCGGGCGTCGCGGCGCAATAGGCAGCGTGATGGCGTAGATCAATCCAACAATCATGCAGCCAACAACATGGATCAAGAGCGCGATCAGGAACCAACCCAGGTGGAACACTTTCAAAGCGTCCACATTGGCGGCCTCAACTGATGGAAGGAAAACTCCCGCGAGCAAATTAATTGGCATCCAGAGACTTTTTTCTTTCAGAAGTCCCCACGCCACGGCCACCGCCGCCATGGAAATGCCACCGATTAAACCACCCCAAACACCCGCACCATACGGATGAACGTGCTCGGGCAACGAAACTCTGGCCACCTCGGGACGCGCCGCGAATTGCGGGGCGGGTTCTGGAATTTCGCTGCCACTTGGAAGCTCTTCAAGCGCCTCGTTTGGAAATACAACTTTGATCCAGCCAATCAGGCCAACGATCATGCAAACAATTCCAACCGCCATTACAGCGCGACTGGTGATGAGCCCCATGAAGAGCAACGTGAGGCCGAACGCGGCGATCATTGGCGCGCCCGTTGGCTCTGGTACGCCACGCAGATACGGAACCTCATGCTGGCTCAATTGTTTGTCAACTTGACTTTGCGTTGGTTCGTTGCTCATGGTCGCATCCCCACTATGTACACGGTCGTGAAAACAACAATCCAAACCGCGTCAACAAAGTGCCAGTACCAACTAACAAGCTCAACGCGCAGATGATCACGCACCACATGAATGTGCCCCATGAGGGACAACACAAGAATTGTGGTCAGCAAACATAATCCAACGATCACATGGAAGGCATGAAAGCCAACCAAACTGTAGTAAGTTGTTCCAAACAAATTGGTGCTGATGGTGAGATGGTGGTCCACAATGAAACCCCTCCACTCCATGGCGGTGCCGTAGATGAAATAGCTGCCAAGCACAATGGTGAGGGCCATCCAGAAGCGGAATGAGCCCATATGGCTGCGCGCAAGTCCACGCAGAGCCGCGATGACCGTGAAAGAACTCGCGATCAACGCCGCGGAATTCACTAAAACTGGTTTGATATCAATCACTTCGCGTGGCAATGGTCCGGACGAACTTTTACCTATGTAGAACAAATACGCCACAATGAATCCCGCGAAGAACCAACACTCGGCAAAGATCAAACACGCCATGCCAACCTTGCCGCGACTGGGCGCGCTGCTGGGAATTAAATTTGTGTGCGGTATTGAAGTCATGGTGCTGTGGGTTGCTTGGGTTATTCGTAAAAACAATCGGGATCTTCAGGATGCTTGCGATCCCACAATGGCCGTGGACTTGTGCAGGTTGGAATCTTTGGAAAGTTTTCGCTTGGTGGTGGACTGCTTGTGGCCCATTCCAAAGTCCATGCATCCCAAGGATCTGGTCCAGCAACGCGTCCGTTGATGAGCGACTTGATGATGTTGGTCACCAACAACAACACGCCAACAATTTGAAATGGCACGCCCGAGCTTGAAATTAAATTCCACAATTCAAATCCGCGTCCAGGTTGATAGGTGTACACGCGTCGCGGCATGCCCAGAACGCCGCTCAGATGCATGGGGAAGAATGTCAATGTGAGTCCAATCATGAACATCCAAAATGTCCACTTGCCCATGGGTTCGCTCAACAAGCGGCCCGTGGCTTTGGGAAACCAATAAAACACGGCGCTGAACACCGCCAACATGGTTCCACCAAACAACACATAGTGGAAGTGCCCCACCACAAAATAACTGTCAGACAATTGCCAATCAAAAGGCACAACAGCCAGCATGATTCCAGTCAAACCGCCAAACAGGAACATGACCAGAAATCCTGTTGCGAACATCATGGACACGGTGAATCGAATATTTCCACCCCACATAGTGCCAATCCAATTGAACATTTTCATGCCCGTTGGCACGGCGATTAAGAATGTGCTGGCCGCGAAAATAGAATTAAGCCACGGCGGCAAACCAACTGAGAACATGTGATGCACCCAAACTCCAAGTGAAATGAACGCGATGGACAAGGTCGCCGCCACCATCAACGGATATCCAAAGATCACTTTGCGGCTGAACACTGGAATGATTTCACAAATCATTCCAAAGGCCGGCAGAATTAAGATGTACACCTCTGGATGTCCAAAGAACCAGAACAAATGTTGCCAGAAGATGACGCTGCCTTGTTGTTGTGGATCAAAGAAGTGCGCGCCAAGGAATCGATCAAAGAGCAACATCACTTGAGCGCCAGTGAGCACGGGCAAGGCAAGCAACACCAATATGCCAACCGTGAACATGAGCCAGACAAAGAGCGGCATGCGCATGAAGGTCATACCCGGGCAACGCATGCACAAAATGGTGGCCATAAAATTAATAGCCGTAGTCATGCTGCCAAATCCGCTGACCATGATTCCAAGAATCCAGTAGTCCGTGGCGTGTCCAACACTGAATGCCTTACTTGTGAGCGGTGAATAAGCGAACCAACCAACATCCGGCGCGCCGCCCATTCCATACAGGCCGTCGCCACCAATAAACGAGTAATACAGCAGCAATCCACCAAAAATAAACAGCCACAGACCGAAGGCGTTCAGGCGCGGAAACGCCATGTCGCGCGCGCCGATCATGAGTGGAATTAAATAATTTCCAAAGCCCAGCAACACCGGCATGCCAACCAAGAACACCATGGTGGTTCCATGCATGGTGAACATTTGGTTGAAGCCGTGTGGCGTCAACATATCGTTCAGCGGCTTCATCAATTGCAAGCGCATGAGCGTGGCTTCAATTCCGCCCAACATAAAGAAAATCAATCCTGCGCCGATATACATCATGCCCAATTTTTTATGGTCAACTGAAATCACCCAGCTGTGCACGCGACTGCCAAAGCCAACGCTGGTTTCACTGATTGGATGAATTGGAGCTGTGGTCATGTGTGGTTCAGCGTAGGGTTAAAAGATATGCGGTAACGGCGTCAAGTTCCTGTGTATCAAGTTGCAAACTTGGCATGTTGCACCCAGGCTTGAGCGCTTGCGGATTGTCAATCCACGCCTTCAATGTTGCTGGATCAAGTGGAGCGACACCCGAGGCGATGGTCTCACGGCTCATGAGATGCGTAAGATCTGGCGCAAATTGTCCATCAGAAACGCCTTTGACTGTGTGGCAATTTGAGCACGCATATTCCTGAAAGATGTCGCGGCCCATGGCCACGGACGTGTCATTCACCGCTGACGCAAGCTGAGTTTGCAACCACGCGTCAAAATCCGCGGGCTTGCTGGCCACCACGCGCAGCAACATTCCCGCATGTTGATTGCCACAATATTCCGCGCACTGACCCAAGTACAACCCCTCTGTCTCCGCGTTGAACCATGTGTAATTAGTATGGTTTGGAATCACATCCATTTTCCCGGCAAGTGCGGGCACCCACCATGAATGAATCACGTCCGCGCTTTCAAGGCGAAGCCATACAGGACGATTTATTGGGACATGCAATTCATTTGCCACCACCACTTCGCCACCTGGAAGGGTGGCATCCAAGTAGCGATATTCCCACCACCACTGATGGCCAATCACCACAACTTGCAGCGCGCCTTCAGGAGCTTCCGTGAGTTCAATAGATCGAATGGTGCGAACCGTTGTGAGCGCAAGCACGAAAACAATCAACAGCGGAATAATGGTCCACGCAATTTCAACTGGATTGCTGCCGTACACCTGGCGTGGCTCGTTTTTGGACTTGTCATTTTTTTTGCGGCGATAAAAAATCACGCCGTAAAAAATCATGCCCTCAACCAGTATGAACAAACCACCACAAATGCCCAAAACAAGCCACGAAAGGTCGTGAATCATGCGCGCTGGCGGTCCATGCGGATCAAAGATATTTGGCAGAATTGTTGGACCGCTTGGCGCGCTTGCGCTTGAGGCGGGCGAGCCCGGGGTGCAAATTTCCGCGACGGTGGCATGCGTAATGGATGGGAAGCACACCGCCAAAGCCACAACACACATTGCAAAAAAGCCGCCTGTGAAAAATCGTTTCATGAAAAGAATCAGCACGAGCGCATTATATACATTGGATTGCGCCGCAGGAGAAATTTATTGCGTCGACTAAATTATTTTCAACGCCAAGCGTCGCGTGATGCGGCATTGAAATACAATTTCACATAAACAAAAAATTTGACGCAATCCAAACACGCGCCAGAAAGAAAATGCCGGTGAAAGGAATCGAACCTTCACGCCCCGCGAGGGGCAATGGATTTTGAGTCCATCGCGTCTGCCAATTCCGCCACACCGGCGGCATTTTCACAAATACAAATCAA
>Ga0214919_10007591_pt1 | contig 14571 bp, 36 predicted proteins | sample LL1503_MetaG_FD_177994 | JGI IMG/M metagenome (GOLD analysis project Ga0214919, IMG submission 177994) | Freshwater microbial communities from Lake Lanier, Atlanta, Georgia, United States - LL-1503 | ecosystem: Environmental > Aquatic > Freshwater > Lake | place: USA: Georgia | collected... | reverse complement strand
TTCCCCATGCAATCCTGTGCGTGGGGGTCTCGGCACGGTTTCAGCCTAAAGCGCAGCATAATTCTTGGCCTTATGGTCAGGTCTTGTCGCTGGGCTTTGGAGTGCGATCTTGCACTACTCGGGGGAACGGTTCCCCCGAGTTTTTATTGGAGATACATCATGACATTCACACAAGATGCAGAGAGCCCGGACACCGGCAACTACTACCGATTCAAGGTCTTAGCTGGGCGAGTCTGGTCAGCGGGCAACGGGTACGACGAGGGCGAACGCGTGAGCTTTCGAGTGATTGGCTCGAAAAAGTTAAGTCAGGCCGATCAACGTCTGTCGCTGTCCGCCAGCATAAACGGGAGCAATTGCACCCATGACTACGATTGCTGTGGGTGCGCAAGTACCTACGCAGCCGTGCGCAAAGTCAAGCCCGGGGTCTTTGCAGTGCAAGCCCGGACATCGTACAACTACTGATGAAATGGGTTAGCTACGTGCCCTCTCACGTAGCACTTTCTCGGGAGAACGGTTCCCCCGAGTTTTTATTGGAGAGCATCATGAAAGAGCAAATCAAAGGCGTGGGCTACGACGGCAAGCTGTGGCTTCTCATAGACGACGTAACTCAGGTCAGCGTCAAGGTGGGCGACATACGCGAGTGCTTCAGGGGCGAGAAGGCCAAGATGCTAGACGGCACAGCCCCACACAAGCCCAGCAGCACAGGGCGCGTTCAGTCGTCCAAGGGCGAGTACTTCCCCGGCGTCTACGGATGCAAGTGGATTAAGCTATGAACATCTACTACGCAGGCCGGCTCATCGTCGTCGAGTCGAACATCGCATGGGCGCTGCCCTACTGGCGCAAGCGCAAGCAACTGGATGACCGCATCACGTGGCGGTTTAGGTAAAGTCTAGCCAGCCTGTAGGCCCGTGACAGGGGCCTATGGCGTGGACGACCAGTGTATTTTGTGACTGAGCAGTCTACATTGTGGACGTACCGTCTATTTTGTGACTCAAAAATTCTACCCATCAGCTTGGCACCTTGTGCGTAGGTAGCGGTCAGCCAAAAAACCCTTATGAATCAACAACATTTTTGCTCTACTACTACTACTAACCTATATAAGATTTATATATATAAGGAGAAATTTCTTTTTGTTTTTTTCTTATCTCGGGGGAACCGTTCCCCCCAGTTGGAGGAAAAGAAAAAGGAGAAGCAAGAAAGCTGGAAGTTAAGAAGCTCTTTCTGGGACGTAGGTTGCCCCGGTATGATACGCCCGTAAGTCCTTGATTTATATAGAACCCAAAATAGTCCGCCACCACAGCACTTACTCGCGACCGGTGGACAGCACGTCCACCTATGATACACTTTCTTCTTTTTAGGAGGCATTTATGGAGTATTTGGACTATCACGAAACCTTTCCCACACGCTGGGAGATCACCGCGTCATACGCAATTTGTTGCGCCAAGTGCCACGAGACCAAACTCGCCAAGCACTTCCGACGCAAGCTAACCCGAGCGCAAGCCGAGGCCCGAGGATACAAGGGCATGCGTAATCAGGACGATCAGCCCAAGAAGTTGCAAGGGTTGCGCGTAATGACAGTCGAGTCGAAGTTCTGCACCAAGTGCCAGCCCGGGCACTACAAGCCGACAGAGATGACGATACCCGAGATGTACAAGGCTGCGTATGACGGCAAGGCATCGCTACCCCGGGTCAAGATAGACGCTGAGCGCAAGCGCAAGCAGGCCAGACGCAAGATGAGCGCGGCGGTGTCGGATCGTTGGGCCAAGTGGCGTGAGGCACCGTGGACGCACATACGGGCAAGACTGGCAGACGCTCTGACATCGGCCACGCACAGTGTCAACTACAACAGGCACCGCAAGATCATGAAGGACGAGGGTGTGCCCGAGATACTGGCGTTCTATGCGGCCTATCAGGAAGTGCTGCGCAAGATCAGGGCACGGTGCACCATCAATGCGCGGACCGAGGCGACGGTGGAGCCGCACACAACATGGGCAGAGTTGGCCGGCCCGGACACCATGAAGACGCTCCGCGCTTTGTGGGATGCGATACCCGACCCGGCCAAGGGGCGCATGCGGACGGTGCCCATGCTGCTCAACAAGGCGCAGCCTCTCGTGCTCGAGGGTTATGTAGCACCGAACCAAGGCAGCATCGACAGGCTGAACCTTGTCAAGAAATAACTCGGGGGAACTGTTCTCCCGAGAAACCGTGGGGGCTGCGGCCCAGCCCCAGTTTGTAACTAGGAGTTTTTCATCATGTCAACATTCACCAAGCAAGCCGCTCAGGCAACACGCAACCTCCGCGCTGAGATCAAGCGCATGGCAACCCGGGCAGCGATGCTCAAGCGGCCAGAGGTCAAGGCAGCGTTCGAGGCATTCCCCCTGACCATGCGCCGCAGCGTCGGCATGTCGGTAGCCAGCTACAGCAACACGATCTACATCAACGCCACGGTGCGCGGTCTGGACTCGTTCAAAGATGCGAAGCTGACCCGCCTGCTCGAGCGCTTCATGGGCAGCGAGTGGACAGCCCGGGTCAACGAGTACACGAACGACACGCCCAACAAGGACTTCCACTTCGAGCGGCAGGTGGACGGGTTCACGATCCACGTGAGCATCTACGCCTATGTCAAGAGCGACAGCCCGCTGTGCCGCATCGTGGTCACAGGCGTGACCGAGCGCGTAGTGCGTGAGGAAGTCAAGCAGATCGTCTGCGCTTAAGCAGACAAACCGTAGCCGGTGCGGTTCACCGGCATTTCTCGGGGGAACGGTTCCCCCGACTTTTCTGGAGATCGATATGGAAATCAAAACATCTGAACTGACACGCGCGGCCCTTGATTGGGCAGTGTCGAAGTGCGTTGGCAACTGGGACTGGGAGCAGGGCGACCTAGACGCTGGAGAGTACGGCCCGGGGTTTAAGCCATCAACCGACTGGGCGCATGGTGGGCCGATCATTGAGCGGGAGGGAATCACAACCGCGCCGTACTCTACACACAACGAAGTGATCAGGGAGTGGAAAGCGGGGCGAGATTGGCCTATGAGTCACTTCCCGTACTACTTAGGCCCAACACCCCTAGTCGCAGCCATGCGCTGCTACGTGGCCTCAGTGCTGGGCGACACCGTTGATATACCCGAGGAGTTGACATGAACAAAGTCTTCGACATCCGCAAAGACCTGATGGAGACCCGCATCGCAGGCATACCGTGCACCGTACGCATTGACTATGTCAGCGTCACGCCACCTGACCCGAGGGGGGACAGCGACTGGGACTACTACGGCTACACCCAGTTCGACTACACCGTGTGTGACAGACGCGGCAGGCCGGCCCCGTGGCTGACCAAGAAGATGACCCGCGCTGACGATGCGCGGATACACGACGAGTATTTCGCCTGATCTCAGGCAACCGGTGGGCACTGCCGACCAATGTCAATCAACCCGGGGGAACCGTTCCCCCGACTTTCAGGAGTTTCGAGATGACTAAGCACACACAAGGCCCGTGGGTCTTCAACACATCCGGCGTGGACAGTTTCTACGTTACCCCACAGCATCACACGCTGTGGACGGTAGCCAAGACGTACACGCTGGCAGACGCTCGACTGATCGCCGCTGCGCCCGACCTGTTGGACGCGCTCAAGATAGCGCTGGAAGCGCCTGATGATGACAAGTCGTGGGAAGACGACGCCATCGCCGCAATCAAGGCGGCAGACCCGCTGTGGCAGACCCCTTGGGAACTCAGACATCCGCTTAAGTAAAACCCGTAGCCGGTGCGGTTCACCGGCGTTTCTTTCAGGAGTAAACATCATGCCCGGAGCAATCCTTTATCAGGGCCCGTCCCAACTGGACGGCAAGCCCATCGTGGTCATCGCAGTATGGTCAAGCGCTAATCGCAAGACCGGCGACATGCTGCAGACCTACATCCTGCGCTCAGACATCGACCCGCGGGAGGCCAACAAGTACGGCGAAGACGAGTCGATCTGCGGCCAGTGCCAGCACAGGGGCACGCCTACCTTCGATCCTCTCAAGGCTCTCGCAGAGGGGCGCACGTGCTACGTCAACATGGGCCAAGGCGTGCTGATTGTGTACAACGGTTTCCGTGCCGGCAAGTACCCGGTGGCGAGCCCCCGCACTGTGGGCGCAGGGCGCAACGTGCGCATCGGCACCTATGGTGACGGCGCTGCTGCACCCAGCTATGTGTGGGACGACCTGCTGTTCGGGGCCAAGGGGCACACAGCCTACAGCCACAACGGCGGCGACCCCCAGCGCTACATGGTCAGTGCCGACACGCTGACTCAGGCGAAGGTGGCTTGGGCCAGCAAGTACCGCACGTTTCGTGTGGTGCACAGCGTAGAAGAGATCGACCGCAAGCACGAAGTGCTCTGCCCAGCAAGCAAGGAGGCGGGCTACAAGGCGACATGCGCCACGTGTCTGCTGTGCGGGGGCACATCGGTGCAGGCCAAGAGCATCGCCATACCTGTGCACGGCAGCGGCGCTGTGCACTTTCAGTAAGTAACTCGGGGGAACCGTTCCCCCAAGAACCCGTAGCCGGTGCGGTTCACCGGCAGTTAACTGGAGATCGATATGTTTTTCGAAGTTGAATTGAAGCGTGAGTCCTACGTGACTTTCTTCATAGAAGCAGACAGCCCCGACGAGGCGGAAGACAAGGCGTGGGAAGAGTTGAAGAAATCCGGCGATTTTGGCGAAGATGCCAGTTGGAGCGTCGAGTCTATTGAAGATGTGGAGGCAACATGAAAAAGAAACGCTGGACATACAAGGTGTATTACGCAGGCCGCTTCGTGGCTTCGTTCACATCACGGGCGAAAGCCCGGGAGTTTATGGAGAACATGACCGACTTCGATGTGCCCTTCCTCATCACGCCCGACATTGCGGGGCAGATACCAACCATGATTGGGACACTGAAATGAAAGCTTTCCTGTGGGCACTCGCCCAAGCAATCCTCGGCGCTGCCATCTGGGGCGGCGTGTTTATCTATTACTTTTGGAGCATGACACCATGATCGGATACAAACTCTTTCGCAAACGCAAGGACGGGACATACGGCCCGCTGTTCATCAACCGCAAGCTGCGGCTGGTGCGGCACAAATCGTACGAAGCCGAGGATCATCCCACCAAGGGCTTCGCGCATCGTCCGGGCTGGCACATCTGCTCGGAGCCCATCGCACCGCACTTGAGGCAAGGCGGGGACAGGGTGTGGTGCCGGGTGGAGTTCATGAAGCAGGCCGTCATCGAGCGCCCGCTTAGTCAGGGCGGCATCTGGTACCTCGGCAGTCACATGATGATCCTCGAAGAGATCTAAAAAATCCCCACATCTGTGTTATTCTCGTTACCGCGTTCTTTCTTATTAACTTTTCTGGAGTATTACGGTGCAACCAATAGTAAATATCGTGTACATTACTTCTTACTAACTAAGGAGTTTTTATGCTGATCAGACAGGTACTTGGGCTTGCAAAAAATGTAAACCTCAAGGCGCATCGAACGTATCGGATTTGGTACGGCATGCGGCAACGGGTGTATTACAAAAAGCATCACGCCTATGAGCTGTACCAAGCGTTGGGGGCGACTGTCTGTGACCGGTGGCTGGGTAAGACGGGGTTCTTATCCTTCTTAGAAGACATGGGGCACCCGCCTACAGATAAACATTCGTTAGAGCGTATCGACAACAACGGCATGTACAGCCCAGAGAATTGCAAGTGGGGCACACCCGCTGAGCAGTCCAGAAACAGAAGTTCATGTCGGTACTTTGATACGCCCGCAGGGCGAATGTGTTTGTCAGAAGCGGCGAAGTATTACGGACTGACCCTAGCAACAGTGTACGGGCGGGTCTATTCAGGAATGACAGACCCAGTTTTAATTTTCTCACCCCGAAAAAAACGGGATAAACGGAGTTCAAAATGAGTGCTAACCTCACAACAAACCAAGACGGTCAAGTCGAATTCGCATACCTCGAGCGGGACGGCCTGCCGTGGCACGGCCTCGGCCAAGCGATGCCTATGGGGGCAAGCATCGCCGAGTGGCGCAAGCAGTCGGGTATGGACTGGCGCATCCAGCGCAGCAAGGTGCGCTACGCTGTCTCCCGTGACGAGGGCGCTGTGTTTGAGGAGATGGCTGACCAGCACGTACTGTTCCGCAGCGACAGCAAGAAGGCTCTCGGACTTGTGTCTGAGAAGTACAAGGTTGTGCAGCCCAGCGAGGTGATCGAGTTCTTCCGCGACATTGCCCGGGCAGGCGGGCTGGAGTTGAGTGCAGCGGGCACGATCTTCGGAGGCCGGCGGTTCTGGGCGACAGCCAAGATAGGTGAGGCGAGTCCAACCAGTGTACGTGACAAGATCGGCGGTTACCTGCTGATCAGCACCAGCGCTGACGGTTCGCTGGCTACCGAGGTGAGGCGCACGACGGTGCGCACGGTGTGCTCCAACACGCTGGCTATGGCGATGGCGGATGCGCCGGCCTCGATCAAGGTGTCGCACAAGTCGGTGTTCGACCCTGCAGCCGTGAAGGACTTCATGGGGCTCAACGAGGCGGCGTGGGAGGCGTTCAAGCATCAAGTCGTGCGGCTGGCTAACAAGCCAGTCATCCTCGAGGCGGCAGAGAAGATCACCGCGGACATCCTCGGGGGCGGCGACAAGGTGTACGCCACAGCGGGCTACAACAAGATCCTCGACCTGTTCCAAGGGCAGGCGAAGGGGGCTGACTTCGACGGTGTGAATGGCTCTGCTTGGGGCTTCATCAACGCCGTGACTGAGTACGCGGATTGGTTCTCTCGGGCCCGTACGCATGAGAACCGCTTCGTGTCATCGCAGTGGGGTCTGGGCGCAGACCTCAAGCAGCGTGCACTGGACGCTGTGCTGGCAGTTTAATCAACCGGGGGCTTCGGCCCCCACAACAAACCAACAGGAGAAATCAAATGAACATGAAAAGACTAAACGTATTCCGCCGCCTTGACGAACTCGAGACTGCAAACCTGCACTTGCAGGTCATGCTGAAGAGCGTCCGACTGGAACTCACGGCACTGAAGAGCGGGATACGACGGCCCGTGGCTACGCCCATACCCAAACCAAAGCCAAAGGTGGTTAAAGCAAGTGAGAAGCGGCGTGAGTACGCACGTAAGTACTACGCCAAGAAAAAAGCTGAGAAGCTGGCAGCGATGGAGGCATCATGAACCTAACGCAACAATTTAAACGGATGACCCGCCGCCTGACCCCTGTGGAGATGGCAGCGGCAGAGTTGGCAGAGGCTGAGTTGCATAGGCTTGAGGCGCACAGTGCGATGGAGTACGCCAGCAGCGTGGTCAGCTACGAAGACGCACGCATCAAACGATTGAGGAAGTTCCTAGCCGACGCGGAGAAACAAGCATGAGCAACCATACACCGGGGCCGTGGACGCTCAACGAGAACAACAACTGGAAGACCAACCCGTTTTCCATAACCGTGCGTAAGCCCGGAGTGCATAGCACTACCATCGTCAACATCCCCACACGCATGACCATACCACCGCAGGAACAGCAAGCCAACGCCCGACTGGTATCCGCTGCACCTGACCTGTTGGAGGCATTACAGACGATGCCGCAAGGCTTGATGACCACCGACGAGGACTGGATGCGCTGGATTGAAACTGCACGAACCGCAATCGACAAAGCAATCGGAGAAACCAAATGAAATACACACCAGCACCTTGGTACAGCAGAGGCGCGTCAATACGCCCAGCCAAAGGCCCCGGCAGTTCAGGTGGGTACAAGCCCTTGGCATCAGCGCAGCACGACAAGCGCCTGCCAGATAACCGCATTGCAAACGCAAGGATGATTGCCGCCGCACCTGAACTATACGAAGCCCTTGCATGGCTGATGCGACAAGTACCTGAGCCAAGTCTTCAGGGGGAGTACACAACGGGCTACCTTGCTTGCAAGGTTGCACTGCACAAAGCTATAAACGGAGAAGGAGTAGGAGCATGAGCATACTAGAAGAGATTAAGGTCAACAGAACACCTACTCACATGGTGCGCCCCGCAGCCCTTGAGTTGCAAAAGAAGACCAAAGTAATCATGGGCGAGTACGTTGAGCGAGAGAAGCTGCCGGGTGAAGTGGAGGCAGCAAAGATAAATATTTGGAATCGAACGACGTATCGCACGGGTGACGGTGACAGTATGCGTCAGGTGCCGAGAGCAGGCAGCTTGGATGCGTTTAGCTTGCCATCGCGGGGGAATCGGACATGACAACACAACCGGAAGCCTTGCGGCTGGCTGACAAAATGAGCAGCTACAAATTGTCTAGCGGTTACGCGTGGCATTGTCACAAAGCCGCCGCCGAACTACGCCGACTCCATGAGGTGAACACTGAACTGCTGGCGGCGTTGGAAAAGCTGGCACGGCTGGGGGACGGCGACCACTACGGCAACAGCGACGGCAACATGATTGCCCGTGCAGCTATAGACAAAGGAGAAGCCAAATGACTGACCTTGAAATCGACAAGGCGCTGGCGCTGGCTATTGGGTACAAGCTGTTTGATGTTAAGTTTCACCACGATATGTGGGCAGTTCTTGTGTACAAAGGTAGCTGGCGCGTGTTCTCCCATTGCGACTGGAACGTGATCGGCCCGATTGCGGCGCGGTATGACTGCTTTCCCTCAAACAGCTACCCCAAAGGATGGCGTTCCTTCGCACCTTGCTGCTGTGTGTACGCAGACACCCCACAGAAAGCAATTGCATTGGCAGTAATAGGAGCAAAGACATGAAAGATGATGAGATTGAGAATTTATTCGCCTACGGCTGGATAGATGCCGCCGTTGCCATTGCCATTGCGCTGCTTGCGCTGGTGGCGTTGTTTTTCTTTGCGGGGTATTTGACATGAAACTACCTGAACCTGTGCCCGTTGCCATTGTCTTTGCAACAGGGGAAGAGATACCGGGCTACACCACCGAGCAGATGTTGGCATGGGGCAAAGCCTGTGCCGAATCGGAGCGTGAGGCTTGCGCGAAGGTGGCAGAACAATTTGAGCCTGACGAGAAGACTAGCTATGTAATGTATGCAAGCAAAGCCATCAGAGCAAGGGGAAACACATGACAGGATTTGATTCAAAGCGCCAAATGGCAAAAGCCAAGCTGGAGCAGCCAGAGCAGCAAGCCGAGCCATGTGTAGGAAAAGACCCACTATGCCCTTGTCAAGATGGTGATGCGTGTCATTACAAAGACTGTGGGGATACGAAGGCACGGCCAGTGCCACTGGAGCAGCCAGAGCAGGAGCCGGTGATTAGCGCATGGAGTTTGCGGGAAGTGTATTTTGATGAAGACGGAGAACCGGTAATGCACAGAAGCCCACCCGCAGCACAGCGCCCGTGGGTAGGGCTGGAAGCAGAAGAGATACTTGATTTATTTGACAGGAACAATGTCTACGGCAGCAAGTGGATTGAGTTTGCCCGTACTGTGGAAGCCAAACTGAAGGAGCGCAACAATGGATAAGCTAAACGGTGGATTCGGTGCCGCTCCAATTAAAGGGGAGGGGATGATGGTGAACCCAGATGACTTGATATGGGAGTGCGATTTACGCACTTGCGCCAAGTGTGCAAAAGAATATGCGGAGTGGAAGGAAAAGTACGACCAACAACAGGCAAAACTAAGGAGCGCAACACATGACTTATGAAGCAAAAAGGGCAAAGTTCGTAGCGCGGATAAAAGCATTACCTGAGAAGGAGCAAGCAGCGTTCTGGCGCGGGATCATGGCAGTCGTCGATGCAGGGTACAGGACAGGATCAGCCCCCGAAGGCATGGCGAAATATTGGGTAGAGTTCTACACCGAACTAAAGGAGCGCAACACATGAGTTTCTGGCGACCAGAGTACGCAAATATGGGCGGGTTAGGCGACCCAACAGCCCGTTATCCACAAGGGGGCACCACTACCGAGGAAGAAACCGTGACTAACGAAGAACTACGCGACAAGATGCTGGCGTTCATTGAAACGCAAGATGGAAGCTATGACGATGAGTGGTACGCATCACCCCGAGACTTTGCGGCAACAATACTGACTGACTTTGCCGAATACCTTGGAGTTGAGATAGTTGTGCCAGCGTACATCCCACAAGTAAAGAAGGCAGTGATTGACCGCAATGAATTGTTTAAAGAATTGCTCCCCGGCATTCGCGATTTGTTTGACGTTGAGTACAAAAAGCGGACGGAAAAAGAGCCATGAGAGACAAGCGCATTTCTAAACAGAAACGAATAGGTGAACCGCTGGCAGTGGTCTACTGCATAAAGGTTACGCAAAGCCAGCGTATTGCACTGATGCGACTTGGCCCCGAGTGGTTACGAGAACAAATAGAAAAGGCCAAGCATGATAAAGCCCCACAGAGTTAAGGTCAGCCACGCTATCTTGACCCAGACGATGCAACTTTTGTTGCAAGGAACCGTGACCGCACAACAACTCAGTAGCCATACTGGTGTACACTTGGTCACAGCCCAAGAGTGGCTGCGGGCGCTCAAAGCCGGGGCCATCATACATGTCGTGGGCTGGCTGCAGGACTCGCTTGGGCGAGACGCGATACCTGTCTATGGTATGTGGGAAGGCGAGGACAAACCTCGGGCTAAGATGAGCCGAGCAGAGATATCGAGACGATACAGAGAACGCCAGAAGGAGAAACAATGAGCGCAAATGAGATACAGGTGGCCGGCAGCCACTACAAGACCAAGGCCATCCAGCCTTGGGACTACATTGCCGCCAATGAACTCGGGTACTTCGAGGGCAACATCGTCAAGTACGTGAGCCGTTGGCGTGACAAGGGTGGTGTGCAGGATCTGCGCAAGGCGCAGCACTACCTCGACAAGCTCATCGAGCTACAGAATAAAGATTGAGTCGGGCCATCGATGTAGTCTAGACAACCGCCTTGTATATGTGGCCCTAGATTGCGACAGCGCGTAGCCCGACAGCAGTTGTTTGACGCGCTGTTACTCCCCCACCACGAACCGAGGGGGCGTGGAATTTACATTCCCCCCTCACCTATTAACTAACCGGAGACATCCATGCTGACTCGAATGGAGAGAGCGCTTGTAATGGCGGACAAGTGCTGGGAAAAAGCCAACAACACTGCACCTGAGTTTGTCGAGCGGTACTTGGAACTGGCAGAAGAACTGTTGGCAACAAAGCCCGCAGTACGGGGAGACGAATTCAGAAGTTATTGCATGCGGCACAAGCTCAAGCGCGATGATCGGCTGCACCCAAATGTGTGGGTGTCCGGCGTACGTGCGCTGCACAGCCTTGGCTGGATCAGCCCAATAAGAAAGGTTGAGCCCGTCGAACTACACAACCACATGCCTTCAGTCACGTTGTGGCGAAGCGAAGTTTTTTATCAAGGGAAATAAAGATGGCAAACACGCCAGAGGCGCTTGTTAAGAAGCGCATACGAAAGATTCTCGAAGAAAGCAAAGCGTACTTTGCGATGCCAATTGGTACAGGCTACGGCAACAGCGGCGTGCCGGACTTCCTCATCTGCAACCGAGGTGGGTTCATCGCGATAGAAGCCAAGGCCGGCAAGGGCAAGACCACTGCGCTGCAAGAGTCGCACCTTGCAAAGATACGGGATGCCGGCGGCATTGCGCTGGTCATCAACGAAGAAAACATTCATGCACTCAAAGGAATACTCAATGGAGACTGACATCGATGACGCGCAGATGATGGAGGCGCTGTCCAAACTGGACGTACAAGCGCAGGAACACTTCCGGGCTGTCGTGCGCCTGCTTGCGCTCTGCTATACAAGCCCTGAGCTTTTCAGCGGACTGCTGATAACCCGCTGCGAAGACGAGACACTGATGACATCGCTGAACGCCAATGAGATGGAGGCCGCGGACATCCTTAGCAAAGCAACGAAATTCATCGGCGCTGTGGTGACGCATGACGCGCCACCTCGAGATCAATTCAACTAGGAACTATATGAGCGCACCGTACACAACACTACTGACAATCGATTTTGAAACTCGCTGGGACAGCAAGGAGTACACGTTACAAAAAATGACTACTGAGGAGTACATCCGTGATACAAAATTCTTGGCTTTCGGAGCGTGTATACATGAATACGGAACCGATGCAATCACTCAATGGTATGGAGGAGATGAGCTTCATCGAATCCTATCGACCTACGACTGGACTAAGACAGCAGTCCTTGCGCATAACGCCCAATTCGATGTGTCCATCCTCTCTTGGCGGTATAACGTCCGACCCGCTTTTATCTTCGATTCCTTGTCAATGGCGCGTGCTCTACGCGGCGTGGAAGTTGGCAATTCCCTCGCGAAACTTGCAAGCGATTTTGGTCTTCCCCCCAAAGGGCGAGCCGTATATTCTACGGATGGACTGGCCGTCCTTGAGCCTGAGACAGAACGAGAACTTGCTGAGTATTGCAAGCACGACGTATATCTCTGCGAGGAGATATTTAAGAGACTCGTTAAAGGATACCCTGCAAAGGAACTACGACTCATCGACATGACGATGAAGATGTACACACACCCGATGCTTGAGCTTGATGAGGACATGCTGTTCAACGCGCTGCATGAGGAGCGTGAGGCACGCGAAGAACTACTCGAGCGGCTGCAGATATCTGACGCGGACCTAGCCAGCAATGATCGCTTCGCGGAACTCCTGCGCAAGGTGGGTATGGAGCCGCCGACCAAGAAGAAGAAACCTACGGTCAGAACGCCCGAGCCTATCGGAGATAACTACGCGTTTGCCAAGACCGACGCCATGTTCCAAGCGATGCTCAACGGAGACAACGAAGATGTGCGCCAGCTATGCGAGGCGCGGCTCAAGGTTAAGTCCACATCCGAGCGCACACGGGCGCAGCGGTTCCTAGACATTGCAGGGCGGGGCACACTGCCGGTGCCACTGAGCTACTACGGTGCAGCCACGGGCCGATGGACGGCCAGCAAGGGCAGCGCCATCAACATGCAGAACCTCAAGCGTGGGAGCTTCCTGCGCAAGGCGATCATGGCACCGGAGGGGCATGTGTGCGTGGTGGGTGACCTGTCTCAGATCGAGCCCCGGGTGCTGGCATGGCTGGCTGACTACGACGACATGCTGCACATCTTCAATGCCGGCGGGGATCCGTACGCACAGTTCGGTGCACAGATGTTTAACATCCCTGACTTGAGCAAAGAGAGCCATCCTGATCTTCGCCAAAGTGCAAAGTCTGCTTTGCTAGGCGCGGGTTACGGTCTGGGGTGGGCATCGTTCGCAGCGCAGCTTCTGGTGGGCTTCCTCGGGGCTCCGCCGCAGCGCTACGACAAGGGCTTCGCCAAGAAGCTGGGGGTGACAGGTGACTACATCGAGCGCTTCCTTGAGTGGGACGACAACGTGGTCAAGATGAACGAGATCCCGCACACCTGTACGACACAGGAGTTGCTGATCCACTGCGTGGCGGCTAAGAAGATCATCGACATCTACCGTGCCACGGCACACGCCGTTGTGGGGTTCTGGGAACTGTGCTCCAGCCTGATCCAGCGTTCGTTGGCGGACGGTGAGGAGTACCGGCACAAGTGTCTTATTTTCAGGAAAGAAGAAATAGTTCTTCCCAGCGGCATGAGTTTGCTGTATCCTAACCTCCGTCAGCAGAAAGACAAAGATGGTAGGAGCCAGTGGGTATACGGGCCAGACGCTACCAAGATCTATGCCGGCAAGATCACGAACAATGTTACGCAGGGAACAGCACGTGTGGTGATGACTGACGGGATGCTCAGGGTTGCCAAACGCTACCCTGTGGTGGGAACAGTGCATGACGAGTTGATCGCTATTGCACCGGAGAAGGAAGCGCAAGAGGCGCACAAGTGGGTGCTTGCGCAGATGACGCTCGAGCCGAGTTACATGCCGGGGATTCCTCTGGCGGCTGACGGTGGCTTTCACCGTAGGTATGGACTAGCAAAGAAATAGGGAACATCATGAACTCAATTCCAACGGCAGTTAAGGTAGGCAAGCAGCCCTACCAAGTACAGTACAAACAACGAACGCCTAAGACCATGTACGGCAGCATCTACTATGACCGCAAGATCATTGAGGTGTTCAAGAACGATGACGCAGCGCGGGAACGTAACACGTTCTGGCACGAGTTGACACACGCCATCCTGCACGAGATGGGACATGAGCTTAGCCGCAACGAGAAGTTTGTGACTGAGTTTGCCGACAAGCTCAGCGGTGCTGTGGATAGCGCGAGGTTCGACAAAAATGTCTGAGCACCAAGTCAAGTGGAGCCATAGCTCCCTCAAAGATTTCGAAGGATGTGCTCGGCGCTACCATGAAGTGAAGGTGCTCAAGAAGTACCCCTTCCAAGAGACCGATGCCACACGCTACGGCGTGCAAGTCCACGAAGCCATCGAGCACTACATCAAGGACGACAAGCCAATCCCACCACAGTACGCGCAGTTCCAGCCGGTGGTGGACGCCATGATGCAGAAGACTGGGCGCGTGCTGGCCGAGTATGAGATGGCGCTGACCAAGGACTTGCGGGTATGCAAGTGGGACTCCCCGAATGCGTGGGTCCGCGGCATTGCCGACATCTTGGTTGTGGACGACGACAACCTGACCGCATGGGTGGGGGAC
>Ga0214919_10007589_pt1 | contig 14574 bp, 11 predicted proteins | sample LL1503_MetaG_FD_177994 | JGI IMG/M metagenome (GOLD analysis project Ga0214919, IMG submission 177994) | Freshwater microbial communities from Lake Lanier, Atlanta, Georgia, United States - LL-1503 | ecosystem: Environmental > Aquatic > Freshwater > Lake | place: USA: Georgia | collected... | reverse complement strand
CTTGTCTCTGATGGTCGAAGCGTTGACCCAAGGTTTAGCCGGCTTTGGGCGCGCTGATCGACCAACACAGTGGGGCGCATCGGTTTTAGTTTTGGTCCTGGACCCTGCCCTATTCGGCGGCACGGGCGCTTTCAATACCCAAACCAGCTGGCTGGTTGACGCATGCCATGCGTCGCCCGTACGCAACGGCAGCAACGCCGTTCGACTACCAGGCGAGGCTGGTCTGAAGCGCAAGCACCACGCCTTGGAACATGGTGTGGAGGTCGGAGAAAAACTGTACGGCGCGCTCCAGGAACTGGGAAATCAACGTGGTGTGCCCTTGGCTGCCGCTCAAGCACTAACTCCGGCGCCGTAAAGGATAAAGCTGGCAAGGGCGAAAAATATTTACGAGCTAAGTGGCACCTGCAAAATTATCAGGAACTGTCTGTATATCAGGCACGGAGTAAGTGAGCATGTGGCGCGCCGATAGCGGCCAACGTAAGTCGTCAAGATAATTTAAGTTCAAGCTTGCCTGATCTAAACCGAAAGCTCGATCTCACATCATTGAGAATTTTGAGCTGCCTTGAAGCGACTGAAGCCTCGCCGCTTGCAAAACTTGCTTCAACGTTGGAACATGTCCACGGCCACACCAGCAATCCCGCCTGAGTAAAATCACTACTGCTGGCTTGATTTTGCGATTTAACCCGAGTGAGAATGGGGAAAAAAGTCAGTTTGTTAAATAATGTAACAAAATGGCCTATTACACGGTTTATTACACGGTGCTATTTTACCGATATAAGTTATTGATTTATAAAGGTTTTTCAGCAGCCAGGTTTTCTGTTAAAACTCCGAAAAAATCGGATAAGCGCCTAAGACAGCTGATCCGACACCAAAAGCACTGATTTTCTCAGTACTTTTCCCACTTTTGGCGACGGAAATTGTCATCTCCCTAGCCTTTTGACGACTCTTTGCTTGCATGAAAGGCCAGTTTATTACACGCTTATTGCACGGTATCCGATGGCTCCCCTTGAAGCATGCCATGAGCCTTTAACACGGCGAAGATTTTCGCGTCGGACATTAGCCTGAGTGCGCCAAGGCGCGCAGTTCAGCGACCAATTCATCCGGCACTTCAATTCCGTGTGTAGTCGCATGCGCCGCGTGTTCAGCGCGGCCCCTTCCGGGAAGACGTGCGCCTTCCTGCTCATAAATGGTATGCGCGAGCCTGGCGACGCGTTGCGCAAATCCAGGCGCGCAGCGTGCCGGGTCGATTGCGATAAAACATTGGCCGACGCCCGGCGGACCTCCATCGTCGTCCAGCAAGGAGCTGGCCTCGAAGGACCAGTTGGCTGCTCCCAATCCGGCAACAAGCACATCAACAAGCAACGCGAGCGCGTATCCCTTGTGACCAGCCGCCGGCGCCATGGTTCCAGCAAGCGCAGCTTGCGGATCAGTTGTCGGGCGACCATCCACATCGATAGCCCAACCTGCAGGTATCGATCCACCGGATTGCGCAGCGGCTATCACATTCACTCGAGCCGTCGCCGTGCTGGACATATCGGCGACGATGGCATCTGCCCCCTCTTGCGGTACGCCAAAACCCCAGGGATTCGTCCCAAAGACCGGTTTGCTTCCACCGACCGGTGCCATCGTTGCAGAAGCGTTTGAAAACGCCAGACTTACCAGTTTATGTTCTACAAAACGGTGAATGAACCAGCCAAGTACACCTGCCGAGTACGAGTTCCGGATCGTCATCAAAGCGATCCCTTGGCTGCGCACCATGGACACAAATTCTGGCAAGGCAGACATAAAGGCTGTGTGTGCGAATCCACTGCACGCGTCGACCTGAAGGATGGACGGGGCCGTAACTTCCGAGTGGGCAAGCGCGTGGCCATCGACCTTGCCACAGAGCATGTGCGCGCAATACGTCGGCAGATAAGCCAAGCCCACATTCCGAATGCCCTGAGCCTCCGCTTCGGTAATTGACTGCGCTACAACTTCACTTTGTTGAACACCGGCGCCATTGGAAATCAAGGCCTGGCAAGCAAGCTCTTGCACTTGCTGCAATGTGAATCTTGAATGCATGACCACGTTCCCTCTCAGTGAAAAGTAGCTGTCCTGCTAAGCGTCTGTTCGAGTATCGCTTCGCTCGACGCCCAGCCCCCACAAGAAATGGGCGAGCCTAGCGTGCCACCCTTGGCACCCGCTATTACCAATGCGATTGGCAAACTCACCGGAAAAACACTGCCCGCGCTTCCGTTCGATCAGACCTAATTGAGTGGCCCGCTTTGACCGATCCCCGACCCCACCGTGGCTACACCCAGTGCTCAACAACCCGCTGAGCATTGAAGACATCTGACGGAAAATGGCTGAGCACCAACGCGGGAATGCGTTGGATACCAGCAAGACGGGCGTTGCACACGAACGTCCACCTTAACAGTAATACCCAAAAAACCAGTGGGTGCGCCCAGTTGGCTTGCAGGGATGCCGTAGGCAGTCAATTACTTGTGGCCACCAACGGTGATACAAGCAAAATACTTTAAGGCCAAAACAGGGTTAACCCCTAGTTGAAAATTGTTAAGAAATGCCAATATCGAAAACGTGGATATTGAGTTGTACTGGTGAAAACTTATAACGGGTAATGAAAATGAAGATCGATCGTATCTCGGTATATCAGGTTAATTTACCAATGAAGGAGGGATCATATAGTTGGTCTACTCAGTCTTTTTCCGCATTTGATAGTACGGTAGTTGCTATTTCTACGGATGAAGGAATAACTGGATATGGCGAAACATGTCCGCTTGGCCCTTCATATTTAGCAGCTTATGCCGAAGGTGCGCGTGCAGGAATCGCCAAGATTGCCCCCAACCTTATCGGACTCGATCCAACAGAACTCGATAAGTTAAATGACAAGCTAGATGCACTTCTAAAAGGTCATCCCTATGTTAAATCCGCTATTGATATGGCTTGCTGGGATATTTTCGGCAAATCTGTAAATCGCCCTGTATACAGCTTGCTAGGGGGCAAAAGACAAGAAAACGTAAGACTGTTCAAGGTTATATCTAGAACTGACCCAGACGTAATGGCGGCCAAAGTCGCCGAATACCGCAGTCAAGGTTTTACGCAATTTCAGATGAAGGTGGGCGAGAATCCGGCAACGGACATTATCAGATTCCGCAAAGTAGCGGCAGCATTGAATGCGGATGAAATTGTCGCCGCGGACGCAAATACCGGCTGGAGGCAGCATGAGGCCATTCACGTCGTGGACGCTGTGAAAGATATAGCTCGAGATCACAATATCAGGGTCTACATAGAACAGCCCTGTTTGAGCTACGAAGAGTGCCTTGCCGTGCGCAAACATACCAATCTTCCTATGATTCTTGATGAATGCATGGAAAGTATGGCCGTTTTGCTCAGAGGATACAACGACAACGCGATGGATATCATTAACCTGAAAATAAACAGGATGGGTGGACTGACGAGAGCGCGTCAGGTAAGAGATCTATGCATTTCGCTGGGTATTGGGATGACGATTGAAGACAGTTGGGGCAGCGAGATAGCTACATCAGCCATTGCGCATTTGGCGCAATCAACTCCAGCCACATATCATTTTCAGTCATCTGCTTTTCATGAATATCACAGCATACCTATCGCAGAGGGTGGTCCCATAGTGAAAAATGGCTTTATGTGGGCCTCAGATAAAGCAGGACTTGGGGTCGATCCGATAATGGAGACTTTAGGGAAACCAGTTTTTTCGACCCGGCCAAATTAGTGGAATTTAAAAATATTTAATCATCATCTGGTATCTAAACTACGATGAGTAATTTATGAAATTCTCAGGTATTATTCCGCCAGTAATTACACCATTCTTTGAGGATATGACCCTCGATCGGGATGGCTTTTCCAAAGTAATAGAGCACCTAATTAAGTCTGGAGCCAATGGCATCATTGTTGGAGGCACCACAGGCGAATATTATGCCCAAACAAAACAGGAACGCATTGAACTAATGCACCTTGGGGCCGAGTGTATTCAAGGCCGTGTTCCGTATATCGTGGGTGTTGGGGCGATACGTACGGAGGACTGCATAGAATTTGGCCATGCTGCAAAGTCTAGTAAAGCAGACGCGATATTAATAGGTGCACCATATTACGCATGCCCAACTCAGCTTGAATTGGCTAATCACGCGCTCGCAATAGATCACGCGATTAACTTACCGATTATGCTTTATAACTACCCTGCTCGAACGGGCACTCTAATGGGTTCGGAGTTCTTTGATCGAGTAGGACGGAGCGCCAATATTTCCGGCCTCAAAGAATCTAGCGGAGATATCAATCAATTGCATATGCTTGCACGAGATTACCCGAATATTGATATGCTGTGTGGCATGGATGATCAGGCCCTAGAGTTTTTTGTGTGGGGCGCCAAGGGTTGGGTTTGTGGAGCTGGCAATTTTCTTCCTGCAGAGCATCTCGCGCTTTATAACGCATGCATTGTGGAAAAAAACTTTGATAAGGGTCGACGCATTATGACTGCTTTGCTTCCCTTAATGCGAGTGCTTGAGCAGGGCGGTAAATTCGTTCAAAGTATTAAATATGGTTGTGAGTTATCAGGACTACCTGCGGGTCCAGTGCGTAAACCACTACGTGGTCTAGATAATGATCAAAAGCGAGAGTTAGAGGTCACAATCCGAACCCTAAAAACTACTATTTCGAATATCACGAAGTAACCTTCTTGTACAAAGGTGACTAAAAATGACATTATTAACGCATGAAGAATATCAATCAATATCTGCATCGGTGGCCTTGCCTACTGGAGCATTTATTGACGGGAAATCATGTGCGGCAAGTGCTGGAAGGACCTTCAATACAGATAACCCCGCTACCGGACTAAGCTTGGCTCAGATTGCGTCATGCGACGCAGCGGATGTTGATATTGCAGTAGATAAAGGTAGGGACGCATTTGAATTAGGAATATGGTCGAAACTGCATCCCTCATCTCGTAAAAAGGTCCTAATTAATCTGGCCAAGTTAATGCGAAGAAATATTCACGAGTTAGCAGTGTTGGAAAGTCTCGAAAGCGGCAAGCCAATTTACGATATTGAAACGATTGATATTCCAGAAGCCATCCATTGTCTTGAATGGCATGCGGAAGCGGTTGATAAAATATATGATCAAGTGGCCCCGACTGGGGATAAGTCATTGGCAATGATTGTCCGCGAGCCAGTGGGCGTGGTCGCCTGTGTTTTGCCTTGGAATTTTCCGATTCTTATGCTGGCGTGGAAAATTGGTCCAGCTCTTGCCGCAGGTAATAGTGTTATTGTGAAGCCAGCAGAGCAAACTAGTATGACGACGATTCGTATTGCCGAGTTGGCGCACGAGGCTGGAGTGCCCAGGGGCATCTTTCAAGTGCTTCCTGGCATGGGCGAAATTGTAGGCAAGGCGATTGGCCTGCATCCAGATATCGACATGGTGGCGTTTACTGGGTCTACAGATGTTGGTCGGCTATTTCTTGAGTACTCAGCTCATAGCAACCTCAAAAGAATTGTCTTGGAGTGTGGCGGCAAAAATCCATGTATTGTGCTCGCCGACGCCGAAAATCTGAGCTCAGTAGCGCAGCACATTGTTCAAGCGGCATTTTGGAACATGGGAGAAAACTGTTCTGCTAATTCCCGCTTAATTGTTGATGCAAAAATAAAAGATAAATTGATTGAGAATATCTTAAATGCGTTAAGGGAATGGCCAATGGGAGACCCGCTTAATCCTGAAAATCGACTTGGCGCCATTATCTCCAAACAGCATTTCAAAAGCATCAATATTGCAATTAAAAAAGGTGTATCAGAAGGAGCTAAATTAATTCACCGTCAGGAAAATAAGATAAATCAAAAAGGATATTTTATGGGTCCAGTTATATTTGATAATGTGACCCCTGAAATGGCACTTGCCAGGGATGAGATTTTCGGCCCAGTATTGGCAATAATTTCAGTTACGGGTGCTGAGCAAGCTCTTAAGGTGGCCAACGAAACCTCTTACGGTCTTGCGGCGTCCATATTCACCGCGAATATCGGTAAGGCGCATCGTATGGCTAAAGCAATCAGGGCCGGTACCGTGTCCATAAATTGCTACAGTGAAGGAGACATTACAACTCCGTTTGGCGGTTATAAGCAATCAGGATTTGGTGGTCGGGATAAGTCTCTTCATGCACACGATCAATACACTGAACTTAAGACAATATGGATTGATGTGTCTGAGGATAAATTAGTCAACACTATGGAGTGAGTTCAGAAACCATAAAAGTAGGCAAAATATTTAGAAATCGAATTAATCTATTTTATTTTTCCAAGAAACTCCTTAGTTCTTATCTCTTGCGGATTATCAATTAAGTCTCTGGCCGGGCCGATTTCATGAATAACGCCATTATGAAAGAAGGCAACCCTATCCCCGACCTCGCGGGCAAATGACATCTCGTGCGTCACCGCAATCATCGTCATCCCCGAATCGCTCAGTTTTCTGAGAGTGTCAAGAACTTCCCCCACCAGTTCGGGGTCTAGTGCAGACGTCACCTCGTCCAACAAGAGGTAGTCAGGGTGCATTGCCAATGCCCGCGCAATCGCCAACCGCTGCTGCTGTCCGCCTGAAAGTTGAGCTGGGTAACTATTAAGCTTGTCGGCAAGGCCGACATAACTCAATTGTTCACAAGCGAGTTCATCCGATTCAGCTCTTGACTTGGAATGCACCAGCCTCGGGGCTAAGCCCACATTCTCTCTTGCCGTGAGATGTGGAAAAGCATTGAACTGCTGAAAAACTATACCGAGTTTTTGGCGTAGTTTGTTGGGATTTGTGGATTTTGCATGAACTTCAATATCATCAACGTATATTTTCCCAGACTGAATTGATTCCAATGCATTTATGCAAAGTAAGAGTGTCGATTTGCCAGATCCACTGGCTCCGATTAGGCATATAACTTCGCCCTTTTCTACCGTTAAATTGACGCCTTTAAGAACCTCCAAAGATCCGTAGGATTTATGAACATCCTGAATATCAATCATTTAAAAGTGCTCCCAGTAATGTTCCATGATCGCTCCACTCGCATGTTTATTTTGGTGATTACGGCACACATGAAAAAATAGAAACAACCGGCGCCGATAAGGATTAAAAGTGGTTCCTGCACGCGAGTTATCACAATTTGTGAGGCACGCAACAACTCTGGCGGAGTGGCCCCTAAAACTGCAATCAAAGATGTATCTTTCATCACTCCTAACATTAGTCCGGTCCAAGATGGGAAAACCGTTCTGACACCAATAGGAACGACAACATAGAAGAAATCTTGCAAGTAGGTCAAACCTAGACCCCTGGCGGCAAGCCGGGTAATTCTTGGTACAGATTCAATTCCTGCTTTAACAACCTCGGCAACGTAACCGGAGATATATACCGATAAGGTAATTATTCCGGAAGTGAATGGATCCAACGGATAGTCTGCAATTGCCATAAAACTATTGAAGAGTATGAATTGAATGATCAATGGAACCGAACGTATGACATCAATAAACGCACCAAGTAATGCAACCACAAGTATGCTTGATGAAGTGCGTGCCCATCCGATTAAAAACCCTAAAGCAGTTCCGATGGCACCAGATATGATGGTTAGGGCGAAGGTGATTGCAGCGCCCTGTGCCATAAAAATAAGATCTTTTAGGCTAAAATTTGGATCAATCGTCATGCAATTTGTCCCTAGCCGTGGAACATTTTTCGGGCCACCAATCGTGCCGAAAAGGTCATCAACTTAGCTATCACTACATACATACACGCCGTGACAAAGTAGAATTCAAATGGTCGAAATGTCTGGGATTGCAGGAACGTTGTCATTCCAGTCAATTCTTGTAGCCCAATAATCATGCCCAGGGATGTGCCAAGCATGGCCCAAACTACCTGATTAGTTATGGGGAGAAAAACTGCTTTTAAGACCTGTGGCAACAAAATATATATGTAGGTCTGGGTCGCCGTCAATCCCAGTCCTAGGCCGGCAAGATTTTGGTTTCGAGGGATGCTTGTTATGCCTCCCCTCAGTATTTCGGTCAAATATCCTGCATTATTAAAGGCGATTGCCGCAAGTACCGCAGCATAAGATGAAAGGTGAATTCCTAACGCGCCTAGGCCAAAATAGGCGAGATAAATCTGGAGCAGAGCTGGAGTATTTCTGGCGAAGGCAATCCAAGTAATGGAAATACCACGCAGGATGGAGAATCTTGAATTTTGAATTGAAGCTAGAAAAATGGCTATCACCAACCCTACTACCACCGATAGCAGTGTTATCTCAATTGTTAGATATGAAGCTTCGAGAAGGTCAGGCAAATGCTGCCAAACTACACGCCACTGGAAGGTGTATTCGAACATTTAGATGAAAGGCTCCACGCTCGAAAGTGATCAGGACTTGGTCAGACAATTAGATTGCTGACCAAGTCCTTTTCAACTTCTACCCCCGTAGTTCAAGGGTGACGACACACGTCCACCCGCAATCTAATACGCAACGTGACCAATTACCAAGTGCCGATTCCTGGAAGTAGCATGCTTGGGGCTGGATAGCCGAACCATTTGCGGTACAGCTCGTCAGTTCTGCCACTCTTGTACTGGTGCCAGACGAAGAGGTTTACCCAATCACGCAAGCCAGACTCGCTTCTTTTCACCATCAAGCCAGTCCAATCGGCAGCAGCGGGGGTTTGGCAGCATATTTTAATTTTCCCTTTCCCTGGGCCCTTGACATATTCCCCAAATATTTGCGTGCTCTCGATAATCCCGTCTACTTTACCCTCGGAGAGAGCAAGGAATTGTTCAGCGTTTGAACCATAGGAAATGTTTTTGGTACCAGCGCCCCAGGCTTTTACGTCCTGGAGAAACGCAACTTCTGCTGAAGTTCCGCGCACTGTTCCAACGGTCTTACCCTTCAAATCCTCGTACTTATTGATGTTAGTTGCATTCGCTTTGACGGCAATACTCGTATCCCATATTTGATATGGAAGAGAAAATGCGACAGATTTGGCGCGCTCAAGTGATGCGGTGGCAGAAGCCACGCCCACATCAACACGCCCCGACAAGATCGCCGGGATACGGTCTGGCGCTGGTGTTTCCACAATCTCCGCAGTGACGCCGAGCGCCTTAGCCATGTCGTTGCAGAAATCAACGTCATAGCCTACAGGTTTGTTCTCGTTGTCACGCATCCCTACTGGCGGCACGTCCAACATAACTCCACAGCGTATTTTTCCTTTGGCCACAATCGTATCGAGCTGGTCAGCGCTAGCTGCTCCAATCAACATCAAAGCACCCATTGAACTAAAGACAAAAACAGAAACCGCTTTGCAAAATCTCATGCGAACCTCCATTAAAAAAAGTGACTGACAGAAAATTCTCTCAACTGCGATGTTTTTCATGCTGACATAAATCGTAGCTATTTTTCTAGGGGTTAACCCGTCTATTGAATAACATCTTCTGGGTGGAGGTCCTTGTCAGCCTTTATCAAACATCCCGCTGAAGACCCGCGGAAGGTGCCTTTGACCTAGCGCAGCTTTTCAGAATTCATGCATATCTCTTCCGTCAGGTTGCCCAAAGGCTTATTGATTTCCTAAAAAACAGAGTCCTGAACCAGCGAGATCCCCGCAGTGTCGGGCAGGCCCTAAGGGGGTCGACACTTGGTGAGTTCTGGAAGTACCGCGTCGGTGATTTTCGGATCATCGCCAGCATTCAGGACGATCGCATGATCGTGCTGGTCTTGCGGGTGGGCAATCGCAGTGATATCTATCGATGATGGGAGACTTCAACATTTGATAGGTGGCGGTTTTTGCGTTTTCCGGACGTATGCTTATGCCGCCGAAACGAAATCGCCCTGCCCCCCTGATTTTTCAATCCGACCCGAGTGAAAACCCAGTGAAAAGTCAGTTTGTTGCATAATGCAACAAAATTAAATATTACACGATTTATTACACGGTCTATTTTTACCCATATAAGTCATTGATTTATATAGGTATTTCAGAAGCCAGGTTTTCTGTTAATCCGTAGGTCCCTGGTTCGAGCCCAGGTTGAGGAGCCATCTAAGTTATTGATTTATATAACTAAATGCTCAAAAATATCGCCTAAGGTTTTGCCTTTAACGTATTGAGTAGGCGCCTGCGTAGGAAAGAGTTGGCGACTTGAGCACCGCTCTCTAACGGTAGGTAGGACCTCATGTTCGCCTTGCTCTACGCGAGTGCTGGCCCTTAAGGTGCCAGCAGCCACAGTGGGCGCAGGACGTTTTTAACGTCGTTGGCCAACAAGGGCACTGCGATACACATTTTGAAGACCTTGGCTGGGCACAGAAACATTGCTACGACCGCCGCCTATCTCTACAGCAGTCCAGCGCAGTTGCGGGCAGCGGTGGAATTGGTTTAGCCCGCCAGATTTTTCCGTTTGCACCTGACCCCGATAAGGTGTAACATTCGTTCAGCATCAAGACGAGGGCCGACGCCCTTACCAACCTGCCCCCGGGCAAGGTGGACGCGAAAGCGGATGCGGCTCCATTCGGAGCAACCAACCGGGAGTTGCGTCGGCCCTCCACAGGCTCTTTGGAGGGCTTTTTTTATGTCAGAAACAAACATTGCGGCTGACAAGGTCCGGGCCTACAGGGCGACGGTAAAAGCACTGTGGCCCAGCGCTGGGCGCAAGAGATCAACGCGCTCACGGGCACAGAGTCGGTAGCCGCGCTGAGCATGGACGGGTTCCATCTGCCCAAGGTAGCGCTGGCCCGTTTTTCCGACCGACAAGCTACATTCGCCCGCCGCAGCGCGCCGTAGTCAAGTGGCCATACTGCCTTTGCGCAGCGAATTCCGCGCCTTCCTCCAGGCCGCTGCGGCCAGCAGCGCAAAAGCGGCGCGCTTTGCATTGGCAAAGGGTTTGTACTGATTGTTGATGGGGGGGAATGCCAGTTCCTTATGGGAATTACTTTGTTGACGGCAACTTGCTAAACGGGACAGATCACATCTGGGTGCACTGCATTATTCGAGTAGGACGTAAAGCTACGGTCAAAGGGCGTATGCTTATCAAATTCATTAAAGTAGTGCCTAAAATTTCTGAGGTAAACGAACACAACGCTCAGGTACATATCTCTCAAATATTGGCTCGCCAGGTTTTTGAGTTCGAAAAAAATTTTCCTAATCCTGGCAAAGAACAATACTGGTTTGAGTCGATTCCTGTGAATCTAAAAGCGCGAATTTTTGCTGGTGAATTTGGTTACAACTAATCTGATCTTGCAAAGTGTCCATCTTCGAATGTTCAGTGACAGTTGAGTAATATCGATTACACGATCAGTCTGAGGTACTTCAATTCAAAGTATTGGAATAATTGAAATTTGGAGAAGATTTGTGAAAATTCTGATTGCCCGACTCAACCACGAAACAAATACTTTTTCGCCAGTGCCAACACCTTTAGCCGCTTTTGATCCGGTCTATGGTGAGGATGCTTACCAAGCAAATCTAGGTATGCGAACTGCCATGGCTGCTTTTATCGATTTGGCGGAAAAAGCAGGGGCCACACTTATCACCCCTTTATCAGCTATGGCCAATCCCAGCGGACCGGTTCACGCCTCAGCGTACGATGAACTCACCGCCTGCATTCTCGCAGCTGCACCAGGCTGCGACGCTGTGTTACTTGATTTGCACGGTGCCATGGTTGCGGAAAACACCCCGGACGGCGAAGGCGATCTCCTTGAACGTCTGCGCCATTCCCTACCCAATATTCCTATTGGCGTGGCATTAGACCTGCACGGTAACATTACGCGAAAAATAGTTTGCAATACAAATGTTATCGTAGGTTTTAAGACCTACCCTCACTTGGATATGTACGAAACTGGTGAGCACGTCGCACAACTGGTGCTGGCTATGCTTCACGGTAAAAACTCATATACAGTTTGCTGGCATCCACTACCGCTGATGAGCCACACGCTACGGAGCACCACTTTATTCGGTTCCATGCAACGAGCAGTTCAAGCTGCATGCACTGCCGAAGGACCTGAAATGCCAGCGATAACAGTGTTTGCCGGTTTTTCATTGGCCGATATCGAAGACCCCTGTGTCAGCGTTGTCATAACCTGTGTGGACACCCTAAATGGAAAGGCTCTGGCCGAGGAAATGTGTGACCGTCTCGCTAAACAAATATGGGCAGAGCGGGCTGAGTTTGTCTATGTCAGTGAGCCACTGTCTGATTCGATAAAGCGAGCTCTCGTACTTGCCGCAGACGCAGACCGGCCTGTATTGATGCTCGATCACGGCGACAACTGCATGTCAGGAGGCACCTGCGACACCATGGATGTGTTGCAGGCAGCTCTGAGTCACGGATTAAAGAACCTGGCAGTCGGCCCTTTGTGTGATCCACAGGCAGTGAATATCATGTTCAAAGCAGGTATTGGAAGCAAGGTTGATATCGCGCTGGGCAACAAAGTTGCTCTGAACCCGCAGGGCCTTGTTAAGCAGCCGATGCAAATAAAAGGTACTGTGCGCGCCCTGAGTGACGGGACTTATATTGCTAGCGGCCCCATCTACACCGGTCAGCTTTGTAGCATGGGGCGCACAGCGCTGCTCGAAACTGATGAAGCAAGTATTGTGGTGACTGAACGACCACATGAACCATTCGATATCGGAGTATTTCGCGTTGTCGGTTTAGATCCTAGTACGTATCGGTTTTTATTGCTGAAGTCACGCATGTATTGCAGACCTGTTTTTGAACCCCTAGCATATGAATTAATCGAATGCGACAGCCCGGGACCGACCAGTTCAGACTATTCGCTGTTTCCTTTTACTCGAGTCCGGCGTCCTGTTTATCCTTTGGATGAAATTTAAACAGTACATCTTGCCGAATCAATACAAAGCGATGAAGCTCTGCAGGGCGAGGAATATGTCACAGTTTTTAATTCCTAGACTGCTCAACTTATCAAGTTAGGTATCGGCGCATGGATTCGAACTTTGTCCCTCTTCTTTTTGCAGCCCGGGCCTAACGCCTAACTTTTTGCATGCAAAATGATAGCGCTGAGAGCAAAATCTATGAAAGTATTTAAAAAATTGTAATTCGCAATTTTTGCTTCATTACACGGTTTATTAAATGGTGCATATTTAACCAGAGTTGATTAACTTTATCTTCTACTCTTACACAGTTCCAGTATATTCACCACGCGCTGGATAGTCTTTGGTTAAAGCAAAATCAATCGCTCCTAAAAGATCAGTGAAATCGGGGCGCGCAAACGGCATGGTTTGGACAGCGCCGTAATAAAGCGTGATGTCTGGCCTCACAATGTAGACTGCTGGCTCAGAAAACAAGGCTGGCTCTTCGATGCCGATCGAAGTTAAGCCGCGTGATGTGCTTATGTACAAGCCCCATTGCCGCGCAACATCCAATTTCAATCCATAGCCTATTCGCAGTGCAGGGGCGTTGAGTTTTTCAGCCATTTGGTCTGTCCGCGCTTTAGTATCGCTAGATAGAGCAATCACTTTAACACCGCGTTTTTCAAACTCGGTAACTAAGCGGGCCAACTCCAATAGATATTTCGTACAAATAGGGCAATGAAGACCGCGATAAAACACCACCAAGGTGAAATGATCAGCGGCATCAGTAGCCAGATCAAAAGTACCATGAAGCAAGGTGGGAACACTTAAAGTTGGGGTGGCTTGGCGAGGTATTAGCATAATGAATCTTTTCCTAGTCTATGAATTAGATTGCGACAACAACGGAACTTTACGGTGATGCGTTGCAGACTCATACGCAAAAGCGTAGGACAACAGGTCTACCTCACTCCAAAGTTTCCCTACAAATATCAAACTGAATGGACAACCTGATTCGTAATAACCAGCGGGTACTACCACGCCTGGTATGCCAGCAATGTTGATTTCTCCAACAGTAGTCTCTTGGATTGTCTGCCCCAAATTAATGAGGGGTAACTCTTCTCGAATTTGTGGAAAAACCAATCCGTCTAAACCCTTGCGATGAAAAACCTCATCCAAGATGCAGAGGTAGCTTTCCTTTAGTGAAATAAAGTCCGAAAGATCGGGGGGGATTGTGGGCGATTGCAAACAAGCTCTGAATTGCGGCAGGGTGTGCATAAAACTTAAAACACCATGTGGTCCGAAGCATGATTCGCTCGCCGTTGCCTCTGCAAACTCTTTAAAACTTTTGATGGCAGCGTTGGGCCCTAGTCGCTCCAGATACTTTTGCAAGTCATAAGGAACCGATTCCATCCCTCGCGCATCATAATTCGGCAAAGGTAATGTTGTCTGTCTCAAATCAGCAAAGCCAGTTCCTGCGAAAGGATCCGCAATCAAGATAGCGCCCTGCGCTTCCAGTTCTTGTGCCGCGCGGTCGTATAGACGTTTGGTTTCTGCAGACAGGGGCTGGTTACGCCATCCCGGACCGTAAAGCCCAAGCCGAATGCCCTTTAGACCATCTTTGTTCAATTTGGATGTGTACCCAAGGGCTGGCTTGCGTCCAACTCCAGCAAGAGTCTTCGGATCTTCAGCTGAATAACCAGCCAGGACATCGAGGCAGAGTGCCGCATCTCTTACGCAACGCGCAATGGGGCCAACCACATCC
>Ga0214919_10007588_pt1 | contig 14575 bp, 7 predicted proteins | sample LL1503_MetaG_FD_177994 | JGI IMG/M metagenome (GOLD analysis project Ga0214919, IMG submission 177994) | Freshwater microbial communities from Lake Lanier, Atlanta, Georgia, United States - LL-1503 | ecosystem: Environmental > Aquatic > Freshwater > Lake | place: USA: Georgia | collected 2015-03-15 | reverse complement strand
TGTACCTGTCCAATATAAACCATTTGTAGTACCTATAATACTTCCAGGACTAGTATATGACCTATACCCTCCAACTGATAATTTTAATTTTGAATTAAAAGCTCCTGTAGGATCTTTAGATGACCATGTATTAACTTCTGCAGTATACTCGGAAGCTGTTGGTATCCTATAGCCACTAGGACAAGGATTGTTTAGGCCATTTACTCCTTGCCACAATTGGGAATTTTCTGGATTTAACCAATCAGCATATATACTATTGTTAGTATTAGTAGTTGCCATGTAATATAAATATGGATTTCCTCCAGAACCATAATATGGCTGAATAAATGAAGTTCCCACTATTCCAGCATTAAATGTAGTAGGAAGTGAGGATAATAATGTAATTTGATTAACTGTGGAAGTTTTTATTTGATGGCCATCTGTTCTTCTTCCCCATTGATATAAAGCATTATAGGCATTCACATCATTAGATGTTTTAGCAGGACTAGATCCTAGATTATATGCCATCCATTTTTTACCCGTTTCAGTTGTTACAGTGCCATGTTCATAAATTTCTACGTTGCCATAAGAAACATCTGCACCCATTTTTGCATAAGCTCTTATATAAAAGATTTGTTCAAGTACCAATCCAGTAATGGTGGTTGTAATGGTTCCAGCACCAGACTTGTATACGACACCGCCATCATAGACCGTTAAAGTGGGCGTACTTGTGCCCCATAATATTCCAGTTTCCGTAGCAGGTGTTTGACCATTATCGATTACATAACCCGTTAATATAGCCTGATTTGTATCCGATATTTGTGCAGACGCAAAAGCTTGAGGGTAAGCACTTTTGCCTAGAAATTTGGGAGTACCTGCAACTTGAGCATTTGCAAATTCAAAGACAAACAAGAATAATATGGTACAAAAGAATTTCACTTTTTAATTTTGAACACATCTAACCGGTGCACCATAAGTAGGCCAAAAAGTACCAGTTGCTATTCCACCACTATGATGCCAAGCCCAAGTTGAATTTGAACCATCGCCAGACCAGTAAAGATTATTTGTATTACTACCCATTATATTGCCATAGGTTCTATCTCTACCCATTGAAGCAGGTAATTTTAAATTACTTGAGAAAGCAGTTGATGAATTTGTTATTGCTGGCGGGGTACTTAATAAAGTTTCCCATTCACTTTTGGTTGGTAATCGCCAACCTGATGGACAAGGATTATTTATACCACTCACTCCACTCCATAAGTTGGTATTGGGCGTTGTTTGCCATGCTATGATATTATTATTACAACAGGTAAAAATTCCTGGTGTTGGCGTATCAGATGAAAATTGAGTAGCACTAGTTGGTGAATTTTTAAATTGGTGCCCATCGGTTGGTTTACCCCAGTTGTAATACCAACCATATGAATCTGTATCTGTTGAGGAAGTAGCAACTCCTAATGCTCCTAAGTTTGCTTGCAACCATGTTTTACCAGCAGCTGATGCTGTAGGCCAGTTAGGCAAGAATTCAATTTCTGGCCCATAGTATGTGACACCATTTTTTATAGCATACAATTTTGCATAATAAGGTGCAACATAAAAAGTAGTAGTACCTTGGCTATTAGCCGTTTCGGTAGATGATACAGTTAGGGTTGTAGAAGTTGCGCCTGAATAACTAATTGTGGCTATTCTTGATCCAAAAGTTGGAGTACTAGCATTTGGTTTACATAATGTAGATGATGTTGTTAGCCCTTTGGCAATTCCATAAACGACACCAACTTGAGTGATTTGACCAACTCCACCTACTGCATCTATTGTAAAACTGATGGAGGAGGTGGAGTTAACAGCTACACTCAGTGTGAATTTTGCAAAAAGTGCATTATTTATAATTGCGGTTCCCGGTACTTGTGCATTTGCAAATTCGAAAAAAAACAAAAATAAAATAGTACTAAAAAATTTCATAATTCATACTTTATTATTGTTCAGATACCATTGAATAATAAACCTCTGTACCCATTACAACAAAGGTATAAATAGTTCTCTTTCCAGAAACTGAAGCGTAATTGCCTAATGAAACAATCGTAAATCCACTAGCAGCAAAACCTGCAGTACCACTTGTTGTCCCTCTCACAGCTAGTGTATAAGTACCTCCATCTTTTATATTACTTAAAGTAAAAGTATTGCCAGGGTTTGCAGTGGTATAAGCTAAGTTACTATTTGAAAAATCAATTGTAGTTCCAGAACTAGCATTGAAAGCAACTCTATTTGTTACAGCTTTATCAAATGATTTTTGACCTTGGATGGTTTGTGTTCCATTAGTTAAAACACCTCCATTTGTGACATCTGCTGCCGCTAGGATTAAATTGTTCCCACTAACAGTTGCTCCATTGGCATAGGATGTTGTTGTCAATGTTCCTACGCCACTAATGCCAGCAGTGGCTGCTGTCCATGTAGCATTTCCACTCGCATCGCTGCTGGTTAAAACCTTTCCTGCGGATGGTGATCCTCCCGTTACTCTTAAAGTACCAAGTATTGCACCTGTGGCACTTAAAGTTCCACTGGTAACAACACTAGTAACCTCTGTATTACCTAATTGAATGGTGTTATCGACACTAACTGTAGCACCATAGCCAATTGCAGTCGAATTAAATTTTCCTGCAGATACATTAGTAGTACTTCCAATTGCAGTATTTTTATCACCAGTTGTACTTACTAAACTATTAAATCCAACAGCTGTGTTATCATCTCCAGTGGAATTAGCTTGAAGTGCGGAATTTCCAAATCCGGAATTATTAAACCCACCAGTATTTCCTTTTAAAGCGTCACGACCAAATGCGTTATTTTGATAACCACTATTAGTAGCACTCAAAGCTCCATTACCAACTGCATTATTACTATACCCATCGACAAGTGATGATAATGTGGTTACACCAATCGCAATATTATTGAGTGCTAATGTAGACGACATATTGTCACCAAAATTTTTCCCACTTAAATTGGAACTGTAACCAATGGCGATATTAGTACTTCTCGAATTTGTACCTCTACCTATATAAACACCATTTGCACTTAAATCATTTTGGAAAGTTTTATCACCTGCAAAAGTTTGAGAGGATGTGCTCATTGTTCCTCTTTTTGAGGAAGTGGCGTCTGGAATATTGAGCGTATGGGTGGCTGAAGATGTCCCCGAAAGAGTAGTAGATGTCCAAACTATATCACCAGTGGTATTTGTTGGTGTAAGAAATGTATGCTCTGAGGCAGTCTGACCATTTAAAGAATATAATCCATTGCTTCCCCAGCTTGGAATGCCTGATGCTAAAGTTAGCACTTGGCCATTGGTACCTTTATTGAGTTTAGCCAAAGATGTTGCTCCGCTTGCATAAAGAATATCACCTATTGCATAAGTACTTTGACCGGTACCGCCATTTGCAGCTACTAAAGTTCCCGACAAAGTTACAGCACCACTTGTTGCAGTACTAGGTGTTAATCCAGTAGTACCGCCAGAAATTGTAGTGACTCCTGAAAATGTTGTCCACGTTAAAGTTCCACTACCAGTAGTACTTAACACCTGTCCATTAGAGCCATGTGCAATTGGATAAGTAACAGTTCCAGCTGTTAAGCCGGTTGTTGCAGTCAAACTAGTTGTACTTAAAGTTCCACTGAAAGTTTTATCTCCTGCAAAAGTTTGAGTTCCAGTTGTTAATGCGCCTCTTGCCGTTGCGGATGCATCTGGTAAATTAAAAGTATGTGTTGAGCCAGAACTAGAAATATTAAAATCAGTACCAGTTGTGCCAGTTGTCAAAGAATGTGTTCCAGAAGTAATTCCATTTAATGAATATAATCCATTACTACCCCAACTTGGTATTCCTGAATTTACTGTTAATACTTGCCCTTCGGTACCTTTAGTTAACTTGCTTAAAGTATTAGCTGCACTTGCATAAAGAATATCTCCTGTTGCATAAGTACTTTGACCGGTTCCGCCATTTGTTGCAGCTAAAGTTCCCGCTAAAGTCACAGCACCACTTGTTGCCGTAGCAGGTGTTAATCCAGTAGTACCGCCAGAAATTGAAGTTACTCCACCACTCGCAGTTAATGTTCCATTCGTTAAGCTTAAACCTGTGCCAATTGTGATCTCTCCCGGTGCTGCTGATGTTGATGAGTTTGTACTTCCTAATAATTTATCCGCTCCCACGTTTTGGATTTTTGCATAAGTCACCGCTGAGTTAGCAATGGTTGATGTAAATGTTCCAGTTCCCGTTCCTGTTACATCGCCTGTTAATGTAATGGTTTGATCTCCCGTATTACTTCCAGTTAATGTGGTGATACCTAATTTTGTCTTTATCGTTGATGTTGTCTCATCGCCTGTATTTACTCCAGAGGTATTTGATAATACGCCTGATTGTACATCCGTTACATATTTTTTATTTGTACTCTCTGCAATGTCAGCTGTTGTTGCATCCGCGCCTGCTGTTACCAATCCTTTTGCATCGTAAGTGATTTTTGTTTTCGTTGCTCCGGTGATCGCTGAGTTAGGTGCCACTTTTGCATTGAATGTTGTATAGTCAGTATTACTTAACAATCCTGCTGTTGTTCCTGATACAGATGCAAGTGGTATCGTTAAAGCAATTGCTGGGGTAGATGTAGCATTGGTTACTGTTGAAGTAAACGTACTTCCACTCGCAGTCACTGTGATTGGATTTACATTCGTCACTGTTCCTCCTGAACCACTTGCTGTTAATGTTCCACCACTCAATGTTAATCCTGAACCTATTGCAACCGCACCTGGTGCCGCGTCCGCTGCATTGATACTTCCTACTAGTTTGCCAGCAGTTACGTTTTGCATTTTTGCATAGGTCACAGCTGAGTTCGCAATCGTTGATGTAAACGTGCCAGTTCCCGTTCCTGTTACATCACCCGTTAATGTGATGGTTTGATCTCCCGTATTACTTCCAGTTAATGTGGTGATACCTAATTTTGTCTTTATCGTTGCTGTTGTCTCATCGCCTGTGTTTACTCCAGAGGTATTTGATAATACGCCTGCCTTTAAATCAGTAACATAATTCCTGTCCGTACTTGGTGCAATGTCCGCAGTAGTTGCATCCGCGCCTGCTGTTACCAATCCTTTTGCATCGTAAGTAATTTTTGTTTTCGTTGCTCCGGTGATCGCTGAGTTAGGTGCCACTTTTGCATTGAATGTTGCATAGTCAGTATTACTTAACAATCCTGCTGTTGTTCCTGTTACTGATGCAGATGGAATATTTAATGTAATAGCTGGTGTTGTACTTGCATTTGTAACTGTTGAGGTATACGTACTTCCAGATGTTGTTAATGTAATTGGATTTACATTCGTCACAGTTCCTCCTGTTCCACTTGCAGTTAATGTTCCACCACTCAATGACAATCCTGAACCTATTGTTACTTCTCCTGGTGCTGCCAATGAAGAATTTATACTTCCTAATAATTTGGCTGTTGTTATGTTTTGGATTTTTGCATAGGTCACCGCTGAGTTCGCAATCGTTGATGTAAATGTTCCAGTACCCGTTCCTGTTACATCACCCGTTAGTGTGATGGTTTGATCTCCCGTATTTGTACCAGATGTATTTGATAATACGCCTGCCTTTAAATCAGTAACATAATTCCTGTCCGTACTTGGTGCAATGTCTGCTGTAGTCGCATCTGCACCTACTGTTACCAATCCTTTTGCATCGTAGGTAATTTTTGTTTTCGTTGCTCCGGTAATCGCTGAGTTAGGTGCCACTTTTGCATTGAAAATATCATAATCGGTCTTACTCAATAAACCTGCTGTTGTTCCAGACACTGATGCAAGTGGTATTGTTAAAGCAATTGCAGGTGTTGTAGTAGCATTTGTAACTGTTGATGTAAAAGTACTTCCACTTGCAGTCACTGTAATTGGATTTACATTTGTCACTGTTCCTCCACTTCCACTAGCAGTCAGTGTTCCATTCGTTAAGCTTAATCCTGTGCCTATCGTTACTTCACCAGGTGCTGCTGATGATGATGAGTTTGTACTTCCTACTAATTTATTCGCTGTTACATTTTGGATTTTGGCATAAGTCACAGCCGAGTTCGCAATCGTTGAACTAAATGTTCCTGTACCAGTTCCTGTTACATCACCTGTTAATGTGATGGTTTGATCTCCCGTATTAGTACCAGATGTATTTGATAATACACCTGCCTTTAAATCAGTAACATAATTCCTGTTCGTACTTGGTGCAATGTCCGCTGTAGTTGCATCCGAACCTGCTGTTACCAATCCTTTTGCATCGTAAGAAATTTTTGTTTTATTAGTTGCTGCAGTTATTGCTGAGTTAGGTGCCACTTTTGCATTGAATACATCGTAATCAGTTTTGCTTAATAATCCAGCAGTTGTTCCTGAAACTGATGCAGATGGAATATTTAACGTAATAGCTGGTGTTGTACTTGCGTTCGTAACTGTTGATGTATACGTACTTCCCGATGTTGTTAATGTAATTGGATTTACATTCGTTACTGTTCCTCCACTTCCACTTGCAGTTAAAGTTCCATTGGTTAAACTTAATCCAGTACCTATCGTTATTTCACCTGGTGCTGCTGACGCTGATGAGTTTGTACTTCCTACTAATTTGTTCGCTCCCACGTTCTGGATTTTTGCGTAGGTCACCGCTGAGTTCGCAATCGTTGAAGTAAATGTTCCAAAACCTCCACCAGTTACATCTCCCGTTAATTCAAAATATTGATCTCCTGTATTTACACCTCCCAATACTACATCCTTTAAAACCGTTAAAGTAGTGGGTGTGGATGTTCCACCACTGATACTAAATCCAACATTTTGTTCAGCAGGTCTTACTCCATTAATCGTTTTATTGGTAAGCGATTCTGTTCCACTTAATGTTGCAATGGTTCCACTAGTTGGTAGTGTTACAGCTGTATTGCCTGTTGTAGTTATGGTCGTTGTATAATTACCAGCAGTTGTTAAATTGCCTGCGGTAGTTAAAGCACCACCTAATACAATAGGCTTTCCTCCAATTTTATTGACGGTAGGTGAAGCAGCAGTACCTCCTAAATCTCCAGTTAATTGAACCTTACCTTTTGTTGTTGCGTCTGCATCTGGTGTAGCAGCAACTCCTACCAATGCAGAAACAAATTCTGTTGTAGCTATTTGGGTTGAACTCGAACCAGGTGCTGCCGTCGGTGCTGTTGGTGTTCCGGTCAATGACGGTGATGCAATCGTTGCTCTTAATAATATATCTCCTGTGTTTGCAGTGATGCTGGTTGTGTTGGATGTTATTCTTGTACTTAAAGCATTCTCCGCATTCGTTGCTCTTGTTATCTCTGCTGTGATACTCGCTGTATTGGAAGCAATAGCATTCGTATTACTTGTGATGCTAGATGTGTTAGAAGCAATCAATGTAGGTAATGTTGCAATAATAGATGAACTCACTCCGCCCACTGCACTAACAGTTGAAGTAAATGTTCCAAAACCTCCACCAGTTACATCACCTGTTAATTCAAAATATTGATCTCCTGTATTTACTCCTCCTAATACTACATCCTTTAAAACTGTTAAAGTAGTGGAAGTGGATGTTCCACCACTGATACTAAATCCAATATTTTGTTCAGCAGGTCTTACTCCATTAATCGTTTTATTAGTAAGCGTTTCTGTTCCACTTAATGTTGAAATGGTTCCACTGGTGGGAAGGATTACGTTTGTATTGCCCGTTGTAGTTATGGTGGTTGTATAATTACCTGACGTTGTTAAATTACCTGCGGTGGTTAAAGCACCACCTAATACAACTGATTTTCCTCCAATTTTATTGACGGTAGGTAAAGCAGCTGTACCTCCTAAATCTCCAGTTAATTGAACCTTACCTTTTGTTGTTGCGTCTGCATCTGGTGCTAAATAATTTGAAACAAAAGCAGTTGTTGCAATCTGTGTTGAATTGGATCCTGGCAAGGGTGTTGGCGCTGTTGGAATACCTGTTAACGAAGGTGATGCCAAAGGTGCTTTTAGTAATATATCAGCAGAATTATTTGTGATGCTGGTGGTATTGGATGAAATTCGATTGGATAGATTCAATGTCTCTGCATTTAAAGCAATTATTCCATTTCTATAATTACTCAACATTGCAGATGTATCCGAATACTTCATTCCTGATATAGTCTGAAGATAAGGTGCAATCAATACTGGAAATTGTGAACTATCTAATTTTGTATTTATTCTATTGGATAAGGAAATAGTGTCTGACTTCATTAAATCAGCTAAATCTTTTGTAGTGGCAAGCGTTCCTGAAGTTGGAAAAACAACATTACTTGCTGCTGTTGTGGTAATGGTTAAATCCCCAATTCCTTTGGTAACTAAATTATTGGCAATGGTAATTGTTTTACCCGTATTGGCAACTCCTGTTCCACCTTTTGCTCCAGGCAAAATACCCGTAATTGAAAAAGATGAGTCTGCAAATTTAGAGGTTTCGGATGCAAATGCATAAGGTACTGTCCAAAGTTGGGATGTACCAATATCTACATAATTATTAGCCGCTTTCCAGTCTGGATTTAGCAAGGTGGGTTCGATCGCTAATTTAATATTTACAAAATATAGGCTCTTGGCCCAATCTAATAATTTTAAACTTGAAGGACCACTCATTCTTGTACCCTGTCCAATTACAATTGAAAAAATACCTTCAGCAGTAGATACTACTTTGAAACTTTCACTGTAATCTGTAGATCCACTGATAGATCCTTTCTTGATATAAATTTGGATATAAACATTTCGATTACCTGCTGCATTGTTATTGGCATCTCTTGCAACTGCCTGAAACAATATCCCATCAGGTACCACCTGGCCCTGAGCTAGTATGCTTTTTGAACTAAGCAACAGAATTAAAAATACAAATACGCTAATTATTCTTTTCACAAATTAATTTTTAAAGATTTTTACAACTTCATTTACATTAATAGAAAATACTTTTATAAAATAAACACCTTGTGTTAGATTACCCGTTAAGATTCTGAATCCTTCTAAAAGTTGAAATTGAGTGGTAACATGACTTTGAACGATTTGACCTGCTGCATTATATAATTGAATAGTAAAACGCTCCTGATTTTGCAGCTTTGTACCAAATTTTACAATCGTATATTCAGTTACAGGATTGGGTGATACATTGATTGTTAGCTTAATTTCAGTTTCCTTTACTGCACAAGCATTCAGATAAATACCTTTACCACTAACTAAAAATTTGGATACGCCATTCGTAATTTGAATGCAACTTTTAGAAGTAATAGCAAGTGGATTACTATAACTATCTACGTTTAGTTTTTCACCAAAAACGCCAATAGAATAACCCATTGTAATTTGCGATTTTGCAAACACAACAAGCAATACAAATAATATCGTAAAAATATATTTCAATGTTAATTAGCGATTTTAAATAAGTACTCCGTTTTAATGGTTGTATTGTTAAGCTTTAATTTTAATTGAGCGGTATTGATAATCAAAATTTCATAACTAAAGCTGTCAATTTTACTAGAGGCACTATACCTAATTTTCTCTTTTAATGTATTCAAAACTGGTAATTCCCAAGTGCCTGTATTTAATTCAGAATCTCTAACCAATCCATTATGCATAAACGTTTTTACAAAGGTTTTTTGGTAAGGCGTTAATACAACTGCAACACCATTAATGTAGGTAGAATCTAATTTCCAATTATTCTCCACATTCTGAAAAGTTCCACTACCAGCTAATAATTGCTTTCGAAAATCTAAATCAGTCGTCACCACATTTTTTTTACAAAATTGAAAAATGAATACTATTGTCAATAGACACAAACATTTTTTAAAAGATAAATTTTTGTAAAACATATCCGTTATTTAAAAAGTTTTTTAGTATAAATTAATCCAAAAATAAAATAACTATCTTTTGAATTATTTGGGCTATTCCTATACTGTCCTAAAATATTACGAGAGGTAGGATTAGAAAAATAAAGTGCTGCCACAGGATCTGAAACACGAGAGGCTAACATTTTAGCAGCATTCGGATATTCATCAGGGCCAACGTCATCTAAATAATCAGACATACTTATATGATATGAAAAGTGAATACCAATGCTATTAGATTTATTAATTTTATATTTAATTTTCAAATTAAAAAAATAGCCCAATGCCAATAAAGAGTATGGTTTTTTAGTACTATCTAAAAACTGCCCTCCGGTACCCAGGGGCTGTAACTTATACTCTACCCCATTATATATACCAGTAGGTGAAAATGAATTGATATCAAGCCCTAGTCCAAAAGAAGGCCTAATCTTTCTATCTTTTTTAAACAACCGGTTGTCTACTAAATCGTAATTAAAAGAGGGAGAAACACTTAACATAGAGGTACTAAAACTCATGCCGCGCGCGAGTTGTTCGTTATTATTTGAAGTACGATCTGAATTACTCAACTTAAAACTTGCTATCGTTAAACCAGCGCTTATGTTTGAAAATAATGCATAATTAAAATGAACCCCATTTGCAATATTAATTTTACTGTTAAACAATCCTGGGCTGCTAATAGTACCGGTAAATATTGCACCACCAGATAACAATCCTATTTCTAACCTTCTTTTTACGGGTTCATCTATTTTTTGAGCAGTGTTATTTATTGAATCTGATGAATTGGAGGCAGACTTAATACTATCTTCTGCATTTTTAGTATTAATGGCAATTAATTCTGACATTAATTTTCTTGCTCTATACTCTTTTAGCCATGGATTGTATCCAACTTTTACATCTGGTACAGCCCTACCCGAATTATCTATGACACCAGACAATGAATAATAACCTGGTTTTTTATTTGTATTGACAACTTTGGTAATGGAAAGGGTGTTGATTTTATCGTTAGATTTCAAACTATAGGTAAGTGTTGTATCCACTACACTCAGAATACTATCTCCAACAAAATAAGAAAACCCTAACGTAGCTTTAGATAAGTTTAACCCATTATTACTCAATAATACCATCCCATTTAAAGGCTCAGTAATAATTATACTATCACTGATAGGTTTATTATCCAGCGTTGTTACTGAGTAAACATGAGTAGGCGCGGCTGCAGAAGGTGTAGATAAAAAAGGCTCAAATATCAACTGGGGCGCATTGTAATTGAGGGCTTGATCATGAATTGTTTTTGCTATTTCTACCTTAGCATTAGCACCTAAATAGTTGTTAGTTATGTTAAAGGTTTTATCAGATCCGTAAATACCAAAATTACCAGCATGCGCAACCGTATCAGTATTGTTGTCTATTAAATAGTTGTAAACAAAACTATTTGTTTTAATGAGTGCAGGAAATTTGGAATTATTATTGTCTGATCTACCATATAATATATTGGTAGAAATATTATAATTTTTAAATCCAAAAACTTTATTACCTGCAAAAGTATTATTAACAATACTCAACTTAATAAGATCACTTTTTAAATCTTCAAAATAAATAGCTGCATTGTTATTAGAAAAAATATTATTTTTTAATATAAAATCTATTGAAATCTGATCTACTGCAAAACTAAATGGAGGATTCAAAACCTGGATGATGGATACTTTTCCAACATTTTCAATAAAGTTATTGTTACTTATATTAACGCTATTTCTTTTCCACCCAAAATCAAAAAATAGCGGCATTTGCAAATACTTAAAAGAAGCACCCACAATATTTACAGCAGAGGAGTCAATATTTTTAATAATTAAACCAACCCCTTCATTTTTTACTCTACCGTAAAATTCAATATTCTGCCCTACCCCGTTGATCGCTACGCCCCCTTGACAAACAATAACCCCAGGATCTAAAAACTCAATTTTAGCGCCTGGCTCAACAGTAAGAAGTCCTTTGACTGTAACCACTTCTTTTACAATATGCAAACCAGCTGAAATTTTAAGTGTGGCATAGTTACCCGACAAAGTGTCTTGCCCAAATAAAGCTAAAGGCAAACAAAATAAAAATGTATATATATATTTACTTTTCAAAATAGTAATTGATTATTTAATTATTTTATATACAATTGGTGCAGCAATTCTTGTAGTTCCATCAATCATTGACATATTTAAATTGTCAAAAATGATTAGATCATTTTTAACAAGTGCACCCATTACTTTTTGTGTGGGTGACTGGAATAATTCTCCATAATTATTTACACTCTCCTCCTCTTTACCATTGTGGATTCTCACTACTTTAAAGCTATTGATACGACCAGGGAAATAACTTAAGTTATTTATCTCCAATTTTGCTTCGAGCCGCTCAGCTCTTACTAAATCATTCATAGTTATCAAATAATTATTAAGATTATCACCTTTTACTTTTACTACCGGGTCAGGTAAAGGATTGACCATAATCTTCTTCTCAAATAGTACTTTTTTTTCCTTTCTTAAATCATAAAATCGAAGCGTATGAACTCCAGTTTTATTAAAAACTACTCTATAATTATTATTAGCTTTTATGATATTTACTTTAGGTAAAATATCTATCTCAAAATCTTTACCCATCAAAAAAGAAAAATCACTAAGCAGGGTATTGTTTAAACCAACAAAGATATTTTCCGTATGAAGAGAAGCTAAAATCTTTTTAAATAAGTCATCAAATACTTCATCATTAACACTAATTACTTTTTCTCCTGGCTTGATAATTTCATCTTCTTTATATTCTTTTACATTGGCTTTAAGTACATACAACTTCGGATTAAACTGAGAAAAATAAGTCGGTTGATAGCCAATTTCTGCAAGTGCCGCCTCTTGATATAATAGCTGTGTTTGGGTAATTAATAATTTTATACGCTCTAACTGCATATAACTAATGGCAGTAGGTTTGTGCATGAATAAATAATAATCCCAAGTCTCAATCTTACCTTTAATAGTTGTAATATTCTTTTTTATGGGTATCAGAGAATCTAGAGAGGTTTGTAATTTGAAAGGAGACTTTTTTAAAAAATCAGATAAATCAAATAATTCTTTTTCTAATACTGGAATACCCTGTTTACTTTTTAAAATTTCTTCAATTAAATTTTTACTATTAAACTGTTTTAAAAGTGTTGTTTTATTTCTTAAAAATTCATCATCAATATGTTTCAAAACATCTTGTACAACTTTACTACTTTTTTCTAATCTTGTTCTTATAGCTAAGTATGAAATCGCTTTTGAACTCTTATTTAATGTATCGAAGTTGTCAACAATAATCTTATTACTTATGTCTACTTTTTTTAACTCCTCTTTATGAAGTGCTTGCAATGATTTAATTGTATAGATATTGGAATCTAATACCGATATTTTGATATTAATTACTGAAAAACAGATAAATACAATGTACAAAAGACTTATAATTTGGTATCTTTTGACGTCAACTTGACCTTCCGCCATAAAAGACTAAATTTAAGAGTTTGAATATTGTTCGTATAGTAAAACAAAAAGTAATTGTTCACGATTTGGTTTTGTATTTGTTTTAGAAAATTGATAATTTAACTTATCAAATACTTCTTTCTTAGAATTGGAATCACTTAAACCAAATAACTGTACTAACTTATATTTAGGTGCAACATTATCAGAAACTAATTGATCAATAATAGCATTTATATAACTTAAATTTTCTAGTTCACCATTTAAGAACAATTCATTTAAATGAATACTGTATTCGTTTCGTGGACCAAAATAAATAGTTTCAGCGCTATAATTGATAACGTCATTTAATACTATAAATTTAGATTCAGTAACCTGGAATTCAATTAAATAATTGAATATTTTTGCACCATAACCAGCATTAGAAAATGAAATTGTAGATTGAACAAGTAGCTTTAAAAAAGAATATCCAGAATTTGTAATAAAATTATATTTAATCTTTTTGAACCTAGACCAAAGTCTTGATTTCAATTCATCAGACTGAGATTGTAATAAAATAATGAGTGAACTTAATTCCTTTTCATTAGTATAGTCAACTTTTTGAATTAATTGCTCTAACCTAAGCATATCTATTTGCTCTAGTTGCCATAAAGTGTGACTTGTATTTATCATTGTATTTGTTGGAGAATTAATCTCAATGGGAATCTTTTTATTATGGAAATTTGAAACCGAATTAGAAGGAGTAACAATTTTATGAGGATTCTCAACTGTGCCAGTTTGGAAATTAACATAGGTATCTCTATCACCTGCCCCACCCATTGTACCAGAATTTGACGAAATATTTCCAAGGCCTTCTGCTACTTTAGATAAAGTAGCTTCTGTTGCCACTTCACTTTCCTTTTTGACTTCAACAAACTTAATTGCCGAAACTCCAAAAACGACTGCTTCAATGGCTAAGCCTCCTGTAATCAATAAATCCTGCGCAGGCCATTCTAATAATTTGGCGATTACTCCTATCAAGATAACTACCGCAGCACCACTGTAAAAGAGGTTGAAAATATCTAGTTTTTTAGTTTTTGACATTATACAATATTTTATATGTACAAATTTTATTGTGTACGGATATGCCTTTCTTTAACAAAATCAACAAATTTGTCATTGTCGGTATACCCACAAAGTTTAATAATGGAGTCGATTGGTAAATTTTCATTTACAGAATTCTCTAATTCAACCATACAATGCCTATACCT
>Ga0214919_10007587_pt1 | contig 14576 bp, 11 predicted proteins | sample LL1503_MetaG_FD_177994 | JGI IMG/M metagenome (GOLD analysis project Ga0214919, IMG submission 177994) | Freshwater microbial communities from Lake Lanier, Atlanta, Georgia, United States - LL-1503 | ecosystem: Environmental > Aquatic > Freshwater > Lake | place: USA: Georgia | collected... | reverse complement strand
TGTCTTTGTTCTTCAGTGCCTGGCCTGCTCTGAAGCAATTCGGTATCCCTTTTTTTTACACGGTTGAATGGGACATCATCAACTCTGAATTCGGCGGATTGATTGCTATTTTTGGTACCGTCGTCACTGCAACCATTGCGATTTTGCTTGCAGTACCTTTGAGTTTTGGTATTGCGGTTTTTTTAACTGAAACCTGCCCTATGCAGTTGCGTCGACCCTTAGGGACCGCCATTGAGCTGCTGGCTGCAGTTCCCTCCATTATTTATGGCATGTTTGGGCTTTTCATTTTTGCCCCACTGTTTGCTGAATACATACAGCCAGCCATTGCAGCAACTTTAGGCAAGTTACCTGTGATTGGTCAGTTGTTCACTGGATCATTCAACGGCATAGGTATTTTGGCTGCTGGTCTGATCTTGGCGATGATGATTTTGCCTTTTATCGCTTCTGTTATGCGCGATGTTTTTGAAATTGTTCCCCCGATTTTGAAAGAGTCAGCCTATGGTTTAGGCTGCACCACGTGGGAAGTTGTGACACATATTGTGCTGCCTTATACAAAAGGTGGTGTTGTGGGTGGTGTGATGTTGGGATTGGGGCGAGCCCTCGGTGAAACCATGGCTGTTACCTTTGTGATTGGAAATGCGCACAAAATTTCCTCCTCACTTTTTTCGCCTGGAAACTCTATTGCTTCTACTTTGGCTAATGAATTTGGTGAAGCTGAACCTGGCTTGCACTACGCATCATTGTTTGCCCTGGGTTTGGCTTTGTTTCTCATTACTTTTGTGGTGCTATCACTGGCCAAGTGGATGCTTATTCGAGCCGAGAAGAAAAAAGGGTTTAAAACATGAGTAGTACCTCTTCAATACCAGCGAATCAAGGGTACAGGCAAAAAGGGGAAACTCAATCTATGGAAACCCAAGAAGTTATCAATATGTCCTTATACGCCAAACGAAAGCGTACCAATTTGGTGGGTTTATTTTTGTCAATGAGTGCCATGACTTTGGGTCTTGTCTTCTTGCTCTGGATTTTGGTCATTCTGTTCTTCAAAGGGTTTTCAGCTTTTAGCCTCAGTCTTTTTTTGAACAATACCCCTGGCCCAGATTCGGTCGGTGGAGGCCTTAGCAATGCCATTGTGGGTAGCTTGATGATTGTGCTTTCGTGCACATTAATCAGTACACCTATTGGTGTAATGGCTGGTATTTACTTGTCTGAATATGGACAAAAAAGCAAGTTTTCTGAAATTACCCGCTTTCTCAATGACATCATGCTTTCGGCTCCTTCGATTGTCATAGGTTTGTTTGTGTATGCCTTGGTCGTGGTTAATGCCAAGCATTTTTCGGGTTGGGCTGGCACATTAGCATTAACTTTGATTGCGATTCCTGTGGTGGTTAGAACCACTGAAAATATGCTGAGTTTGGTACCAGTCAGTTTGCGTGAAGCTGCATTTGCGCTTGGGGCTCCCAAATGGAAAGTTTCCTTGGCTGTGGTTTTAAAAGCAGCCAGAAGTGGTGTTATGACAGGCGTTTTATTGGCTTTGGCAAGGGTAAGTGGTGAGACTGCGCCTTTGTTATTTACCGCTTTAAATAATCCATTTCTTTCCTTCAACATGAATGCACCCGTAGCCAATTTGCCGGTTGTGATTTTTCAATTCGCAATGAGCCCTTATCAAAATTGGGTTGATCTTGCCTGGGGTGGTGCACTGCTCATCACCTTGTCCGTACTGGGTCTCAATGTTTTTGCCAGAGCGTTTTTCAAGGAAAAAGTCTCGGTTTAATCCGACCACATTCAATTCATTGATGGAATAAAAACACCATGGAAACTGTCGCATTACCTGAAGTCATGACCAAAAACGCATTAGAAATTCGCAATTTAAATTTCTTCTATGGTTCATTTCATAGCTTAAAAAATATCAACTTAGATATTCAAGAAAACTCTGTGACTGCTTTCATTGGTCCCTCAGGATGCGGCAAGTCCACTTTGCTGCGTACATTAAATCGTATGTATGACCTCTATCCTGGGCAACGAGCTGAAGGTCAAATCATTTTCAAAGGCGAAAACATACTCAACCCCAAACAAGATTTGAATTTGTTGCGTGCGCGAATTGGCATGGTTTTTCAAAAACCAACCCCTTTCCCCATGTCGATATTTGACAATATTGCCTTTGGTGTTCGACTGTATGAAGACTTGTCGCGTGCAGATATGGAAGATAGAGTCGAATGGGCTTTGCAAAAAGCCGCCATTTGGAATGAAGTCAAAGATAAATTAGGCCAAAGTGGCTTGTCTTTGTCGGGCGGCCAACAACAACGTTTGTGCATTGCCAGAGGTATTGCTGTCAAACCCTCAGTGTTACTGTTGGATGAGCCAACTTCTGCACTTGATCCCATTTCTACTGGCAAGGTGGAAGAGTTGGTTGCAACACTTAAATCAGAATACACAGTGGTCATTGTCACGCACAACATGCAGCAAGCAGCGCGTGTTTCTGATTTCACCGCCTATATGTATTTGGGCGACTTGGTTGAATTTGGTGAGACTGAACAGGTCTTTTTTAAACCCAAGCGCAAAGAAACAGAAGATTACATTACCGGTCGTTTCGGCTGATTATTTGAAAGTGACTATGCCTGATAAACATCTCTCATCCCAATTTGACAGTGAGTTGAATCGCGTATCTTCCCGACTCATGGAAATGGGCGGCTTGGTTGAGTCCCAAATTCAACAAGCTGTTTATTCGCTTTCTTTGTTTGTTGAAAATGTTGCTGACAGTGTCATTGAGAATGAACACAAGGTCAACACCATGGAAATTGAAATTGACCGTGAGTTGTCTTCCATCATTGCCCGTCGTCAGCCAACTGCCAATGATTTGCGTTTGCTCATGGCAATCTCCAAGGCAACTGCCAATTTGGAAAGAGTCGGTGACGAAGCGGCCAAGATTGCCCGAATGGTCAAATCCATGCTGGTGCATGGCAGTTTCCGAGCCTTGCCTTCATCTGAATTGAGGCTTGCCACTGAAATGGCCAGTAACTTGCTTAGAAAATCACTGGACGCATTTGCAAGATTGGATACTGTTACAGCGGTCTCCATTTTGAAAGAAGATGATTTGATTGACCAAGAATTCGATGGCTTCGTTCGTAAACTCATCACTTACATGATGGAAGACCCTAGAACTATCAGTTCAGGACTTGATCTGTTGTTCGTGGCGAAAGCCCTTGAGCGAATAGGTGATCACGCAAAAAATATCGCTGAATTGATCATCTACATTGTCAAGGGTGAAGATATTCGCCATGCGTCTATTGAGCATATCGAATCCACGATTCAATAAATTTCCTATGCGTCACTTACCCAAAGTTCTGATTGTTGAGGACGAATCTTCTATTGCTGAGTTGATATCGGTCAACTTGCGCCATAACGGTATGACACCTATCTGGGCTGAGGATGGTGAAAGTGCGCAAAGAGAAATTGATGCAGTTTTGCCTGATGTCATATTGCTGGATTGGATGTTGCCTGGTCAAAGCGGAGTCATTTGGGCCCGAAAGTGGCGGAATGACCCCAGGACAAAATCTGTTCCGATCTTGATGCTTACGGCCAAAAGCACTGAAAGCGACAAAGTTTCTGGTTTGGATGCTGGAGCAGATGACTACATCACAAAACCTTTTTCTACCCAAGAATTGCTTGCAAGAATTCGAGCGGTACTCAGAAGAAGGACGCCAGAGCAATCAACAGAGGCTGTCACCATTGGTTGCATTCATCTGGATGGGGCAACACACAGGGTCACCGTCATGGATATACCTATCAAGATAGGACCTACTGAATTCAAGCTTCTTAATTTTTTAATGCATCATTCTGAGCGTGTGCATACGCGGTCTCAACTTTTAGACAAAGTATGGGGTGACCACGTATTCATTGAAGAGAGAACTGTTGATGTTCACGTCAAACGTTTACGCGAAGCCTTGGGTGTTGCGGGTGTGATGGTTGAGACTGTTCGCGGAACAGGTTATCGGCTGACTAGCCAGGTTCAACTGAATTCCGTGTCAAACGGGTAATAAGTCTTTGTTTGTCTGAACGTTCATTGGCACAGCCAGGTGCTAGGATACTTTGGACATGATTTCTCGCCTTTTTAATTACTTCGTCTTTCTACTGATAGGTTTTCTAGCCGGGTACCTTTTGCCTCACGGACTGGGTTCTTGGCAAGGCGCTTGCTTGGGCGTCGTTTTTGTATCTGTTGGTTTATTTATATTAGACACATTTAAATCTTTTAGATTTCTTCAATGGTTGAAATCCATCGATATTCTTAAGGCTCCCGAACAATCAGGTTTGTGGGGCGAATCTGCAGACAGAGTGCGGCGATTGCTTAAACAAAAAGAATTGGAACTCATTACCAGTCAAGAAAGTTTAAGACAATTTTTATCCGCTATTCAAGCTTCTCCTAACGGTGTAGTTTTGTTAGACAGTCAGTGGCATATTGTTTGGTCCAACCAAACAGCTGCTTTGCATTTGGGCATCGATCCTGGACGTGATCTTAAGCAACTTATTGCTTATTTGCTGCGAAACCCTGTTTTCAACAGCTACATACGATCAGGAAGGTTCGAAAAAGAGATTGTGATAGATGGCCGTGAAAATCGAACCGATCATCCCGAAAAAATTGCTGTACAACTGTTTCCGTACGGAGATGGTCGAAAGTTACTGTTGTCACGCGATATTACTGCCCTTGAGCAAGCAGAGGTCATGCGTAGAGATTTTGTGGCCAATGTTTCTCACGAAATCAGAACGCCATTAACCGTGTTAATGGGTTTTGTCGAAACCATGCAAACCCTTCCATTGAGTCCAACTGAAAATCAAAAATATTTGCAATTGATGTCACAGCAGGCATTCAGAATGCAATCCTTGGTGCAAGATTTATTGACCTTATCGCAATTAGAGGGCAGTCCCATGCCAAGTCATTCAGATTGGCACGATTTCAATTCGCTATGGACAAGTTGTAGTGATGAAGCGAATGCACTTTTGAATGCTTTGGCGCAAAAAAATGAGGCTACGCCGAGTTTGACATTTGAAATATCCCGTGAACTTGTGAACTATGAAATTTCAGGCTCTCTGGATGAAATCAAGAGTGCTTTTTCAAATCTCGTCAGCAATGCTATTCGCTACACACCCGGCGGAGCAAGTGTGAATGTGTCATGGATACAAAAAGAAGACAGCTTTGAATTCAATGTGGTCGATACAGGCTCGGGTATCGCACCTGAGCACCTTTCTAGACTGACCGAGCGTTTTTACAGAGTAGACAGAAGCCGTTCCAGAGATACGGGGGGCACCGGACTGGGTTTGGCTATTGTGAAGCATGTGATGCAACGGCACGATGGTCAACTTCGTATTGAAAGTAAATTAAATGTAGGATCGAGTTTTACTCTGGTATTTCCCCCATCACGACTTCGTCAAAAGTCTGTTTAATTCATGCCGCAATAAAAGTATCAAACATAGACTCACTAAAAAAAGTGCAGTACTGCTTGAAAACCAAAAAGCAGCTGGTGATTGATAGAAAATCAACTCTTGTTCGTAAGCCAATGAATATCCACCAGCCAATCCCATACCCCATAAAAGCGCGGTGTAAATGATAAATGGTTTGATGGTTATCTTTAAACTTCGCAGTGCGAAAAAGCTCAATGTTTGCAATGCGTCCACCAAATGGTAGATCGCTACTAAACCAATCAGTTGCGATGTTTGACCCAAGAAGTTTGAATTCCCTACGTACATCAAAGCAATCGGGTCTTGTAAAAACCATAGCAGCGTTGACAGAGTCAGTGATATACCCATAAGCAGTTGAAATCCTGTCAAGATGGATTGTTTTGCCATCTGATTATTTTTTGCGCCAATCCAATAACTTGCTCTGGCACTTGTTGCGATTGAAAATGACAAGGGGACCATATAGAGAAGCGCTGCAAGGTTGGCAGCCACTTGGTGACTTGCAGATGCTGCGATGCCCATTTTTGCAATGAACAATGCCATCATGGTGAAAGACGTCACTTCAACTGTTACGCTTAATCCATTGGGTATTCCCAGTTTTGCAATATGACTGATTTCTTTCCATTCGGGTGGCGAAAGTTTTCGCCAAATTCCATATGACTGGTAAAGCGGGCTATTTTTAAGTAGCCAGATGCTGACGAACAACATGCCGTAATTAACAATAAGCGAAGCAAGCGCACAACCTTGTAGTCCTTGGGGGATAATGAGGCCCAGTCCCAAAGCTAAAAAAATGGTGATTGGTATTTTGATCAAAAGTGCAATCACCTGTATTTGCGACACAACTTTTGGACTACCTATGCTTTGATTCAAGGTACTGAACAATCGAAAAAATAAAGTGGCTGGTAGAGCCATGGCCAATAACATAAGATAGTTATTCACATCATGATTCAATTCTTGGGGTACCTCAGCCCATTGCAATACAAAATCAGGTGACAAAAGTACAAACATACCCAATATGCTGAGTACTATCAGTAAATAAAACCCTTGATGGAATTGATTGCCTATCTTGTAGGGAGATTTAGCACCATGTGATTCTGCAAGCACAGGCAGCATGGCTTGCATCACACCCAGTAAAGCCACATAAACAGAGATATAAACAGCTGAACCTACGGCCAATGCAGCCAATGCAGTGGGATCGTATCGTCCCATGACAACAGTGTCAGTGACACCAAACGTTATGACAGCTAATTGACCTATCAACACCGTAAGTGCGTGTTGAACTAAAGTCTTTCGTTCACTCATTCTTGCGAGAGTGCAGACCGATTGAATACCACAATGTCTTCTCGTTTATCAGAGGGTCGTCTAATCACTTTGATTTTTTGCCAGTTGCTTAGATCAAGGCTGCGCTGATTTTGGACCAATGTTTCTGGGTTGGCGATGAGCCAGTGACATTCATTGCTATTTAGGTTTTTTTCAAAATCTTGCATACGATAGCCTCCATGGTATCCAAGCCCTGCAATTTGAGCTCGGCTTAGCCCAAGCGAATATAGGCATTGAGTTGATCCCGTCAATGCATGGACTTGAATCGCTAACGGTTTATAGCTTCTGGCGTAATTCAGCAAGGGCATCCATAAGGTCATTAAGAGTACCCAACACAGCAATGCCCCAGCAGCTGGCAAAACCAAACTTTTCCAAATAAAGCGTGGATTTCGCCCCAATCTCCACAAGACCAATCTGCCCCATATGGCAGTCATTACGATGGCCACGATCGTATGAATCCACTCAAATTCCGATTCGTATCCTGGGGTTAGCCTACTGACATTAATGGCTGGTTGAGCTGGCCATCCAGTTTGAAGTGATAACCAAACAACCCAAATGATGATAGCGCCGCCAGAAAAAAACAACAAAGTAAACCAGTCGATCAAAGCAGAGAAACTTCGTCTCAGTGTGGGGAGTGCGAAAGTTGCTAAACAAGCCAACGAGGGTAATGACAGCAACAGTGTTCGGTCTGGATTTAAGGTCGACACGCTGGCAATGACAGTGACGAAACTAAAAAAGGTCGGTATAACAAGGTGTTGGTGCCATAGGTGAATTCTCCACTGATGTCGCCAAGTCCATAAAGTCCAAGCTGCTAAAGGCCATGCGGGCCAAGTGAACCAAATCAAAAGCCTTATCAATCCTCTCCACTGCACCTGTGCTTCTTCGAAAGACAGTATTCGCCATTGCCATAGATGTGCCCAAGTCGCTAAACAAATTGCTAACAGCAATCCAAAGATCAGCATGGTCAAATATTTCGGTTTTGAGGTACTTTGTTTGCTGGTAATAAAAATAATGCCAAGACCAAGCAAAGTTGCAACAAATGGGGCTCCGCTGAGCGTCAGCGCTATCAATGAAATATTGATGAGTAGGACGGCCCAAAAGATTTGTATACGTATAAATGATGCAGCACAAAAGAGCAGGGCAGTAAAACAAAGTTGAAACGCCGTGGGTGTCGTTTCATGGCTTGGTAATGCTAAGCCTAGGCAAGCGATCAATGCCATCAGTCCTGCATCAGCCATTGCCTTTGCATATGCTTCAGGTTTGGCTTCTCCTCCAAATGCAAAGGTGACAGGTTGAGCGTTAGGGTTTTTTGCAGTGAAATAAAAACCATACCAAGAAGCGATCATGGCAACTAGCAAAGCGGCAATGAAAGGAATTCTTGCTGCGGTGTCAGGTGCCATCCATTCATCGAGTACAAAAATTGACACTGAACCCAGTGCATAAGAAAGTGGTCCTTGTAGTTCAGGGGTTAACTGCGCCATTTGCAAATGGAAAAGCTCAGCACGGCCCTGAGCTATTTCCCACATGTAGCCAAATGAAGAAACATCCAACGCTTTCCACGGATCGCGATTGATGAGGCCAGTGAGCGCGTAAATCAAGCACATGCCAACCAAAACCCAGCGTGGAAGTCTTTGGGTCGCTGTTTGCGTCACGATGGCGGGGTTAGGCGTTTTCACAATAACGTAAGAGGGGTATGCAAATCATCAAAAGGCAAAAAAAAACAGCCTGGAGCAGGCTGTTTTTATATCGCAAACCGGAGTTATTTGGATGCAGATTTTCCGTATTTGTTGCGGAAGCGTTCCACCCGTCCGCCCATGGTATCTACAGATTTCTGCGTTCCGGTGTAGAAAGGGTGTGATTCACTGGAGGTGTCCAACTTGTACAAAGGCAACTCGCGACCATCATCCATTTTGATGGTTTCTTTGGTATTCGCACATGTGCGAGTTACAAATTTAAAACCGTTGGAGAGATCAACGAAACATACTTCGCGATAATCCGGGTGAATACCTTGTTTCATAACTGTTTCCTTTGTCCAATTGAGAGCCACACCAGCCAATCTGATGCACTTTTCGTTAAGCGATGATTCTAGCGGAAATTAGTTAACCGCCCCGACGCATCATGTCAAAGAAATCAACATTGGTCTTGGTTGATTTCATGTTTTTCAGCATCAGTTCCATAGACTCGATTTCATCTAAATTATAGATAAATTGCCTCAATATTCTTGATTTTTGAAGTATTTCAGGTGATAGCAAAAGTTCTTCTTTACGAGTGCCACTTCGGTTGAGCTGTATGGCGGGGAATACGCGTTTTTCATACAAACGTCTGTCCAGATGAATTTCACAATTACCTGTGCCTTTAAATTCTTCGAAGATTACTTCATCCATTCGACTCCCTGTATCGATCAGGGCGGTGGCGATGATGGTCAGTGAACCGCCTTCTTCAACTTTACGTGCGGCACCAAAAAATCGCTTTGGCCGTTGTAGTGCATTCGAATCAACACCCCCAGAGAGAACCTTTCCGGAGCTGGGAACCACGTTGTTGTAAGCCCTCGCTAAGCGAGTGATGGAGTCAAGCAAAATAACCACATCTTTTTTCAGTTCCACAAGACGTTTGGCTCGTTCAATAACCATTTCAGCTACGTGAACATGCCTGGCAGCCGGTTCATCAAAGGTTGAAGCAATGACTTCACCTTTAACGCTACGTTGCATTTCTGTTACCTCTTCAGGACGTTCATCGACCAGCAACACCATGACATGGCTTTCAGGGTAGTTGGCTGTGATGGCATGCGCAATATGCTGCATCATGACTGTTTTGCCACTTTTAGGTGGCGCAACAAGAAGGGCTCGTTGGCCTTTGCCTATGGGTGCGATGATGTCGATGATCCGTCCGGTGATGTTTTCTTCACCCTTGATGTCTCGTTCTAAGCGCATTTGTTCTTTAGGAAACAAAGGCGTTAAGTTTTCAAACATCACTTTATGCTTGTTATTTTCGGGAAGATCCCCATTCACTTGGTCAAGCTTTGTCAGTGCAAAGTAACGCTCGCCGTCTTTGGGGATGCGAACTTCCCCTTCAATCATGTCTCCTGTATGAAGATTAAATCTTCGGACTTGGCTGGGGCTGATATAGATGTCGTCCGTGCTGGCGGTGTAGCTGGTATCAGGGCTACGTAAAAAACCAAAACCATCGGGCAAAATTTCTAAAACACCATCAGCAAAAACTTGTTCCCCTGCACGAGCACGTTTTTTGATGATGGCAAACATCAACTCTTGCTTTCGCATGCGCCCCGTATTTTCAATTTCAAGCTCTTCAGCTTGCTTCAGCACTTCCGACACATGCAGTGCCTTGAGTTCATTCAGGTGCATAAAAATACTCCAGTAGGAGGAGAGTTGTAAAACTATTGTTGGGGGGATTGAACAAGAACAGTCCAAAGGATGTTCTTGTTGTCAAGCGCCTAACTTAAAAGTTGGTGTCGCTGATTTGCAATTGATTATGACAGGAAAAAACGTTCAAACCAATTGCTGATTAATAAATTCGGTCAATTGTGCTTTGCTGAGTGAACCTACTTTGGTTGCCGCAAGATGACCATTTTTGAATATCATGAGCGTTGGAATACCTCGAATACCAAATTTTGCAGGTATATCTTTGTTTTCGTCTACATTCAGTTTGGTAATTTGGAGTTTGCCTTGGTATGCACTTGCGGCCTCATCCAATGCAGGAGCAATCATTTTGCAAGGGCCACACCATTCGGCCCAAAAATCTACCAAAACGGGTTGCTCAGATTGAAGAACAACTTGTTCAAAATTGGTATCAGAAATATGCTGTATGAGTTCGCTTGCCATAGAGGTTCCTTAGGTTTTGACTGATTTTAAATTAATTTAAATCTCTTTATGAATGGGATGCTTACCAAGCATTAAATCCCTAAAATACCTACATGTTTGTACATCTTAGACTTCACACCGAATATTCTGTTGCGGATGGTACATGTCGAATTGATGAAGTGGTAAGCCAAGCACAGCAATTTTCGCAGCCTGCTTTAGCTATTACCGATCTACACAACCTCTTTGGGGCTGTCAAATTTTACTCGGCATGCCGTCAAGTTGGCGTTCAACCCATCATAGGCGCAGAGGTCAATTTAACCTTAGAAAATCACAACGCTAGCCAGTCAAGAATTTTGCTCCTCGTTCAGTCAACCCAAGGCTATTTGAATTTATGTGAATTGCTAACGCGTTCTTGGTTGCAGCAAGATCCTAAATGGCATATGCCAACTGTGCATTGGCATTGGTTGAAAGAGTTGTCTGAAGGTCTGGTTCTCCTGTCTGGTGGACAGTTAGGTTCTTTAGGTCAATTATTGCTCCAGGGAAATATGTCCCAGGCAGAAAATCTGTGTTCGAGTTTCGTCAATATTTTCCACGACAGGTTTTATGTGGAGTTACAAAGAACTGGGCGTCTTGATGAAGAGCGCTACATAGCATCTGCAGTTCATATGGCATACAAGATGCGTTTGCCTGTAGTGGCAACACATCCTGTTCAATTTCTAGAGCCAGAAGATTTTGAAGCGCATGAAGCCAGAGTCTGTATCGCTCAAGGTGAAATTCTTGGCAATCCAAAGCGCAGTCGGTCATTTACCAGAGACCAGTACTTCAAATCTTCCCAAGAGATGGCGCAGTTATTCGCTGACATACCCAGTGCCGTAAGCAATACGCTCAATATTGCTAAGCGCTGCCACTTGCAGCTGACGCTTGGAAAGCCTCAGCTACCAGAATACCCAACCCCTCTACAACCAGATGGGAAAAGCACGCCTATCGATGTTTATTTTCGACAGGTGTCGCAAGCTGGCTTACAAGAACGATTGGACAAATTATTTCCTGATTTAGATAAGCGACAAGAAGCGCAGGTGACATACCAAGCAAGACTTGAATTTGAAATTCAAACTATCTTGACCATGGGGTTCCCTGGGTACTTTCTGATTGTCAGTGACTTTATCAATTGGGCCAAGAAAAACGGTTGCCCTGTTGGCCCTGGTAGAGGTTCTGGTGCAGGCTCGCTGGTTGCTTATGCATTAGGCATCACAGATCTAGATCCTTTGAAATATGGTCTGCTTTTTGAGCGATTTCTCAACCCAGAACGGGTTTCAATGCCTGACTTTGATATTGACTTTTGTCAAGCAAACAGAGACAGGGTTATTGACTATGTAAAAGATAAATACGGTCGCGACGCCGTGAGCCAAATCGTGACTTTTGGCACGATGGCGGCACGTGCTGCTATACGAGATGTTGGTCGTACCTTAGATATGAGTTACACATTCTGTGATGGACTATCTAAACTAATACCCAATAAACCCGGCCAGCACATAACCATTGCGCTGGCTTTGGAGCAAGAACCTCTTTTGGCTCAGCGTTACGAAAAAGAGGATGAGGTCAAGATATTGATCAACTTGGCTCAAAATTTAGAAGGACTCACCAGAAACGTGGGTATGCACGCTGGCGGTGTATTGATTGCGCCTGGCAAACTAACCGACTTTTGTCCTTTGTATCAACAATCGGGCAGTCCTTCCTCCGTTAGTCAGTACGACAAGGACGATGTAGAAGCAATCGGATTGGTGAAATTTGACTTTTTAGGCTTGGCCACGCTCACAATTTTAGAGCATGCCAAGAATTTAATACTACAAAAGCAAGGTGTTGATCCGCATTGGTCGTTGGATGACATTCCTCTGGATGATGCGAGTACCTATAAACTTTTTTCGCAGGGAAAAACTGAGGCTGTTTTCCAGTTTGAAAGCAGGGGTATGCAAGCCATGCTCAAAGATGCCAAGCCTTCACGGTTGGAAGATTTGATTGTGCTCAATGCGCTTTTTCGACCAGGTCCTATGGCACTGATACCGAGTTTTGTAGCTCGAAAACATGGGCGTGAGACCATTGTCTACCCTCATCCCTTGGTTGAAGATGTTTTGTCTGAAACTTACGGCATCATGGTTTACCAAGAGCAAGTTATGCAGACAGCCCAAATACTAGGTGGCTACAGTTTAGGCGGAGCTGATTTGTTGCGACGGGCCATGGGCAAGAAAAAAGCCGAGGAAATGGCATTACACAGATCAGTTTTCCAAAAAGGAGCTGAAAAAAACAATATTTCAGCAGATCAAGCAGATGCCATTTTCGACTTGATGGAAGAATTTGCTGGCTACGGTTTCAATAAATCGCATGCCGCAGCTTATTCACTTTTAGCTTACCAAACAGCGTGGATAAAGGTGCATTTCACCGCAGAATTTTTTTGCGCAAACATGACTGTTGAGATGGGCGACACGGAGAAGCTCAAAATTCTTTTTGATGACGCCGTTCATTTTGGAATTCATTTTGAAAACCCTGATATCAACGCAGGTGACTACTTTTTTATACCAATGGGACCGAATGCCATTCGTTATGGCTTAGGCGCTATCAAAGGTACTGGTCAGTTGGCCATCACAGAAATTGTCAATGAAAGAAATGAAAATGGACTATTCACGAGTCTTTTCGATTTTTGCGCTCGTATAGACCGCGCGAAAGTCAATAAACGTTCGGTTGAGGCTTTAATCAAGTCAGGTGCCTTTGACAGTATTTCTTCCCACAGGGCTTCTCTGTTAGCTTCAGTTGACCTTGCTTGGGAATTTGCCCAGTCTCAGGCAAACAATGTGCATCAGGTTGGATTATTTGAATCTGAGCATGGTGCTCACTCTGAAGAACCACCCATGCATAACGCTCCCATTTGGACTGTCAGAGAGCGATTGACGAATGAGAAATCTGCTATCGGGTTTCATCTTTCTGGGCACTTGTTTGAAGAATATTCATTGGAGATAAAGCAATTTATCAAAATCCCCTTGGCTGATTTGACAGAAAGTAAAGAACCGCAGTGGGTCGCAGGCATTGTAAAAAATGAGCGTTTTATTAATACAGCCAGAGGGAAACTCTACATTTTTGAATTAGACGATATGACCAGTGTTGTTGAAATTACGGTGGATGAGACTGTTTTCAATGCCAACAGAAAGTACCTTGAAGAAGACCAACTCGTGATTGCTCAACTGCGAGTGCAAGCAGACAGGCGAGACCCTTCACAGCTTCGATTGACTTTGATTCAGGCAAAGAACTTATTTGAGGCCAGATGTCTGTTTGGAAAGTACCTGAAATTTCAATTGAATCACGAATCAGTGACGATAGATGAATTATTGCAATCTGAATTTTCAGGACTTAGCAGTCAAACGACCTCGCAGAATTTTTCTGACAAATTAAGCGGTCTGGGCGTTAAAGTCTTTTTTCAACTGAACCACTACCAAGCTGAATTTGCACTGGGTGAAAACGTGATATTTGTTCCTTCTGATGATTCAATGACCAAACTTGCTGCCGGTATCTTCAAAGACAAAGCATTCATTTCTTACGATTGAAATTATGTTTTTTAGCATTCCCAATATCATGACTTGGACGCGGATAGCGGCTATTCCATTTATCGTTTTCATCTTCGATGCTCCGCTGGACACTCAAACCAAAAATTTGGTTGCAACTGTGATGTTTATTCTTTTTTCGTTGACAGATTGGTTAGATGGTTTCTTGGCAAGAAAACTAAATCAAACCTCTGCATTTGGGGCTTTTTTAGATCCAGTGGCTGATAAGTTCTTGGTCTGTGCAAGTTTGCTTGTATTGGTCGATTTGGGAAGAGTAGATGTTATTGTTGCACTATTGATTATTGGCAGAGAAATTGCAATTTCATCCCTGAGAGAGTGGATGGCTTTGATTGGCGCTGCCAAAAGTGTAGCTGTCAATATGCTGGGAAAAATCAAGACA
>Ga0214919_10007586_pt1 | contig 14577 bp, 5 predicted proteins | sample LL1503_MetaG_FD_177994 | JGI IMG/M metagenome (GOLD analysis project Ga0214919, IMG submission 177994) | Freshwater microbial communities from Lake Lanier, Atlanta, Georgia, United States - LL-1503 | ecosystem: Environmental > Aquatic > Freshwater > Lake | place: USA: Georgia | collected 2015-03-15 | reverse complement strand
ATTAATTTATTAAAAAAATAAAAAACAAATTTTTATTTTTAGTTGTTATTTTAATAAAATAACAAAAAATATTTACCAATAAAACATTGATAACTGATTTATGCAACAGCTCCTATATATTTTTATTATTAATTCATTGATAACTAATTATGAAACAGCTCAATATATGTTTCTTACTATAATTTGAATAAAATAAATAAAAATATAGGTAAAAATATATAATTTTTTACTATCAACAATGACCCCTAAATTGGTCTTATTTGTCAAATTATTATTGTCTAACAATAAAATAATAGTTAAATAAAAAATATAAAATTTGACAAGTAGAGAAAGGCTTATTTTCATACTTTTAATACTTTAATTATTTGATATCCATCGGTACGGACCATCTCCATTTATATTTGTATTATTTTTTAATGGTTCTATATTTATATCTAACCTTGTTCCATATACTGTCCAAAAAAATTCACAATTTTTTCCATATACTTTAAATTTGTTTTCTTTTACTCTTGATGATGATATATTATATATTTTTATATTATCGTTATATATAGGTGTTAATTGCACAGTTAACTTTGTTGCTATTTTTTCTACATAATCCGGTAAATATATTGTTGTTGATATATCATCTATTATTTCACTTTCTCCTCTATAATATACACCTGCTTCTGGACCTTCTAAACATGCATGTACTAAATATTTATCTTTATCTATTGGATGATCTATGACAAATGTTTTACCTGTATTATAATTTATTTCTGAAGTAGAACTATTATATACTAATATACCTGTTAGTCCAGCTGTTTGACTATAAGGATTTATTGGATTTATAAATAATCCTGAACTAGAAGGATTTAATAAATCACCGCTAGAATTTAATACTATACTATTTGCTGGTAAATTCGTATTACCAGCATTGTATCCAATTGCTATTGAATAATTTCCTTGTCCAGTATATCCAGCATTACTTCCAATTGCTATTGAATTAATTCCTTGTGTATTATATCCAGCACTACTTCCAATTGCTATTGAATTAGTTCCTTGTATATTATATCCAGCACTACTTCCAATCGCCACTGAATTAGAACCTTGTCCAGTATATCCAGCATTACTTCCAATTGCTATTGAATTAGTTCCTTGTATATTATATCCAGCACTACTTCCAATTGCCATTGAATTAGAACCTTGTGAAGTATATCCAGAATTAATTCCAATTGCTATTGAATTAGTTCCTTGTATATTATATCCAGCACTACTTCCAATTGCCACTGAATTATTACCTTGTATATTATATCCAGAATTAATTCCAATCGCCACTGAACTAGAACCCTGTGTATTATATCCAGAACTATTTCCGATTGCTATTGAATTAGTTCCTTGTATATTATATCCAGCACTACTTCCAATTGCCATTGAATTAGAACCTTGTGAAGTATATCCAGAATTAATTCCGATTGCTATTGAATTAGTTCCTTGTGTGTTATATCCAGAACTACTTCCAATTGCCACTGAATTATTACCTTGTATATTATATCCAGTATTAATTCCAATTGCTACTGAACTAGACCCTTGTATATTATATCCAGCACTACTTCCAATTGCCACTGAATAATTACCTTGATTATTATATCCAGTATTAATTCCAATTGCTACAGAACTAGACCCTTGTGCGGTGTATCCAGCACTACTTCCAATTGCTACTGAATTAGGATTTTGTAGAGTATATCCAGCATTACTTCCAATTGCTACTGAGTTAGATTTTTGCTGAGTATATCCAGCACTACTTCCAATTGCTATTGTATTAATTCCTTGTATACTATATCCACTATAATTACCAATTGCTACTGAACTAGACCCTTGTGCGGTATATCCAGATTGATTTCCAATTGCTACTGAATTATTACCTTGTCTATTATATCCAGAACTACTTCCAATTGCTGTTGAACTCTCACCTTGATTATTATATCCACTGTTATATCCAATTGCTACTGAATTAGCACTTTGTCCAATACATCCGGATTCAGATCCAATTGCTACTGAATTATTACTTTGTTTATTATATCCAGCACTACTTCCAATTGCTATTGAAAAATTATTTTGTCCAGTATATCCAGATTGAGTCCCAATTGCTACTGAATAATTACCTTGTCTATCATATCCAGCACTACTTCCAATTGCTATTGAATTAATATTTTGTGAATTATATCCACTGTTATATCCAATTGCTATTGAATTAGCACTTTGTCCAGTATATCCGGATTCAGTTCCGATTGCTACTGAATTAGTATTTTGATTATTTGAACCAGCACTTATACCAATTGCTATTGTATTAACTGATTGATTTATTAATCCAGCATTACTACCAATATATATTTTATTTGTAAAAACCATTCCAGGTGGACCTGTATATCCCGTATATCCAGTATATCCCGTATATCCCGTATATCCAGTATATCCCGTATATCCAGTATATCCAGTATATCCAGTAGATCCAGTATATCCCGTATATCCTGTAGATCCAGTAGATCCAGTAGATCCTATAGGTCCAGTAGATCCAGTAGATCCAATAGGTCCAGTAGATCCAGTATATCCAGTAGATCCAGTATATCCAGTATATCCAGTAGATCCTGTAGATCCTGTAGGTCCTGTAGGTCCTGTATATCCCGTATATCCTGTAGATCCAGTAGATCCAGTAGATCCAGTAGATCCAGTAGATCCAGTAGATCCAGTAGATCCGGTATATCCGGTAGATCCAGTAGATCCAGTATATCCAGTATATCCAGTAGATCCAGTAGATCCAGTAGATCCAGTATATCCAGTATATCCAGTAGATCCTATAGGTCCAGTAGATCCTATAGATCCAGTATATCCAGTATATCCAGTAGATCCAGTAGATCCAGTATATCCAGTAGATCCAGTAGATCCAGTAGATCCAGTATATCCAGTATATCCAGTAGATCCAGTATATCCAGTAGATCCTATAGGTCCAGTAGATCCTATAGGTCCAGTAGATCCTATAGATCCAGTATATCCAGTATATCCAGTAGATCCAGTAGATCCAGTATATCCAGTAGATCCAGTAGATCCAGTAGATCCAGTAGATCCAGTAGATCCAGTATATCCAGTATATCCAGTAGATCCAGTATATCCAGTAGATCCTATAGGTCCAGTAGATCCTATAGATCCAGTATATCCAGTATATCCAGTAGATCCTGTAGATCCAGTAGATCCAGTAGATCCAGTAGATCCAGTAGATCCAGTAGATCCAGTAGATCCAGTAGATCCAGTAGATCCAGTAGATCCTGTAGATCCTGTATCTCCATTTGAATACGTATATCCTGTAGGACCAATTGGACCTGTTGGACCTACTAAATCATTAGAGTTCGGTAATCTATATATTATTGGTCGTGTTCCTGGTATATTTTTATAAGCTAATACATATAAATTATGATTTATTATGTTTGACATATATAAATATAATATATATTATTTTATTAAATAAACTAAAATATAATGACTATATATAAATAACCTGTTACAATAAAAAATATAAAAAAATATATTTGAATAATAATTGTATATTTATAATAAAATAATATAATCATCAAAATAATTTTTTATTTTTAATTATATCTTTATAATACATCCAAATCTAGCATTTTTGGATAGCTAATTTATTATAAAAAATTATTAATTTAAAGAATTTTTTAAAGAGATAAAAAATATGTCCAAAAATCTTAGATTTGGAGGTATTATTTTTAATTTATTAAGATGTTTCATAGTTGATACCCAATAAAATATACAATACAAAATATATTTATTTTTGAAGTTTTAATTTATTTTTAATAATTATTTTTTAAAATAATCAAAATTATTTTTTTTATATATTTCTAATATATTGTATTGTATAAATATTTTTACAAAAAATATTTTTATTGATATATTTGAATAATGATTTTATATATAAAAATAATTTCTATTATATTTTTAATACTCTAATTATCTGATATCCATCGGTACGGCCCTTCTCCATTTATACTTGTATTATTTTTTAATGGTTCTATATTTATATCTGATCTTGTACCATATACTGTCCAAAAAAATTCACAATTATTCCCATATACTATAAATTTATTTCCTTTTACTCTTGAAGCTCCTATTATTTTTATACCATTATTATATATAGGTGTTAATTGTACTGTTAAATTTGTTGCTAATTTATCTACATAATCTGGTAAATAAATAGTTGTTGAAATATTATTTGTTATTTCACCTTCTCCTCTATAATATACTCCTGCTTCTGGACCTTCTAAACATGCATGTACTAAATATTTATTTTTGTCTATTGGATGATCTATTACAAAAGTTTTTGAAGTATTATATCTTAATTCAGAAGTAGTACTATTATATACAAGTGTATAACCTCCACTCGTCAATCCAGCCGTTGCACCAATTGGATTTACAAAAAATCCTGAACTTCCAGGATTTAATGCAGTTTGACCGCTATTTAATACTATACTATATGCAGGTAAATTTAAAGTACCTGCATTATTTCCAATAGCTATTGAATATTGTCCTTGATTATTATTACCTGTATTATTTCCAATAGCTATTGAACCATTTCCTTGTCCTGTATATCCAGATGCATGTCCAATTGCTATTGAATCATTCATTTGTGCATAACTTCCTGCATTTTTTCCAATTGCTATTGACCTATTACCTTGTGTAGAATATCCTGTATTACGTCCAATTGCTATTGAATCAATTGTTTGTCCATTATTTCCTGCTCCATATCCAATTGCTACTGCTTGAGTACCCTGATTATAAACTCCAGCTAATGTTCCAATTGCTACTGAATTATTATTTTGTTTACTGTATCCGGATTGATATCCAATTGCTACTGAATTATAACCTTGGTCAGCATATCCAGATTGAATTCCAATCGCAATTGAACAATCTCCTTGATTAGAATATCCAGTTTGGTTTCCAATTGCAACTGAACTATATCCATGTGAAGAAATAGTTCCTTGAGCAATATTTCCTTGATTAGAATATCCAGCTTTGTTTCCAATTGCAACTGAACTATCTCCCTGTGAAGTATATCCAGATTCAGTTCCAAATGCTATTGAATTAGACATTTGTAACATATATCCAGAACTTGCCCCAATAGCTATTGAACCATTTCCTTGTCCTGTATATCCAGAAAAACTTCCAATTGCTACTGAATTAGATCCTTGATTATTAGATCCAGCATTACTTCCAATTGCTATTGAAGTAGCACCTTGTCCAACATATCCAGCACTAGTTCCAATAGCTATTGAATCATTTCCTTGATTATTATATCCGGATCGATATCCTTGTGCTATTGAAAATTGTCCTTGACCAGTATATCCACAAAGAGTTCCAATTGCTATTGAATTATTACCTTGAGTATTATATCCACATTGATTTCCAATTGCTACTGAACTACCTCCTTGAGTATTATATCCTGATTGAAATCCTTGTGCTACTGAACCACCTCCTTGAGTAATATGGCCACTTTGATTTCCAATAGCTATTGATTCATTCCCTTGTCCAGTATATCCTGATACATATCCAATTGCTACTGAATTAATTCCTTGATTATAACTTCCACATAAAGTTCCAATTGCTATCGAATAATTTTTTTGTTTATTATATCCAGCTTGATATCCTTGTGCAATAGAAGCTATTCCTTGGTCAATAAAACCAGATTGAAATCCTTGTGCAATTGAATATTGTCCTTGATTATTTGAACCTGCACTTACACCAATTGCTATTGAATCATTCCCTTGATTTATTAATCCAGAATTACTACCTATATATATTTTATTTCCAAAAACCATCCCAGTTGGACCAGTAGATCCAGTAGATCCTGTAGATCCAGTAGCTCCTGTAAAACCAGTATATCCAGTAGATCCAGTAGATCCAGTAGATCCTGTAAAACCAGTATATCCAGTAGATCCAGTAAAACCTGTAAAACCAGTATATCCAGTAGCTCCAGTAGATCCTGTAAAACCAGTAGATCCAGTATATCCAGTAGCTCCTGTAAAACCAGTAGATCCTGTAAAACCAGTAGATCCAGTATATCCAGTAGCTCCTGTAAAACCAGTAGCTCCTGTAAAACCAGTAGATCCTGTAAAACCAGTATATCCAGTATATCCAGTAGCTCCTGTAAAACCAGTAGATCCAGTATATCCAGTATATCCTGTAAAACCAGTATATCCCGTAGATCCAGTAGATCCAGTATATCCAGTATATCCTGTAAAACCAGTATATCCCGTAGATCCAGTATATCCAGTAGATCCTGTAAAACCAGTAGCTCCTGTAAAACCAGTAGCTCCTGTAAAACCTGTAAAACCTGTAGCTCCTGTATATCCAGTAGCTCCTGTAAAACCAGTAGCTCCAGTATATCCTGTATATCCTGTAAAACCAGTATATCCTGTAAAACCAGTATATCCAGTATATCCAGTATATCCAGTAGCTCCTGTAAAACCAGTATATCCAGTATATCCTGTAAAACCAGTATATCCAGTAGCTCCTGTAGGTCCATCAGAACCAGTATATCCAGTAGCTCCTGTAGGTCCATCAGAACCAGTATATCCAGTAGATCCTGTAGGTCCATCAGAACCAGTATATCCAGTATATCCTGTATATCCTGTAAAACCAGTATATCCTGTAGATCCAGTAGATCCAGTAGCTCCTATAGATCCAGTAAATCCAGTAGATCCGGTAGATCCGGTAAATCCAGTAGATCCGGTAGATCCGGTAAATCCAGTAGATCCGGTAGATCCGGTAGATCCAGTAGATCCAGTAGATCCTGTAGATCCAGTAGATCCAGTAGATCCGGTAAATCCAGTAGATTCAGTAGATCCGGTAAATCCAGTAGATCCGGTAGATCCGGTAGATCCGGTAAATCCAGTAGATCCAGTAGATCCAGTATATCCAGTAGATCCAGTATATCCAGTATATCCAGTAGATCCTGTAGATCCTGTAGGTCCTGTAGGTCCTGTATATCCCGTATATCCTGTAGATCCAGTAGATCCGGTAAATCCAGTAGATCCAGTAGATCCGGTAAATCCAGTAGATCCGGTAGATCCGGTAGATCCGGTAAATCCAGTAGATCCGGTAGATCCGGTAGATCCAGTAGATCCTGTAGATCCAGTAGATCCTGTAGATCCAGTAGATCCAGTAGATCCAGTAGATCCAGTAGATCCAGTAGATCCAGTAGATCCTGTAGATCCTGTAGATCCTGTAGATCCTGTAGATCCTGTAGATCCTGTAGATCCAGCAGATCCAGTAAATCCAGTAGATCCAGTAGATCCAATAGCTCCTGTAGATCCTGTAGATCCTGTAGATCCAGCAGATCCAGTAAATCCAGTAGATCCAGTAGATCCAATAGCTCCTGTAGATCCTGTAGACCCCATAGCTCCTGTAGATCCCATAGCTCCTGTAGATCCAGTAGATCCAGTAGATCCCATAGCTCCTGTAGATCCAGTAGATCCAGTAGATCCCATAGATCCAGTAGATCCTGTAGATCCAGTAGATCCAGTAGATCCTGTAGATCCAGTAGATCCAGTAGATCCTGTAGATCCAGTAGATCCTGTAGATCCAGTATATCCTTGTTGTCCAATTGAACAACAAGGTCCAGTTGAACCAGTTGGACCTGTATAACCTGTTAAATTATTATTAGGCAATTTATATATTATTGGACGTGTTCCTGGTATATTTTTATAAGCTAATATATAATAATCATTGTTAGAAATATCCGACATATATATATATAATATAAAATATTTTTACAAATATAAACTTAATTTATATTTGTAAAAATATTTTAATGAAATAAATATTCAAAACTTAAGAATTTTATATTTTTATATTTCAATTCGTCATTTTTTACTTAAAATAATAATATTAAATAATATATAAATGTCAATATGTTTAAACATGATTGTAAAAAATGAAGCACATGTTATTACTGATACTCTTATTAATTTATGCAATTATATAAAGTTTTCATATTATGTCATATCAGATACTGGTTCAACAGATGGTACTCAAAAAATTATAGAAGATTTTTTTGAATCAAAAAATATAAAAGGTGAAATATATAATGATGAATGGAAAGATTTCGGATATAACCGAACACTTGCATTAAAACATGCATATAATAAATCTAAATATATTTTAATATTTGACGCAGATGATAAAATTATAGGTGATTTTAAACTTCCTCCATTAAATTTTGAATCATATTATTTTAAATTTGGTATAGGTGTTACATATAAAAGAATATTAATTGTGGATAACACATTAGAATGGAATTTTGTTGGTGTTTTACACGAATATATAAATTGTGTTACTAAAAAAGATTTTAATTGTACATTTATTGATGGAAATTATCATATTGAATCTGGTAAAACTGGTAGTAGAAGTAATGATCCAGATAAATATAAAAAAGATGCTATTGTATTACAAAATGCATTTTATGAAGCAGAAAAGAATAATGAACATATTAGAATAAGATATGCATTTTATTGTGCTCAAAGTTATAGAGATTCAAATGATAAAGAAAATGCTATAATTTGGTATAAAAAAAGAGCAGAATTAAAAGATTGGGAACAAGAAGTTTATTTTAGTTACTATATGATTGGTAAATTATACTATGATTTAAACGAAGTCGAAAAAGCAATATATTATTGGTCTTTATCTCATGAAATTGATAGAGAAAGATATGAAGGTATATATGAATTAATGACACATTTCCGTAAAAATGGAAATTCATATTTAGCATATAAATATTATAATATGATTGAAAATGGTATACCAGATTTAAATAATAAATTATTTATATATTATCCAATATATAATTATTTATTAGAATTTGAAATATCAATTATATATTATAATATTAAAAAATATGATGAATCAATAAAACATATTAAAAAATTAATTTCAATAAATAATTTACCAATTATAACAAAAATAAATATTTTTGATATTTTTGTTATATTTATTGATAATTTAAAATTTGATCTAGTATTATATGAATATTATTTTGATCTAATTAAATCAATGTATTTAGAAATTAAACACATTCCTCAAAATACTTTAGACAATATTAAAAAAACAGTTAATAGATTTATATCATTATATAATACTCAATATATAGATTCTATTAAAAAAAGTTTAAATAACAAAAAAAAAATTAATATATTCTTGTCTATAACATCTTGTAAAAGATATGATTTATTTTATAAAACAGTTGATTCTCTATTAACATGTTGGAAAGATATAAATTTAGTTGATTTTTTCTTTTGCGTAGATGATAATTCATCACATGAAGATAAAACAAAAATGTTACAAAATTATCCTTTTTTTAAATTTTATTTCAAAAAAGATAAAGAAAAAGGTCATTTAACAAGTATGAATATAATTTGGGATAAACTAAAAGAGTTAAAACCTAAGTATTGGATACATCTAGAAGATGATTGGTTATTTATAAAACCATGTAATTATGTCCAAAAATCAATTGATTTTTTACAAAAATATAAAGATCAAAATATTCATCAAATTTTATTTAATAAAAATTATGGCGAAACAATTGATAACTATAATCTTGTAGGAGGAGATATTTTATCAAATGATTATCTACTACATGTTAAAGACGAACAAAATTTAAATGGACCAAATTGTGCATATTGGGCACATTATAGTTTTAGACCATCAATGATCCTTACTAAAACAATTTTAAAATTAGGTAATTATGATTCATCAAATAGTTTTTTTGAACAAGATTATGCATATAAATATTATAATTCTGGATATAAAAGTGCATTTTATAATGAAATAACATGTTTACATACTGGTAAATTAACGTCTGAAAAAATAAGTGATAAAAAAAATGCATATGCATTAAATAATATAGATCAATTCAATAATAAAAAAAAAATTGGATTTTATTCTCAAAATTTTGATTATAGTATATCTGAAATTATATACATGTATGCAAAATATAATGAATTGATTTTAAAAAATAATTCATTTATATTTTTACCTAGAAATATAGACAATAATTTAAAAAATATTTTTATAGACATTAATATAATTGATTATGATTCTATAGATGAACTTCAAACTTATATCCAAACAATAGGTTTAAATTATATGTATATTTTTAAAAATACAGATAATATAGTTTTTTTTAATAACTGTATGAATATTATACATGAAAATTCTGAAAATTTTAAAAATTCTGAAAATTCTGAAAATAGTCTAAATATTTCATTATATAATACAAGATTACCTATTATTGAACCAATTATTGAAAAAAATATTTCAAATAATTCATATAGAAAACTATATAAAATTTTAGAGAATGATATTGTTTTTGGTATATATGGTGATAGATCATTATTAACATTTGATTATTTTAATGATACTATTTTAAAAGTTTTAGATAATAAAAATATATATTTTTTTATTTATAATTTTCCAAATATTTTTAATCATGATAGAATAATATATTTAAATGATAGTTTTGATAAAAATACATTTGATAAAAATACATTTATTAATACATGTAATTATATATTATATGGAATAATTGATAATAATATGTTTAATATTGATTTTTTTAAATTTGCATCAGTTAATAAAAAAATTATTTGTTCATTTAATAATTACAAATCACATGTTTTGAAAGATAATTTCATTTTATATGATAAAAATAGTTTATTCAATATATTATCAAATATCAATAATTATGATAATAAAAAAACAGTTTATGATTTTACACCAGAAACTATTATGAATAAATTTATGAATATTTTAAAAAAATCAGAATATAATATTATATATTTAAATAAAGTAAATGATAATTTAAATAAAAATTATATATACTATGAAAAAGTTAATGATAAAACATTAAAATCTAATAGTTTTATTAATACAATATTTTTAAATAATAATTTTAAAAATAATAAAAAAATTATTTATAATATATTAACACATATTGAGATTTGGAAGAAATTATTAGAAAGTAAATTTAATTATTTTACTATATTAGAATATGATATTGAAATGTCTATTATTGATAAAATATCTAATGAAACAATTGATTATGATATTACAATTTTAAAACATACATTTGTTGATAAAACCCAAGAAATAAACCAAGAAATAAATCTTATAAATATCGATAAAGACGAAGTTAGAAATTCAAAAATATATGGATATATAATAAAAAAATCATCTATTCAAAATATAATGAAATATATTTATATGAATTGTATAAATGAAGAATTTTTAATAAACTTATTTCTAAATGTTAATGAAATTAATATTGGTATAACACAAAATTTTGTCTTAAACTTAAATAAAGATATAATTGATAATATAGAAAATAATCATAATGAAATTATTGATATAAATAGTATAAATAATGATAAATATTTATATATAAATGATTATGACCACTTTTATGATGATATTTATTTTAAAAATAATATAACATTAACAGAGTTTAAAACAATATGTGAATTAAATGAAAATTGCATTTCTTTTAATACATTAGGATATTTTAAAAATTCTGTAAATATAAACACATTAAGAAAATTAGATTGTCCTAATAATGGAATTTATATAAATATTGAAAGATATAATAAAAAGTACAATAGAAATTTATTAAATGATATAAATAATATAAATGGTATTAAATATTTTATAAATGATGATTCTGTTCCTGAATCTGTTCCTGATTCTGTTCCTGATTCTATTCCTGATTCTGTTCCTGAATCTGTTCCTGAATCTGTTCCTGATTCTGTTCCTGAATCTGTTCCTGAATCTGTTCCTGATTCTGTTCCTGATTCTGTTCCTGATTCTGTTCCTGAATCTGTTCCTGATTCTGTTCCTGATTCTGTTCCTGAATCTGTTCCTGATTCTGTTCCTGATTCTGTTCCTGATTCTGTTCCTGAATCTGTTCCTGATTCTGTTCCTGATTCTGTTCCTGATTCTGTTCCTGAATCTGTTTTTGAATTTATTGAAGATAAAAATATAAAAAAGTATATTTTAGAAAATTACATTAATTATAATTATAATACATCATTTATTAAAATAATAGATGATTATATATTTATAGAAAATTATGATGATTCTTCAGAAGATAATATATATTATAATAAAGATTTTAAGATAAATGATATGATGAAATATGCTATTAAAAATAATATAAAAGCATTTAACACTTTTGGTTATTTTAAAAAATATATTAATATTAATAATATATATAAAAAATATAATGATAAAAATGGAATATTTATACATATCAGTGTTTTTTCTGAATATAAATATTTTAAAATAGATAATATAAATACTTTAGATATAGAATATAGATCTTCAAATAATTTAGACGAATTAATTGATTTAATAAATACAGATCAGTATATTGGCTTTAATTCTAATGGCTATTTAAAAAAAACAATTGATTTAAAAAATATTATAAATTTACCAAAGATATACAATAATTATTTGTGTATTAATATGTTTAATTATTATAATTATATTAATAAAAATAATAATAATATTCGTATTAAGGTTATATGTAAATGGATGGATTCATATAATTTGTGTAAATATATTAATAAAATGAGTAAAGGTAAACTTTTATGGAATAATATAGAATTTACATATGATGATAATTTAATTGATTATTATATAATTTTTGAAGGAGTTTTTAATGATACATATTATATTCCTGAAAAGACTATTTTTTTTGGAAACAATGAATTAAATATAAATTTTATTAAATTTTCAATAAAAGATAATTTAAAATATATTTGGAAAACAAATATGACATATATTGAATTAAAATCTTATAATATTTTAAAAAAATCCAATAAAATATTAATAAATAGTAATGTTATAAAATTATTATCGTCGAACCTATTAAATTATATAAATATAAGTGATGATATTTATGATAAAAATCTAATATTTAATTATAAGTATGTAATTATAATAGAAGATGAACATCATAATATATTATATGATATATTTAATTCTATATTATCAGAGTGTTTATGTTTTTATCATGGTTCTGAAAATATATATAATTATATATCAAATGATTCTATAATAAAAATTGATATTAATAATAAAAATGATACTTATAATATAATAAATGATGCAATTAATAATAATTTATGGGAACAAAAAATAGAATATATTAAGATAGATAAAAATAAAATATTAGATAATTATAATATTTTTCCATTTATAGAAAAAATAATAAATGAAATTTAATTTTATTGTTTATTAAAATATCTATTTTAATTATTTTTTATGTGTATATAATATAAATGAATATAAATAATAATACACCCAAAAATTTTATTTTTGGACACTTTTTTATTAAAGAATTAAATTATAAATTTTTATAATTTAAAATATTAAAAATTTAAAAAAATATGACATATGATCCAATTTTTATTTTAACATCACTAAAATTAAAAGATCAAAATTATAGTTTAAATAATATTGTTAAAGAATTAAAATTAATTAAAACAAATGAAGGGAAAACTCCTAAAAAGTCAATTATTGGTCTATGGATAAAATTGTATAATAAAAATTTAAATTTATTAAATATTAAATTATTAGGATTATATCGTAGAATTAAAAATAATGAAAAAAAATATGTAGATTTTGATGTTTTAAAATATATTTTAGATTTAGTTAAGTTAGATCCTTTTATTAAAAGAGAAACTATTAGATATTTAGTTTTACAAAAAATTAATATTGAAATTTCATTAAATAAAATAACCCTTATTTATCGTAAATTAAGATTAACATGGAAAAAACCTAAAAAATATTGTGTTAAAGATGAAAATTATTTAATTGAAATACAAAAAAGTAGAGATCTTTTTAAAGAAGAAATTTTAAAAAAAACAATTGAAAATATTATTTCTATTGATGAATCTGGGGATTTAATAATTTATTTTTATATTCAAAAGGATTATCTGAAAAAGGAATTAAAATAAATGTACCTTTTACAAATTTAAAAGAAAAAAATCATACTTTAATACTTGCTATTAGAACAACTGGTATTGTCCATAATTTTGAAACAAATAAAAATGTTAATAATGAGGTTTTTATAAATTTTATAAAAGATGTAATTAATAAATTAGATAAAAATATAAAACATACTTTTATATTTTATAATGTATCATTTCATACAATGTCTAATATTAAAAAATTAATTAATGATAGTGGTAATGAACTTATGTTAACGCCAAAATATAGTCCTAACCATAATCCTATTGAAAATTTATTTTCAATAATCAAGAATAATTTTAAAAAAAATGTAAAAGATAATAAAGAAAAAAATAAAAATGGAAGACGTAATAGAAATTATATTAAAAATATGATTATATTGGAGCTGTTGCATAAATCAGTTATCAATGTTTTATTGGTAAATATTTTTTGTTATTTTATTAAAATACCAACTAAAAATAAAAATTTGTTTTTTATTTTTTAATAAATTAATATTAAAATTATATA
>Ga0214919_10007584_pt1 | contig 14580 bp, 14 predicted proteins | sample LL1503_MetaG_FD_177994 | JGI IMG/M metagenome (GOLD analysis project Ga0214919, IMG submission 177994) | Freshwater microbial communities from Lake Lanier, Atlanta, Georgia, United States - LL-1503 | ecosystem: Environmental > Aquatic > Freshwater > Lake | place: USA: Georgia | collected... | reverse complement strand
ACTCCTTGATCACTTGTACTTATTCTTAAACTTGTTAATTCTTGTAATGATAAAGTATTATCATTTCCACTCGCGTCTATGCGTGGGATTTTTATAAATTTAACTCCTTGACTAGATGTTGCTGTTATCGCCATAATTTATTAATCAATTGGTGGTAAACCTCCAGGACCTATAGAATCTCCACCTAAAGTACTACCTGTATCATAGAATAAATATATCTCTCCATTATTTGTAGTTCTTTCATCATTAAAAGAATTAAAACCTGTTACTTGTGATGTATAAAAACTAAAAACATATGGGGTTGGTACATCATTAGCGTCTAAATAAATAGCACAATCTGGATTTAAACTTTGAGTTGTTACTATTAATATTGATCCGCTTAATTCACCATTATAAAATTCTTGTTGTGATGATTGAGTGTAAGGTACTAAACCAGCTATAGTGTCATTAACACCTTGATAGGATTGAGTTATATTGATAAAATATCCTGACGAAGCTGTTGCTCCATATAAATCAGGCATTATACCACCATTACTACCTGTAAACGTATATAACGGGTTTGATTGATAATCACCGGAATGGGTTATGAAGTTCAATCCTGACGCGGTATCTAACGTTATTATATTGCCTATAGAACCAGTTATTGTAACATCAGTGAAATTATAAACAATATTAGTAGAACCTGATCCAACATTACTTAAAGATGATGTTAAAGAAAATTGAGGTACAGGGTATTTAGATCGTTCTAATATATGTGGTTTAATAATAACACCAGTTGCTAAACCAGCTCTAGCTGGTATGAAGTCTTGAATTAATTTAAATAATGAATTATCAAAATATTTAATTAATCTTATGTAATCCCAAATATTATTATTTTGGTAATATTTTTGGAAATAATTATCTCGTAAAGTATTTAAGTCTGGGTAGAAAGTATTTGATGAAGATATTTGTCTTGGGTCACCTATATAATCTCCTATATTAAAAAATCCAAATTGATCTTGTATATCATCATTTATTTCATCTTGAGGTGAAAATCCTACTTCAACATAATTTACATCTTCTGTATAACTTTGTGATATAGGATAATCTTGTTGTATTGTTCTATATTTGGATAATACTTGTCCATATGAAGATGATGGAGCTAATTGTATTTTATTAGTTGTTTGTATTTTTATACCAGCATTTGGTTGATCTTGGTAGATAAACTCTTTATTTTCATTATATATAGGAGAATTATCTAATCCATTATATTGTATAATGTATGTTCCCGCTATATTTCCTGAAAATGATTGAGTAGGTGTTGATCCTGTAACTGATGGATGACTTGATGATATTGTTGGGTAATATTGATTTAAGTCACTTCCTAAATTGATTCTGTATAGCAGTGTATTATAAGCACTACTCGCCCCTTGTATGGTATTTCCTTCTATTGAGTATGGATTCATTACAAAATCATCAAACACACTTTCAGAAAGAGGTACAGAATAATATCTTAATTCTTGAAAAGATGCGGAATATATCGGTGTTGCTTGTTTTCCTCCTCCGTATGTAAAAGGAGTTATTAGATTCGCATTCCCTGGAATGTAGAGGAAGGAAGAAGCAGATGGTACATTTTTTAATATTACTGATGAGGATCCTTTATATTTAATATAACTATCTCCTATAAAGGTTCCTTTCTGTTTAGCATATAAACTAGCTGTGTATCCATTTGAGGCTGATTGTAATGTTAAACCTACACTCCACCAATCACCATTATAAAAAGGTAAATAAACAGATGTAGATATTGATTGGCTAACATATTTTAATGTGGCATATTGATAGTAGGGATCATATGTAGATCCTGAATATGAACTTGATGCTAATCCTGAACCTGTGTACTCTAATATAAATCCTTGGGATAGGTATTCCCCATTGGAGCTTGAAACAAAAACAGCTAAAGAAGATGTATAATAGGTGGGAGGAAACTCAGTTGTTTTAAATCTAAACTCAATTGTTTGTGGAGTTTTATTTGTTGTAGTTAAATCTCGCCAAGGAGCTAAACCGAAAACCAGCTCTCCATACGTGTTTGTAGATAGAGCATAATTAAAAGTATCTTGCCAATTATCCCAATCTTGGTTTTCATTTCTATTTTTACCACCAAACTCATTAATTCTTAAAATAGTATCAGGAATGCCATAAGTATTAATTAATGTTCTTAAACCAGCTTCAGTACCTTTTTTCTTTAATAAATAAGGTAAATTATGATATAACCTTTTATATATTCTTTTATTTAAATCATTTAGTGGTATAATTGAATCAGAAGCAGAAATACTACTACTAATATATTCAATAAATGAACCACCAGGAACAGGTAATGAACTTGTTATATTAGCTACAGGGAATGTACTTCCAGATGATGTTAATCCTAAAAATGCTAAATAAACATCATCAGATGAAAAACTATTTTGATATATTTTTAAACCAAAATCTTTTAAAACATCAGCTACCAAATCTTTTGATATACCATAATCAATACGGTTATCAGCGTTATATTTACTACTAACATCTTTATAATAAACCCAAAGATTATCAAAATGATTGCCAATCATTCCAACAAATTCTTCAAAAGGAGCATTATCAGGATCGCTTCTTAAATATTCAGGTATAGCATAAAATAAATTATTAGGATTTTGTAAATCATAATTTGATGCTGTTACTGTTTGAGAAGATAAAAAAGCTAAACCATCAACACTACCAGTACCCGCTTGAGTATACGGTGGTGTTGAATTTGTTTTAGGCCATGATTTACTACCTGATGTGTAATATAAGTAATATTCATACTCATCAAAATTAGTAATTAAATCATTAACATAATTTTGTAAATTAATTCTACTTTGACTAACAGCAAAACTAGCTGAAGTTGAACCAGTAATAATATTAACACTAGCACTTAATTGTAAACTAGCTGATTGTATTTGAGTTAATTTATAATAAAAATTTTCTAACCTATAAACAGCTGATGAAAAATTCACAAAATTAGAATAGTCAGAGTAATCAACATTTATATCAATTGATTTTTCTTGAAAAAAACTATCAATTTGACTATTAGAAGCTGTTAAAGGAGAATTAATTATTGAATTATATGATTGGTAAATAGTTGAATTACCTATTTGATCTTGTAAAGTAATATTAAAATTAGGTCCACCTAATGATACACCAACAATAGATGAAGTTACAGGTACAAGAGGATATTCAACACCATAAGCTACAGGTTCACTAACTTTTTCAACAATCCAACCTTTTGATTTAATATCAAAATTTGATGGTAAAGGTTCATATAGTTTTAATAAAACTGATGGTAATAAAGGATTATCATCAACTAAAGCTATATTAATAATAGTTAAAAGTTGATTTCCGTTATTAAAATAAAACTCTGGATAGTATGTAGCGTTTGTTATATAATTAATAAACTCATTAGTTGAATTTATTGTATCAATAGCTTGTATTGTATTAGAACTAATTCTTATTTCTGTTCTATCAGATGATATCTCACTAATATAATAAACATCATTTGAATTTGAGGCTAATCTTTTTCTAAAAAAATTGTATTTTGTAAAAAACTTACCTCTATCTACACCAAATAATTCAGCATCAGCTGATGGATCTACATTAATGGTATTATAAGCTATACCGTTAATACTATCTATTTGTGTTTGTATGTTATAATTTCTATAATCTAATGTAGAATATAATAATGTTTTATTAAAATCATATATAAAAAATTCAATATAATCAGTATCAGGATCAAAAATAGTATCTATATTTTGTTGGTTGATAACAGATAAATCAATATCATTATACTTAACTGATGATAAAGTATTTGGGTCTAAATTACTTATGTAAGCTAATTCACTCATATTTTATATTATGTAATAGCATTAATTACGTCTTGAACTGATAAATCAGATAATGAGGGTAATGTAATATCTAATCCTGTGGAACGCAACTCTAGTTCAGCAATTTGTCGATTAGCTTCTAAAAGTTCTTCTCTTAACACAGCTATCTCATCTTGTAATGCTTGAATATTTTCATCATTTTGCTCAAAATTTATATATTGGCTACTTTGTTTTATTAAATATTCATGGGATAACTCAGGTCCTCTCTCAGGTATTTGATAAAATAATTGATTATATAAATCAAAAAAATCAGCAACACTTTCCTCACTAGTAGGATCAGGTTGAGGTTGATTAATAACACCTAATTGATTAAAAGAAGTATTTATAGTAGATAAATAATTTGCTTTATCTAAAGTTGTAAGATTAAAATTAACTGTCTCTTTCATTATCCATTAACTACTTTAAAATAATAATTATCATCAATTACTTGAGTTGAACCATTTATGGTTGTTTGGATTAATATTTTATAATATCTCTCTGGTTCTAAACCATTCATATATAAAGTAAAATAACTACCAGTAGAATCAGCACTTAATTGTGTGTATTGAGTATCAAAATTAATAACATATTCATCTGTTGCTAAGTCTTTAATAGCATAATATGAAGCTGTTGGTAAATAATAATTACGAGTATATTCTGATGATGTTAAAAAATTTCTTGGTGGATATGTTGGTCTAGAATTAACTCTAAATCTATTAATACTATCAGGATAAAATATACCTGGATTTTCGGCTAAAGTTATAGTAACAGGTAAATTATTTAATATAGTAGTTGATGATGAACCAGTATTAAATACATAATCTCTCCATCTAAATTCTAAACAAGGAGGATAAATAGTGTGTGTGTCTCTTGAAAAGAATTTCATTTGAGCTTGATATGCTAAATCATTAATAAATTCATTTGTTTGTTTAACAATAAATCCATTATTTGAAATAGTACCTGAGGTCCAAGCTTTTACTATATTTGTAACATTAATATCAATATCTTTATCACCATAAAATGTAAAAGTTGTTGATGATGTTATAGGTAAAACTGTGGATTCATTAGATCCAGTATACCATGTTCCTCCACCGACATTTCCTGCCAGGTAAGAAGCAGTTACATAATTAGATAAAGTATTTGGAATCCAAGCATTACTACCAGATGATGATCTCCAAAGCCAACTAACACCGTTAGATGAGGTTGGTATAGTATCATATCTTCCTGTACCCATATTCCATGTTCCTGATATAGGATATACATCTATAGAAGTATCAGCATTTAAACCAGTCATATCAGCTACAAAACATCTAAGATTTGTTTGAAATGTTGAACCACTTACTTTGTTTGTAATAATATCATTGATTTCTGTTGAGTCAAATTGAATTAAAAAACGGCTTGTTTGTGGACCTGAAAAATCAGTAAAAGATTCAATTTTAGTTGAACATTCAATAATTTCATCTAACCCTGTATTTTCATTAGGATAAGTTGAATATATTGTTGCGTCTTTTGTAGGAAATATTTTATATACGGCCATTTTTTATATTTTATAAAGATACTACTTTTCCTTTTATATCCTCATTAGGTAATTTAACTTCAAAAATCATAGGATCTATTGATGGATAAACAACATTATTTAATGTTGCACCAGGTATATCATAAGCATAAACAGAGTTATCTATTCCTGTTCCTACTTTATTATTAATAGTTATATTTTTGACTGTTTGAACACCATCAATTTTATCTAATAATATATATAAATCTTTTAAAATTATTGGTTGATTTATTTGCCATTTATCAATAGAAAAATAACTCTGTAATGATGATATACAATTTAGTAAAACATTATTACTTATATAATTAGGTAATGTTATAATTTCAAAATCAACTCCTATATTAACTACAAAAGCGTTTTTAATATTAATAGAATCACCTATCATTCTATATTGAGATAAATATTTTTTTAAATTTCGTTTTAATGTGTCACTAGCTACTCTTAAATTTTTATTAATATCATATGATAAAACATACATATCTAAAGATGGTATTTCACCTTGAGTTATTTGAATATTAGTAGCAGGTGAGACATAAACTTTAGCTATACTTCCAAAATCTGAGGGTAAACTTAAAGCTCTAACAGTATAATCATCTAATGTAACGTTTCTTTGTTGGGTGTTAAAATTAGATATAGTGTTTTGTCTTATTTCATCTATTGTATCACCATCTGATCCTCCATCTGATGCATCAGGATTTGTTACAGATAGAGAAGCAAAAGCCTCATTAGCTGATACTGTATCTAATCCTACTGTTTGGAATTTTTTATTTATAGTGTTTATTCTATTTATAGTACCAGCAGGGACATTAGATGTTGTACCTCCTCCTGTTAAATATCTAACAGTTAATGTTGTATTTGAAGGAGCTATTCCATAAGTATTTGTAAATATAAAATTTGTTGGTGAATAAGCAGTGTTCATTTTAGATAAACCTGTTGGTAAACCTAAACCAACATTGTCTGGATTAGGAATAATATTTTCATCTTGGTATGATGTTGTTCCTGCCCCAAATTGAATTTGTAATGACCCAGTATCAATAACTCTAGTTGTAAATCTTCTTTGAACTTGTTTTAATTGGAGTAAATATGGAGTATCACTTGAATCAACTGAGTTGTATGGATCATTAACATTTGTATTTTTAATTGAGTCATAAATAGTATCTTGAGCTAAGTAATCAACTTCATACCATTTGTTACCGTTAGAATCAATTATATCTAATACTTTAACAATGTTAGAATCATTTATTGTTATTGTATAAAATTCAGTAGGCGCTCCTACAGTATATGTTTTTGTGTTTATTATGGCTGATATAGCTTGTCTTGATTTTTTTAATAAAAATCGAGTAGGAGAATTACTAGATACAGTATATATAGATATAGTTGTTAAATCTGATGATCCAGATATAGTAAAATCTACTTTATCTTCTACTAAATAAGATATAGAACCAGTACCAACATTAGCTGTTAAAACAGAACCGGTATCAACCAATAGTGCATATCTATAATCAGGTACATTAACACTACCACTTAAAACAGCTGGTACTGTTTGGTAAAAATCAATATTTGTAGTAGCTACTGTTGTCACTTTAGGTTTATAACCAAACATATATGCTAACTCATATAAATTTCTTGGTTCTCTAGCGTTTTGTAAAAATGTTTCTTGAATTTGGTTATCTAAATAAAAAGACAAAACATCTCCAATATATGAAGACATTTCAATAAACATCATACCTGGTGATGTTGGACTAAAGTCATTATATGCTGTTGGAAAATAAGTCTTAGCATAATTTATTAATGACTGTTTAAAATCATTAAAATCTTTATTAATATATCTTATGTCTTTATTACTGGCCATTGATATCAAATTGTAGAGTTATAGTGTCGTTTATAGCTGTGTCTTTTACATTGTAACTTATTTGAGTTATTATGGCTTGTAAAGTTTGATCTTCATAAACTATAATATTTCTTGGGACAACTGAAGGAAAATATGTTGATAAATCATTTCTAACTTTATCTTCAATAACATTTAAATTATCTTCTGTTATTTGTTCAAACACATATGATCTTAAACCTGAACCAAAATTAGGATTCAAAAATCTTTCACCAGGTTCAGTTAAGAAAAAATTTATTAAATTATTTTTTATAGCATCTTTAGTTAAATAATTAGGTGTAAAAACACTTGGAGAACTAAAAGGTAAATTTACCCCCACAGCATATCTTGCTTTAATATCAATAGGGAATATTTTTTGTGCTCCGAATGCCATTATTTAGTCATTAAACCCATTATTTGATTCATACTTAATTCACCTGGAGGTAATGATGATCCCTCAGCTGCTGTGTTAGTTGATGTTGGTCTAAAAGGAATATTATCTGTATTCATAGAAATTGTATCTACTCCTCTAGCCATATCTCCAATCATATTTCTAAACATATTTCGTTTATCAGATTCTGATAAAGTTGGTTTGTTATTTGAAATAGTTTGTGTTTCTATTACTGTTCCGTAACCTCCTGTTCCAACTTGGGTACCTTTAGGACTTTTAACTGCTTCTAAAAGAATTTCACGCATTTCTTCTTGAAATACTTCACGTACAGCTTCTTTTATCATTTTTTTAAAATCAGTTGTTTTCATTATTTATAAATATTTAATTAATCAGCTCTTAAATTATTTAAATCTATTAAGAATTTTATTTCATCTATTAATATTTGAGCATTAGAACTAAAAGATGGAGCTCCTTTTAATACAACAATACCTTGTATGTTTCTTGCTTGAGCAAATCGTCTTTTATATTTATCATTTGTTTGTTCTTCTGATATTTCTAATGTGAATCCTTTGTAATTATTAGGAACACCTGGAGCTATCTCACCAGTACCAGATACAATACCATTACCGTTTAAACCTGCTTCTTGTGTTGCTTTAATAATATCTTGGCTAACTTGTTCTAAAGGAATATTATTATTTTGAGCACACAATTGAATAAAAGCGTCTAATAAAGCTAATATTAATAAAATTTTATCTAAAACTAATAATAAATTTAATAATTTTTTCTCTAAAGGTTCAATTTTAGCTTTAATTTTTAATATTTGTTTTTCAAATTTATCTAAAGCAGATTGTTTAGCATCTTGAGCCGCGCTAATAATACCTGAAGTTAAAAACGCAGCTGGAGCAGGTGCGGCGGCTAAAACAGCCAATAAAGCTGCTTTGGCTTGTTGAAATGTTGTTATAGCTTTATTAAAAACAGATATAGATTTTTGAACATTCAATAATATTTTATTATTACCATTTAATTGTCTAGTTAAACTATTTCTTATTTTAATAATATCTGATAATACATCATCCGGTGGGCATTTTGGTTTTATATATATTAAATTTCTAGATATTAATATTAATAATTTTTCAGCTACAGCTTTTTGTGTATTTTTATTTTTTAATTGATCTGAGTTTTGTTTTATTCCTTTAACAGCGTTTACACCTAATTCTTCTTGAGCTGAAAAACTTTGTTTTTTTAATGAGTCAACTGTTTTCTCACCTAAAGTAGATGGTGTTCCTGTATTTGTGTAAGGATTATATCCTTCATTAGTTGGTTGACCCGATAATTTAGCTTCTAATTCTTTAATTTTTTTCTTCTCTTCTTCAATTTTTTGATTACTATCTGCTAATATAGAAGCTGGTAAAAAAGGATTAGTTAGATTAGATTGATAAGCAAAAATTCTATCATTAGCTTCTTTAATTTGTCTTTGAATTTCTTGTGGTGATGCTGCTTTCTCAGCTTCAGCAGCTAATAAATTATCAAATTGTTTAAGAGTATCTATAATTTCTTCAGGATTATTTATACCTAAACGTTTTAGTTGATCAAAGATTAATGATATAAGTCTTTGTTTTAAAAATTCAGCTGTTTTATCAATAAGTTCAGATAAAAAATCTTTAAGTTTTGGATTTTTTAATATTTTTTCACGTTGTTCTTTAGTAAATTGTTTATTTTTTACAACAGCTAATTGATTTTCCTCTGTAGTAGATGGAGTTAAGTAAATATCACCTAAATTTAATATCCAATTTCCTTGAGCGTCAAATGGAATTATATAATTTTCACCATTAGGTCCAACATATTTATATATTATTTCAGTATATCTACTTTTATCTTTATTTTTTCTTGTTCTCTTAGAATCATCATATATAAATTCTTGAATCTCCTCAAATGTTATTTTTGTATGATTTCTAACCTCATCTTGATTTTCTTTAGGTAATGTTGTAAAACTACCTAAAGTTTGAATTGAAGCTAAATCAGGAGCTACATTTAAAAAAGTTACAGACTGGGTATTATTTAATTGTAAGTTAGTATTAGCATCAGGTAAAACACCACCAGCATAAAAAATTAAATTTTGAGTAACATCTATTGAAAATTTTCCATCATTGTTAGTCACAACTGTTGATGATGTAATTGAACCTTCAACTGTATTATCTTGATAAATTAATGTGTTATTATTAGGATCAGGGTTAAAAAAGATCTTAACATTAGATATTGGTTCTTGAGTTTGTTTGTTTCTAACAACACCAGTTATTGTTCTGAAGTACTCTCTACCTGATGCTCTTTCAACAGTTATAGGAGTATAAGTATTACTAGGTTGATTTGGAGATGGTTGAGGTGGTTGTCCTAATAAAAAAGATAAAATATTTGGACCTGTTTTACCATCAACAGTAACAGTTTTATCTAAAGTATTTCTAATATAATTTTGAAAATCTTTAACAGCTGCCTCAGTTAAATTACCATATGAACCTTTTGATTTAGGAGAACTAGTTAATCCTGCTCTTAAAGCTTTAACAGCTGAACTTTCAGGTATATTAAATTTTTTAGGATAGGCTAACAATGCATCTTGCAATTGAGACACTTTTATACCTTTACTTCCTTTTAGAAGTAAATCTTTAGTATTTAAAGGTTCATTTGTAGCCATTATAATGTTTTAACTGTTTTAGATTTGAATTTACTAGTGTTTTGAAGAATAAGATTTAAAATATCTAATGTATTTTTAGATGCTATTTGTACTTCACTATTATCTTTTTCAATAACAGAATCACTAGGAACAACAGCTTTTAACCCAGTTAATGGTGTTACCAATGTGATTAAACTTTCAAGTAATTGTTCTAACCATTTAACTGTTGTATCACCTAATAGTACAGACTCATTAGCATTCTTCCCACCTAAATAAACTTTACTAGATGATAAATTTATAGGACCTGAGGATTTTAATATTATAGATCCATTAGAATTAATACCTACAGATTTTTGACCACTCAATAATAAATGATCATCCATAGCGTTAAACAATAATCTACCTGAATTTATAGCTATTTGTCTTTGACTATATAAATTTGGAACTATAGGTGGATTGTCTATATAACCTCCGTAATCATTATTAATAGCAGTTAAAGGTAAACTTTGTTTACTAGTTAAATATATTGATGATTGGTCTCGTTCAATATCTTCAATAATAGGATTACTACCCATTAATTCTTCATCAAACTGACCATTTCTTATTATTAATATAGGATCACCTAAATCACCAGTGAAAGACCATGAATTACGAACAAATGAATTAGGTACAGTACTACCAAATCTGATGCTATTTCCCCATTTACCTTCTATAATAGTATCACCTTCAAAAGGTAAAAGTGGTCTTATATTTGGTTTTTCTATAAAAGTTTTACCTAAAGTTATATCTTCAGTGGTAATATCATATGATTCATTTCTTGGAGATCCAACAGCTGTTAACTCTGCTGATTTAGATCCTAAAGGATTTTGATTTTTAGTTTCTACTGATGGTTTAGGTAAAGGATTAACATGGTTATGATTCCAAACATTTAATGATGGAAAATAATATAATTGAGTACTAGTACTTTTAGCTTGAGCTACTTTAGATGGTAGTCTCATTAATAATACTAATTCATTTATTAATGGAGGTTGTTTAATATTACTATAAAATGGATAAGCAATTAAATATTTATCATTTACATTATCTGCTGGTGGAGATACTTGTTCAATTTCTATAGCACATAAAGCAGACCAATATCCTAATTCAGAATATCTAGGGTGAGACTCATCTAACACAACACTTTTAACTCTTCCAACAATAGTGCCACTAAGTGTAGAATTAATATTACCTACAGCATTTGATAAACCAGAGGTTGAAGGACCTATTTGGTTCTGTATAGCGGATTGACCTACTACTTTTTTAGCCATTACTTATTGTTATTAATTTTATCAATCTCAGCTAATAATTGAGCTTTTTCTTCATCTGATATGTTGATATCACTTCCTGGAGATGATGAATTAGTTTGAAATATTCTTTGGATAATAGTAGCCATTTTAATTAATTGTTCATCATTTTTAACACTTATTTCCATATATTCTTTAATAAGTGGAACAATCATAGTGGCGTCACCTATATCACTAATAAGAGGTTTAAGTTCTGATATTAATGAGGTTAATTGTTTTTGCTTTTGCTTTTGATTTGAATAAATCTCCTCTAGAATATCAGAAAATTTTTTGTCTTTGAAAACTACGGACTCTAATCCATTCATAATAAATATTTTATTATAAATATGAAACTTAAAAATTTGTATATCCGTTCTCTAAATAAAAAGAATAATTCTCTTTAAAAATATCGTATAAACGATTAGCTATTTTAGTAATTTTAGGAGTTTTGGCATCAATTATCTCTCTAATATAGATGTAAAGCGCTTTTTTATTAAAAATATCTATATTATCTCGTTTTCTAAATAATTCTAATATAGCATCAGCTATTCTAGCATCATCTTCTTTAGGAAATAATTCGAATATATTCTCTGTTATATAATCAACATAATCATCTATAAAATATGATAATCTATCTTTATGTTGACCATCATCATCTAATGTATATGAGTAAGTTTCATCAGTTTCTAACTCTGCTACAGGTACTTTATCTATACGTTTCTTATAATTCTTAGTATTAGATATTATTAAATAACGTTTAACAATTGTACCAAAATATGAATACGCTTTAGCTCCTTTACTTTGGTCGTATAAATGTATTTTAGATAATAGGAATGTTATAATTTCATGTTGTAAATCTTCAATATTATCTACCTCTGTATAATAAAATTTGAAAGTATGAATAATATTTTCGGTTAATTTGAAAAAAGCATAATGAATTTTACGCTCATATATTTTACTTTTTTCTTCAGGGTCTAATGTTTGATTATATAAAACTATAGCATTCTCAGTATCTTGAGTGAAGTAAATGTTTGATTTTTTTTGTTTCTTTTCCATTAACGATTCGTCCTAAATTGATTAAGTTGGTCTTGTAATAATTGAACCGTTCGAAAGAAAAAACCAATTTCATCATCACTACTAAATGCTCCTCTAGCATCTACTTCTTTAAGTTTCTGTTCTGATTTAGTTAATACATCACTAAATTTATTTATATAATTTTCATAATTAGTGATAATATCCTCAGCCTTTTCATTCTTTTTTAATAGATTGAAAGTTGTATAACCAAGGATAATAACTAAAACTGATAATATTGATATTAAAACTATCATTATAGGTTATTTAATAGATTAGCTAAATTATTACTTTTAATACTACCTAACGCCTTAGTTTTAACATTAGGTTTTTGTTCTTTTTTCTCACCTTTATTCAAAGAGAAATTTGATGATTTTTCTTTTGGTTTACCAAATTTGTCTAACCATTGTCTTTCAAACTCAATACGAGCGGCAGCAAAATCAGCCTGGTGTAAAATATGAATTAATGATGTACGAGGTTTTGTTTCTGGCATCCATGTTTTCAAATAAGGTTCATTTGTTGGATCATATAAACCATCATGTAATTTAATGCCTAACATTTCGTTAGTTGACATTTTAATACCTAATTGAGTCAATAACCAAATACCTCTATCAGGTACAGTCATGTACTGTAAGGCATCATTAAATTTATATAATTCACCTCGGTTTTTAATTTCCCAATCGTTATCATTGTCTAAATGAGCTGGATTGTCAAAATCACCAAATTTACCTAAGTCATGATTAAGAGCAGCAAATACTAATTCTTCTGTAGAATATGTATCTTTAACTCCAAAATCTCTCCAAACCTTATCAAATTCTAAAGATAACTGAATAACACGATTTACATGTTCAATATATCCTCCAGGGAAACAATTATGGTATTGAGTCTTATGAGCCGCGGGCATTAATTGGAAGCGGTCTTCATATTTTTTATAAAAATCTAGTAATTGTTCTTTACGTTCTCCAGTGATATATTTTTCAATATAACCTAAGAAAATTTCCCAATTCTCAATAATTTGTTCAGCGGATAGATTCATAACTATTATTTAATAATATTAATTTCGTCTGGTGTTGTTGGTTCTAATTCGATGAATGATTTAATTTCATCTATAACATTCTTAGTTCTATCAATCAACTCCAGAAAATCATTAACATTTCCTCCTCGTTTCACTAATAGATCCATATTGGTCATATTACCGTCTATTTGTTCCAATCGTCTTCTAATTGTTTCTCTATGTCTCATATTATAGTCTTTATTTCTTAACCCGTAGTTATAATATAACTTGAGAAAGTTAGAAGGCCAAACTTACTTTAAAAAAAGTTCTACTTGATCCTGAATCTTTTTTAAGATCGCGCATTTTTCGTATTCTTCAACGAAAACAAAGTAGTCAATACTTTTTACAATATAATTAACTAAACGTTTTGATGCCCTACTTTCCAGGGAATCTAAATGTGAATTATTTGTTAAATCTAAATCTTTAATATATTCAAAAGCTCTATTAAATACTATATATTCTCCAGCGTCTTTTATATCCTCTAAATCTAAAACTGGAGACGCATTTTTAAATAATTGCAATATTTTTACACAATAATTTTCATAATTTAGGATTGTTTTCTCAAACATTCCAACCCAATATGCAGGATGATCTTTAAAATCTATATAAACAGTTCCTGGGAATCCCGTGTCTTGAGATTCTTCAAACATGTTAAATATTTTATTAACGTTAATCATTTTAAGTCGTTTATAACCGTTATATAAAGTTTATATTAGTGAGTTAATGTTAGGGTCGCATCAG
>Ga0214919_10007583_pt1 | contig 14580 bp, 11 predicted proteins | sample LL1503_MetaG_FD_177994 | JGI IMG/M metagenome (GOLD analysis project Ga0214919, IMG submission 177994) | Freshwater microbial communities from Lake Lanier, Atlanta, Georgia, United States - LL-1503 | ecosystem: Environmental > Aquatic > Freshwater > Lake | place: USA: Georgia | collected... | reverse complement strand
GTATTATCAATTAGCATATCTTCTTGGTAAAATTTATTTACATAAATTTTTTATTCTTGGTAAAATTTATTTACATAAATTTTTTATTCTTGGTAAAATTTATTTACATAAATTTTTTATTTTTGGTAAAATTTATTTACATAAATTTTTTATTCTTGGTAAAATTTATTTACATAAATTTTTTATTTTTAGTAAAATCAATTAGCATATCTTCTTGGTAAAATTTATTTACATAAATTTTTTATTCTTGGTAAAATTTATTTACATAAATTTTTTATTCTTGGTCAGATGGCAGACATGAATCTAAATAATATTTATAATTTGGACAACTACTACAAAAATACTCTCTAGATATCTTATTAAAATATATATATTGTGGAATATCACCACATTTACATGGCTTATTATTTATAACTTTGATAAGTATCAATTCATAAAGGCTTTTTTGCAGGCATTATATATATATAAATCAAGTTATTATATATAATGATACCTAAAAACCTATTAATTTAAAATACGGAACAAATAGATTAAATTAATGGCACTTCTAATTATATTTCTAAAACTTTTAAAGCTTTCAAGGTATCTTTTAATAAATATTTTTTTTATTTATAATATTAATTTAAAAATTAATATTATAAAAATATTATAAAAATATTATAAAAATATTATAAAAATAAAAATCTAATGTAGATTATATAAATGGTAAATCAATATACTTTAGTAAATCCTTATATTGTTGGTAAAATTAATACTACTGTAAAAGCAAAAAATTCTCATGATGCAGCTACACAAATTTATAAAAGTATATCTGAACATTTTAATAACGAAGTTTCAGAATTTTATTTTACACTCATGAAAGGAGGTAGTATTGATACTTCACAAAAAAACACTACAGGCAAATACTATAATTTTAAAGTAAATGAAAATAGAAAAAAAAACGAAGTTTCATTTAGTATTAATGAAATTGAACTTAATGATGCTGATTATATTAATACCAAATTTAAAGGTAAATTAGAAGAATATAAAAAAAAAATTGATAATAAACAAAGTGGGGGGAAAAAAAAATTAAAAAAAAAAAAAAGTAAATCAAAATCAAAATCAAAAAAAGAAGAATCCGAGTCATCTGATTCTGATCTTTCATCTGAATCTGATGATATATATTTAAGAACTAGAAAAAAATATTATAGCGAACCTATTTATTATTGGTGGTATGATCCATTTGTATATAGATTAGATAATATTTTTGTTCCTACTTTTTATTCATACACAACTCCTGCTGCTGTTACTATTTCAGTTTCTCCTTAGATTAGTATTTTCTAATACTATATTATTACATAATTTACTTAATAATAAATTAATTTTTTTATTATAAATTCCCAAATAACTTATTTTATTAATTTTTATTTTTTTTTTATATAAATATTTTATAATTGTTAATAATTCAATAAAACAATCATTACATACATAAATTAATAATTCATAAGAATTAAATAATATTAAAATAAATAATTCATCAACATATTTATATAAAATTTTATATTTTAATGTATTATATAATATCAGTATTTTATTATTACTTAAATCTGCATAATCATCAAATTGTTTAGGCAACATATTTAATATTTTTATAAAATTAATATTATTATTATAAATGGATATTATATAATTATTATTTGGCAAATTTAATATATCATCAATTATATTTTTTTCAGAATTAAATTTATTATAATTAAATAGTTCCATAATTATTAATATATTAATTTATAAGATAAATTAAAATATATTTTATTTTAATGGATAAATTTAATTATAAAGATATTTTAGATTCTAAAGGTATTAACGTTAATTTTATAAATGGAACAACATACAGTGATAAATATAAGCAACTAGCTGAAATTTGGTCTAAATTACCATTATACCAAGATTATGAAAATGTTGAAAAATTTTTTGATTTACTAAATAGTAAACAAGTTATTTTATTAATATCGGGAACAGGAAGCGGTAAAACTGTATTTATTCCAAAATTTTTTTTTAAATATTTAATATCTTTAGGACTACCTGGTAAAATAGCTGTAACTAATCCAAAACAAATTACTACCCAAAATAATGCAGAATATGGAGCACATACTTTAGATATTGAATTAGGTAATGAAGTAGGATATGGTTATAGAAATTCTCCCAGTAAATCAAAAAGTTCAATGTCTAGACTTTTATATGTAACTGATGGATTATTATTATCTACTATTAAATCTGGAGATAAATTATTATCTGAATATGCAGGTGTTATTATAGATGAAGCACATGAAAGAAATATGCAAATAGATTTTTTACTAAAAATGTTAAAAGATATAGTTTTATTAAGAAAAGAATTTAAAATAATTATAATGAGTGCAACTATTAATCCTGAAGTTTTTAAAAGTTATTTTACACAAAATGAAGATATTACATATGGTGAAATATCAATTTCAGGAAAACCTAATTATCATATAGAAGAAATATGGTTAGAAGATGAACCAACCAATTATTTAAATAATTATTTAAAAGTTGCATTAAATCAATGTATTAAAATATTAAATAAAAAAAATAATAAAGATATTATTATTTTTGTTCCGACTCAAAATGATACTATTATTGGTTGTAAAATATTAAAAAATAAAGATGAAGATTCTTTTTGTATTGAAATGCATTCTAAGACAACTCTTGAGAATAAAGAATTAGCTGTTATAAAAAATGAAACAAAAAATAGTAAAATTATTATAACAACAAATGTTGCTGAATCATCTATAACATTTGATAATTTATACTATGTAATAGATACTGGTTTAGAATTAATTAATCATTATGATGCACATTTTAATAGATATGTTGTTAAAAAAGTATATACAACCCAATCACAAATTACCCAAAGAATAGGAAGAACTGGAAGAACTCAACCCGGTGTGGCATATCATTTATATACTAAAGAACAATTTAATAATTTTAAAAAATATCCGGAACCTAATATTTTAGTTAGTGATTTATCAAGTGAATTATTATCTTTATTAAAATATTATAAAAATGTAAGTGAGCTACAAGATTTTTTTAATGATTTAATTACTAAACCTTCTCAAGAACAAATGAATAATGCTATTTTTAATTTACAGTATTATAATTGTATTACATTTGTTGATAATGGTAGACTTACATCTATTGGAAAATGTATTCAGAAAATATCATCGACTTTTACATTTATATCTGGATTTGCAATTATTTTAGGTAAATTTTTAAATTGTCAAACTGAAATTATTAAAATAATGGCTATTTTAAATTCTATCGATGGTTCAATTGAAAAATTATTTGTATATAAAAAATTAAAAGAATTTCAAAGTTATATAAAAAAATATAGTCATCCTAATTCAGACCATTTAACAATATTAAATATATATGAACAATTATATGAAAAAGATATTCATAAATATTTAAATATTCCTGTTTTTAATCAAATTAGAAAAGAAATTAATACTATTAATAAAAATATAAAAGACATAACTGAAGAAAATTATAAACACATACAAGATACTTATAATATTATTAAAAATGAACCACTAGATGTTTTTAATGATAATATAATATTTATATTATATAAAGCATATAATTTATATTTAATTACTAATAATGATGGTAAAACAATAAATTTACCAAATAATAGTCAAGCAACAATAGAATATTCTTCTGCAACAATTACACAAAAAACTAATAATAATTTAACTATTTGTAATTATATTATTAATAGATTTAATAAAAATTTATTTATTTGTTGTTCAGAAATTCCTAATTATTTTATAAAATTAACTTGAAAAAATTGATTAATTATTTTATTTAGCATTAAAAAAAATTTTTTTACCTTAACAATAGATATACTAAAAAAAAAAATTAGTATCTTTAATTAATTAAATATAATGAGTTATTTACTCTTAATAAATGAAGATATAATTAATAAAATATTACCATTCTTATCATATACTAATTTTAAATTATTGAGACAAGTACATAAAAATTTTTATCAGATAGGCCATCTTAATAATTTTTTAAAATTAAATAATATATCAATGGAATATTATTTAGAATTAAGAATTAGATTTAAAAATAAAGAAGAATTATTTTCTTATTGTAATGAAAAATATTTAACTTCATTATATGTTGACATATATAGCTCAGAATATAGTAATTATCAACATGAATTAAAACATTGGAGTAGAAATAAATATAATTCAATAAATAATAAAGTAATTAATCCAGATATAAAAATTAATCAATTGCATAATCATATATTTATTCAAAATATTATTAAATATTTTAATAGATTATATAATTTATCACCAGTTATATTAAAAAAAGAACAAATAATTAATAGATATAATTTATATGATACTACTGGTGATTGGTTTAATATATTTGAATTAAATTTTCTATTTAAACTTTTTAATGATAAAAAAGTATATACATTTACTGAATTCTATAATGAATTTGACCAAAGTGCATGTACTGAATGGAATAAAATGAATAAAAATGGAGAATATTATGTATCGGATTCAGATTTTGATGATAATGTAGAAATTAATTATTTACTTACTTCATGGGAAAATAAAAGAAGAACCAATGCAAAAGCTCTCTTTGCTTTACCATATAGTCATAAATTATTATTGTACACTGTAAATTATGGATGTAATACTGGAAATGAATCAGTAAAATATTCAAATTGTATGTGCTATTGGATTGAACAGAAAATAAATATGTTAAATAATTTTTAAATAAAGACTTTTTATTTAATAATAATAATCATGTCTAGTTTTAACTGTTTTTATTCCATCTTTTTCATAAATTTCTATATAATCGGGTATTAAAATTTCTGGATAAGAATATATTACGCTTTCATCAAATTCATTATCTAAATATGATTCATAATTTATATTAATTAATTTAATTTGTATAAAATCATAATAATTTTGTAAAAATTGTATAGGTAATAATTTTTTTATTGGATTATAAACTATATTTTTAGAAGTAGTTAGTAATGTAATAATATTTGAAACATTCCAATCTAAATTAGCAATAGCTTCTTCTAATGTATTATATTTTGTAGTAATTACAATAAAAAATATAACTTTATTTAAACTTATTTTATCTGTATCTAAATTTGCACATTGAACAGCTTCTGGATCTCTAGTATAATCAATTAAATTTCGATGATATTCTAAATCAAAATAATTTAATAAGTTATTACATAATTTACCATCATAAATTACGTCTCCTGACATATTAATTAATTTAATATTTACAGGATATAAATAATATTGAAAATTTATAACTTTTCTTTTAAAATCTTGAGTATTATTTTTATTCAAAAAATCTTTAAACATTTTAATGATAACTTGTTAATAAAGATTTTAATGATAACTAATTTGTTAAGGTAAATTTTTTTTTGATAGTTTAATTAAAAAAATTTTATTCATTTTTTTTTATTAAAAATAATATAAAAAAAAATGATTAATTTTATTATTTTACTAAAATAAAATTTTTATTATTAATTTTATTTTTAATTTTATTATTAATTCATCATTAATTTATTAAAATTAACATAAAGATTTTAGATTATAATCTGGTTCAAATGTTGAATTATTCCATGGACTTACACTAAATTTAGGATTTGGTATAGTTCCTCTAATATCATAAGATGCATTTTTTAAAGATTGACCTACTGTATTAATACCAATAACAAATCTATCTGGATTTATTAAATTTCCATCATTAATATTATGTTGTGCTTGTGAAAAATCAGTATCAAACCATTTATTATTTATTTCTTGGGGTAAATAATCTTTTGCATTATATTTATCTACGTTATTTTTATTAATATTTACTTTAGTAATATCAGTACCTTCAGGTATAGGTAAAGAATAAGCATTATTTAAATCAGCACCATAACTATCTAATCCAGTTGCATAATTAAATAATTCATCATTATCTTTATAATTATACATAGGATTAATTATTTCTTTATTATCTAGAGGTGCCAAAGTATTTAATGATTTATGATTTTGTGATTCAGAATTATTTAATAAATCTTCTTGACCTTGTACATATTGTTGATGGTCATTTGGCCCTAGTGGACCATGTGTTCCATGTTGAACATATTGTTGGTGATCATGTAAAGATTGTTCATGGTTTGATTTATTATTTCCATTTAATGTCATTTGCGGTTCTTTTGTTTTGGATGGTGGATTTAAATCAGTTGATAAATAATTTGCAGGTGTTGAGTCAAATGTATCATATTTATTTTGAGATAAATAATAAATAATTAACCCAAGTAAAAATATACATAGAAGAGTAGATGTAATATTATTTTGCATTATTTATATATTAAATATTAGAAAAAAAAATTTATAATAATATCTAATATAAAATTTTTTATAATTATTTTTTATAAAAAATTGATGTTTTTTTATTTAAAGATATAATTTTAATAAATTTAATTATGAATCCATTTAAAGAAATATCATCACATACTATATCAAAAACAAGAAATAATAAATCTAAATTAATTAATGAAGATAATCCAAATAATATTTATTTTGATATGAACGATAGTGATATAGATAATCTTTTAATGGGTATAAAATTAGATGATGTAGTTGAAGATAATAATAAAACTAATATGTGTATTAATTGTAAAAGTTTAGATTTATTAATTGATAATATTAAAAGTACTGTTATTTGCAATAACTGTGGAGTTGTAAATAAAGAATATCTTGATGAAAATCCAGAAACTTTAGCAAATGAAAATAATACAAACTCTAGATATGGAGCACCAACAAGTATATTTTTTCCAATTTCATGTTTAGGAACTAAAATAGTTGGAAATAATAGACTTAGTATGTTACAAAGACAAGGTCAAGTGCCTTATAAAGAAAAAAGTTTAATGGATGTTTTAGATAATATTCAATATAAATGTAAATTACATAATATATCACAAACTGTAATTGATACAGCGAAAATTTATTATAAAAAATATTCTGAAATAGTTCATACATCAGGTAAAAGAAAAGGAAAACCTATAATAATGAGATGTATTAATAGAAAATCAATTATAGCTGGTTGTTTATATCAAGCATGTAAAAATAATTTTCAACTGGCTACACCTAAACAAATAGCTGATATATATGATTTAGAAATTAAACATGTTATCAAAGGTTGTACTAAAGTTATTGAAAAATTACCAGATGATATATTTTTTACGCAAACTAAAAGTCCCCAGCCTAGTGATTTTATACATAGTGCTAGTAAAAAATTAAATATTGAGGCTATATATATCAATAAAATGATGAATGTAGCAAAAGCCCTTTATAATAAAGGTGGAAGATATATAACTGAACATGAACCCCAGTCTACTGCTGCGGCATGTGTTGTTTTAATTATAGATTATTATAATTTACTTATTCCTATTAAAGAAATAACTAAAATTTATGATGATATTTCTGAAGTGACAATTAATAGTATCAAAGCAGAAATTGAAAAAAACAAAGATGATATTTTAGAAGTTGAAGATTTTATATATAAATATTCAAATAAATTAAATATGGAAAAAATATATTTTGATAAAATAATAGAAACAATTGACCATATTTATATATTAGATGAAAGTTATAAACAACAAAAAAAATCATTATTTGCTATTGCGTGTATTCTATTAATTTATGAATATTATAATATTACTTTTCAAACCAAAGATATTATTAATATTTTAATATATGATAAAATTGATAAATATGATAAATCATTAGAAGATACTATTAATAAAATAAAATTAAATCTTTATAATATTAAAGATATTATATTTAATTCTAATATAATGAATTTAATAAAAAAAACAAAAAAATAATTTATTTATCAATATTTAATTATTAATTAATACATTATTTATATTTAGTATATTTTCTAGTAATAGCTTTAATAAGAACTAGTTATAATATTTTAATTTTAATATTTTTTTTTTAAATTAATTAATATAAATTTTATTAAAAATTTAAATAAAATAATTAACACAAATATACTATATAAAAATAATTATTTATATTTTAATATAATATATAATATAAGTAAAATATTTATTAATAATTCTATTATATTATATCTGGATAATTAATATTATAGAATATTTTTATATATGCATACATACTAATTATATAAATATACTATATATTATATAATTTGTAATATTAACATATTTATATATTAAATTTTAAAATTATGATTACATCTTTTTTTCTAATTATTAGATGTCTAAAATATAAAGATTATATATAATTATATTCAATAAAAAAAATATATTAATTTAAAAAAAAAATGAATATATCTAAATTGGTAATTTTAAATAAAATATTTTTTTTACCGTAGCCATTTTGGCTCAAGGCATTTGGCTCCTGGAGCCTTCATTCTCACCCGCTCTTGCTCTGTCACTCGCCTTGCTGTCTCTGCATGGCAGCATTTCCGGACATTCTCAATGGCATCAAATACCTTTCACTCGAGCAGATAGAACTGCTTGAAGCTACTCTGAAGCAAGTGAAGTCTCTGGCTTCTCAGGCTTCGGACAAGTCACAGGCTTCGGATAACCTCAAGGCCATCCCACCATTGGACAAGGCCAAGGCCAGGGTCTTTGTCCCATTCCAGACACCCCAAGCCTCATTCCAGGCATCCACCCTTCTTCCAGATGAAGTCAATGAACTCCTTGGCTACTGGTACCAGGTCGCTACAGATGAGGTTCATCTGACTGATGAGCAGGCTGCCAAGATGATGATCCTTGTGTGGAAGATTGGCATGTGTGGACAATTTACACGGATGTACACCTCATCAGGCAAGATGACTATGGGCGCCATTACGCGCTTCGAGAATCTGTTGGCAACAGCCGAGGCTTTGACGTCACCCCCTGATCCCAAGAGGTACTATGATTTGACAACAGTGCTCAAGAAGCATTGTCCAAAAGTGTCTGAGATCTTGGGTTCTAAGATGGATTCTTCCATGGAAATGTTCAATCAGGTTACAGGTACTTTGGTGAGGGAGAAACAGGCACTGAACAAACAGGCACTGGACAAAGCAAGTGAGAACTTGCAGCGGTTGTGCACCGGTGCCATTTTCTACGCAGAGCTCTGTGACGAGCTCTGGAACTTTCTGGAAAAAGACGAAAATGAACACAGTCGAGACACGCGGGAGTGCGACAAAACAGTGTATGAAAGACTGTACAATTTTTTCTTGGCTGCCTACTATGAGTCTGTTTCAGCCGTATGGCTTGTCCTTTTGTCTTACATGCGTGACCTGGGGGGTCTGAACAAGTGTGGAAGTGCCAAGACAGAGGGACAGTACGGAGGATCTGTCACAGTCTTGTTGACTACAGTTTTCCAACACATCCACCCTGTTCCATTTTTGGCTATGATCAATCACAAGTATCCCCCCACATCACTGATAGGCCTCCAGTCGGCCATGGATGATTTCTACACGTCTCTGTGTCAGCCAGAGTACACCGACTATCGCACTAGGTTGGCAAACCATCTGGGTATTCCTGCTCCACGATCCTTTGTCAGCCTCGCTAGAACCCAGAACATCAGTTTCTCTAGCTGTGCAGGTCTTCACAGCTGGAGACACTGATGATTCAGATGTGCACATTCAATAGCTCAAGTTGTGGCTCTTCACTGGAACTAGATGCTGGACATCGGTGCCTCAAGTTGTGGCTGCTCATTGGAACTAGATGGAGGACTTCATTGGATCTAGAAGCCGGCAGTCAGTGGCTTAAAATCAAGCCTTCAGTAAGGAATTATTTCACCAGTCATGGGTCATGATTGCACCCAGAAAAAATAATAAAAATATATTTTTATTATTTTTTTTATTCAATTAAAAAATATTTATTCATACAAATAATATTATTACTTAGAAATATATTTTAAAATATTAATTGTCTAATATTTAATAAATAATTATTTTTGGAAGAAATAATTTTTTATAATTAACCAATATATATTATATATATAATTGTTAAAACAATCATTAGATGTCTAAATATAAATATTATATATAAGTTAATTTAATAAAAACTATATTTAAAATAGATTAATAAAAAAAATTAAAAAAAATGAATATATCTAAATTGGTTAGTGATGATTATTATTTTGTACCGTAGCCATTTTGGCTCAAGGCATTCCGTAGCCATTTTGGCTCAAGGCTTCCGTAGACATTTTGGCTCAAGGCATTCCAGAGCCACCAGTGTGCGCCCTGAGAAAGATGTGGATAAACCTTCAGCAGCTCCAGAACCTTCCCAATGCTGATCTGCAAGAGTCCAGGGCCTCAGACGAGTCCCCTGGCCCTCACATGGCAGAACCGCACCAGCAGATGCCCACTACCATGGACGCCACAGACCCAGGTGCCACCAAGAACACCAAGGACCTAGATGACGCCAAGAACCCAGGTGCCACCAAGGGCACCAAAGACCCAAATGGCACCAAGGATAACAAGGACTCTAAGGACGCCAAGGCCCTGATGGATATGTCCCCACTCACGATGCCACAGAATCGGGGTATCCTTGTACACCCAGTGCGGAGACCGAACCCGAGGTCCACGGTGATCTCTCCTCCTGGCTGGAAGTGTGAGGAATGGGACACTGTCAAGACCCAGAGTCCATTGTTTTCAATGGACTGAGTAAGGGTATTCATAACCCAACCGAGCTTAATTGAGACTCGATTACAGGGGTTATGTTTTACCCAAAAAAAATAATAAAAATATATTTTTATTATTTTTTAATTTTAATAATGTATCTATTTTTTATTTAAAATAATTTTTATTATATATATTTTATAATATAATATTTTTTTTTTATTATTATTAAAATATTTATAAATATAAAAATTTTAATTAATATTATTTTATATTATTTTTGTCAAAGCAAATTTACTATTTTAATAAATATATTAAAATTTTTACATTATTTTAAAATAAAAAAAATTATTAATATTTAATAAACAATTATTTTTATAAGAAATAATTAATTTCATAATTTACAAATTTAACGAATATATTCTACATATATTCGTTAAAACAATCATTAGATGTCTAAATATAAATATTATATAAATTGATTTAATAAAAACTATATTTAAAATAGATTAATAAAAAAAAAATAAAAAAAAATGAATATTGATAAATAAGTATGTTCTATTTTTTTTAAATTTAGTACCGTAGCCATTTTGGCTCAAGGCATTTGGCTCCTGGAGCCTTCATTCCAACCCGTTCTTGCTCCGCATATCGACATTTGCGGACTTCCTCACTGGTCTCAAGGACATCTCCAAAGATGGAAGAGATCAGCTCTCTGGTCCAGGACCCATGGCAGAAGCACGTTCCGGTTTCTGACGAGGCCCAGACGCCCGCCGAGACGCACGTCCCGGTTTCTGACGAGGTCCAGACGCCGAACATTGAGACCAGAGAGCTATTCTTCGCCACCTTCATTATGTTGAAGGTCCTCATTGGAGGTGCGCAAGGTCAGCTGAAGCAGGTGCTTGACCTGATCACTGACATCTTCTCCTTCAACTCAGGCTTCAAAGTGGAGTTCAACCAGTGCACTGAAGGCGAGTGGGACAGAATTACCAACTTCATCATTGGTCTCACGAACACTGTTGACAAATGCATAGAGGCTATCAACCTCCTGAAGGCCGGGTTCCATGTCAGCAGCGACGGCTATGAATATCATCCTTGGGATTATCTTAGCCGCAGTGCCGTTCTGATCCTTTACGGTGCATTGGAAGAACTCCAGGACTTGGAATACTTCTACCTCAAGACTGCCAGGTCAATGTACAAGGGCGCTGACGAGTTCCTCTCTAACTTAAGGGCTATGTCGACAGACGAAAAGCCTTTGATGGAGAACCTGGCACTGGGCAACTGGAAGAGGTTTCAGGCCCATGTCAGTGACATGGCTGCGAAAAAGGGGGCTCAGGCTCGGCCCGTATCGATCACACAGATCGCAGCGAAGAACATCTCCTCGGAGTTCATGGTTGGATTGTACTGCATTGGCCATCTTGGTGCACAGGAACTGAAAAACCGGTTCTTGAAAGCTCGCCGTGTCGAAGACGACTTCATGTCTTGGGAGAAACGACCACTTTCGGCGAAGGAGTTCTATGAGCTCGAGGTCGCAGAGAGTCACAAGAAGTGGGCCCAGTTTGACCAAGACCACAAGGATGCCCTGGAAGAAACCATGGAGGCACACAAAGCCCAGAAGGCACTGTGGGCCCAGGAGGCCCAGGAGGCCCAGGAGACCCAGGAGGCCCAGGATCCCTTGTATACCATGGATTGAGGTAAGGGGTATCCAAACCCAACCGAGCTTAATTGAGACTCGATTACAGGGGTTATGTTTCACCCAAAAAAAAAAATAATAAAAATATATTTTTATTATTTTTTTATTTAAATATTAAATAATGTATCTTTTATAGAAATAAATTATATAGATCTTATTATATAATAAAAACTATTATAATAAAACAAATATATAAATATTTAAAAGAATAAAATTTTATATTTTTGATATTATATTATTATGTTATGTAATATTAAAAAATAATAATTATTTTAAATCTCTAAAGGTGTAAAAAAATTTCCCAAAGGTGTAAAAAATTTTGCCAATTATTAGATGTATAAATATAAATATTAGTTTATTTAATAAAAAATTAATGTTAAATAAAAAAAATGAATATTTTAAAATTGGTTGGATCCATTATTTAAAAATTGTTACCGTAGCCATTTTGGCTCAAGGCATTGGCTCTACGAGCTATTCGATCCCTTCCAGCTGGTGTTCCAGGGCTACCAGTGTGCTGTCCTGTGAAAGATGACGAGACCGAACCCAAGGAGCCGCAAGACCGACACTCCTGGCTGGGAGAACCGCCCTTCTGGTCCTTACTACCTGCAATGGGGCAAGGACGACCAAGACGACAAGGAACGCCAAGAGGCCCTGAGGGCGCAGAATGAGGCCCTGAGGACGCAGAATGAGGCCCTGAGGACGCAGAATGAGGCCCAGGAAGAGGCTCAGGAGGTGGCCCAGGAAGAGGCTCAGGAGGTGGCCCAGGATACCTTGAATACCATGGACTAAGTAATGGTATCAGAACCCAACCGAGCTTAATTGAGGCTCGATTACAGGGGTTATGTTTCACCCAAAAAAAAATAATAAAAATATATTTTTATTATTTTTTTATTTTAATATTAAATAATGTATCTTTTATAGAAATAAATTATATAGATCTTATTATATAATAAAAACTATTATAATAAAACAAACATATAAATATTTAAAAGAATAAAATTTGATATTTTTGATATTTTATTATTATGTTATTTTTGATATATATTATTAAATTAAAGCAATTTTAATATTTCATAAATATTTTATGTAATATTAAAAAATAATAATTATTTTTATTAATATTTTACAAAGGTGTAAAAATAATTATTTTTATTAATATTTTACAAAGGTGTAAAAATAATTATTTTTATTAATATTTTATAAAAGTGTAAAAATAATTATTTTTATTAATATTTTACAAAGGTGTAAAAATAATTATTTTTATTAATATTTTACAAAGGTGTAAAAATAATTATTTTTATTAATATTTTACAAAGGTGTAAAAATAATTATTTTTATTAATATTTTATAAAAGTGTAAAAATAATTATTTTTATTAATATTTTACAAAGGTGTAAAAAATTTTTACATTACTTTAAAATTAAAAAAAAATAAAAATAATTATTTTTATAATAAATAATTTATTTCATAATTTAGAAATTTAAGATATAATTATTTAAAAAAAAATTTTGCCAATCATTAGATGTCTAAATATAAATATAAGTTTATTTAATAAAAAATCTATATTAAATAAATTAATAAAAAATAATAAAAAAAATGAATATTTTTAATTAGGTTAGTCAAAAATTTTATTTTCATTACCGTAGCCATTTTGGCTCAAGGCATTTGGCTCCATGGCCATTTATTCTCTTTACACTGGTCTCTAAGGCCCTGCATTGAGACTTCTCATGTCCACAGGAAGTTCAGTTCTGCAAATGCTTGCCGGCCTCTCCGATGAAGAAAAAAAACAGCTGTACGCTGCCCTGAAGGAAGATTTGTCACCAGAGCCCCAGGACATTTCTGCTTCCAAGGCCTCTACTGCTTCCAATGCCTCCGAGGCTTCCAAGGCGTCCCAGCCCATCACTGCTACCGAGAACTCACAAGAGACTGTTCAAAAGACAGGGCTTTTGCTGAAAAAAAATCCCCTGCTGCCCAAGGCTTCAAAAAAACCCCCCTGGAGAAGGGGCCGTCCTTATCCTTATGTCAGTGGACTGTTCTTGAAGAAAGACTACACACTCACTGGGCCCATTTTTAGCCCCAAGCTGATCATGGACCTCATCGAAGTTCCATTGATTGCAGAGCATGAGCTGCCATCAGACTACCCAACATTCAGGAATGTGGTAAGGCAGATTCAGTGCACTTGTGGCTATTTCGCTTGTAAGAACAAGGAGT
>Ga0214919_10007582_pt1 | contig 14582 bp, 15 predicted proteins | sample LL1503_MetaG_FD_177994 | JGI IMG/M metagenome (GOLD analysis project Ga0214919, IMG submission 177994) | Freshwater microbial communities from Lake Lanier, Atlanta, Georgia, United States - LL-1503 | ecosystem: Environmental > Aquatic > Freshwater > Lake | place: USA: Georgia | collected... | reverse complement strand
TCTGTAAAAACAGGTTGCCTCCGTGATTCCGCCCTGCCCTTCGTAGGTCAACTCCGAGGGATACCGATCGATTTTGCCGCCCCGCCACCCAAGTTCACCTCCGATTTTTTCCTACCCTCCGAGGCCCACTCGATCATTCGCTCGCGTCCCGTCAATGCACACAAACGCTCGACAGGCGTGGTTCATCTTTGGGCTGGTTCTGCCGAGTTTCCAGGTGCTGCCTCCTTGACCTCCCTTGGCTCACTTCGCTCTGGTGCTGGGTACGTCCGGCTCTTCTCAGACCGCCCGATTCCCGATTCCATCTCCCCCACCCTGCCGGAGCTTCTTCTTCACTCACTTGACCCAGGCCAAGCCCCCCAAGTGGATGAATTTCTTCAAGGGGCATCAGCTCTAGTGATCGGCCCAGGACTTCTCCCCTCTACCGTTTTGGAAAGTTTTCTTACTCAACTCCTGCCAAAAGCAAAGGTCCCCATCGTTCTCGATGCAGGCGCTCTGGAAATCGTTGCCCGCCAACCAGAAATTCTCACCTCATCGATCAGCCCCATTCTTCTGACTCCACACACAGGAGAGCTGTCCCGAATGCTTGGAAAGCCCGTCGAGGACCGCGCCGATGCGGCTCGCGAATGGCTTGCCAAGTTTCCCGCCTCTCTTCTGATCGCCAAAGGACCCCACACTCTCATCGCCTCCTGCGAGCATCCGTTCAGCTTCAATAGCACGGGTGGACCAGCCCAAGCGACCGCAGGCATGGGAGACCTCCTCTCAGGACTTCTCGGTGGACTCCTCGCACTTGGGTACTCTCCTTTCGACTCAGCCCGCCTCGCCGTTTTATGGCACGGGCTCGCATCTGATCTAGCCCTCCAAAAGGGCGGCCCCACCACCCTGGCCACTGATCTGAACCGCACGCTTTCCCCCTCTTGGCGAATTCTCTCAAATCGTGCAGAATAACTGATCCAATGTTTTTCAACCATCACCGCCACTCTCGCGTTGCGCTGCAAATTGCTGATGGACTCCTTGCTTTCATCTCAATCGTTCTGGCGTACTGGATTCGAGTCTATTTTCTGCCGGTTGCTGTGCCCTTAGAATCTCGCGAAATTGGACAATTTCCTGTTTATCTTCCCTACGCCTTTCTGATGGCCTTTGCGGCGCCGATTGTGCTGGAGCGGCGGGGCTTTTACCGTCATCTGACTCTCAGCGGCTCTAGCCGAGTTGCCTCCCTTTTAGAAGTAGCCCTCGTTCTCTTTCTCTTAGCCGTCTCTCTCATCTTTTTCTTCAAGGAAAGCCCCAGCCGATTGGTCTTCTTGCTCTTTGTTCCCATCCTCACTCTGCTCCTTTATTTCCGCCAATCCTTGCTAGAGAAGCTCCAACAGCTACGCCGAAACAAAAATGAATATTCAACCAATCTAATTTTAGTCGCCGACACAGCATTCGGAACTCGCCGCTGGCCCGATCTCTTAATGCAGTCTGGCTCTGGTATTCGCGTCGCCTGCCACCTAGACCCCTCCAAGATTTCCATGGCCGACTTTGTGCAATCCCTTCACGACGAGTCGGCAGGAATCGTCCTTTTTGAGGTTGGCTCGATAAACCTTCCTTGGGCGACCCAAGCGATCCAAGCATGCGAAGAAGAAGGCGTTGAAGCATGGCTAAGTACAGAATTTGTTGGGGCCAAGATTGCCCAGGCTCACTTTGAGGAAGTTCTCGATCAAAACCTTCTGGTCTTTCGAACCACTCGAGCTGGGGTATGGCAATCGGTGCTAAAAGTCATCTTCGATCGGCTAGTAAGTGCCCTCTTACTCATCTTTCTATCCCCAATCCTACTGATCATTGCCATCGCCATTCGCTTAGAGTCCCCTGGATCATCAATCTTCCGACAAAAGCGTAGCGGTCGCCACGGGGCCCCTTTCACCATGTACAAATTTCGCACCATGGTGAGTGATGCCGAGATGCAACAAGCCGAGCTCAAAGCTCTTAACGAGATGAGCGGCCCTGTCTTTAAAATCAAAAAAGATCCTCGTGTTACCAAGGTGGGTAACTTCCTCCGCTTCACCTCCCTGGATGAACTTCCCCAACTTTTTAATGTTCTCTTTGGGCAAATGAGCCTTGTCGGACCTCGTCCCCTGCCGACTTACGAGACCCTCGCTATGACCGCAAATAACCAGCGCCGTCGCTTGAGCGTTGCCCCAGGCATGACCTGCCTCTGGCAAATATCGGGCAGAAATGATGTGAACGACTTCTCCGATTGGGTCCGACTCGACCTTGAATATATCGACCAGTGGTCCCTCCTGCTCGATTTTCAGATCCTCCTACGCACCATCCCTGCCGTTCTCTTTGGCCGTGGCGCCCGCTAGTGTTGTTAGGTCATCGGACACACCGCTTCCTATGGTAGGCTAATAGAAATGCTTCCCCTCCTCCTCGATCAACCCGTTGCGAATTGGGATCTTCCCCCAGACCAGCCCTATCGCGAAAAACAGATTCGCACCTGGGTCCTCCAGCGCTTCGTCTCCACCTATGACGAAATGACCGACCTCTCCCTTCCCCTCCGTACCTCTCTCGCCTCCCGCTTTCGCCTCCGTGCCGCCGAGCCCGTCACGATCCAAGGATCCGAAGACACCACCCGCAAATTCCTTTGGAAATTGGGAGATGGATCGTTTATCGAATCAGTCCTCATTCCCGCCACCCCCGGAAAGGAAGGAAATCGCAGCACCCGCCTCACCCTCTGCGTCTCCAGCCAAGTCGGCTGTGCCTACGGCTGCCGCTTCTGCGCTAGCGGCATCGACGGATGGCGCCGAAACCTCACCGCGGCTGAAATCATCGGCCAAGTCCTTGAAGCTTCCCGCATCGCCGGCCGCCGACCCGACAATCTCGTCTTTATGGGTATGGGCGAACCCCTTGCCAATCTTCCCAATCTACTCCCAGCTCTCGATCTCCTCATCTCCCCCGCCAATCTAGGTATGGGAGCCCGTCACGTCACCATCTCCACCAGTGGCCTCGCCCCCCAAATCGAGGAGCTCGCCTATCACCCACTCCAGTTTCGCCTCGCGCTCTCTCTTCACGCCGCCAGCGACGCCATCCGCGATAAGATTATGCCTGTCAATAAACGTTTCCCCCTCGACCGACTCCTCGAAGCCTGTGACGTTTTTGTCCGCGCCAAAAAGAAACAAATTTTCTTTGAATACATTCTTCTCGCTGGAATCAACGACTCCCCAGAGCAAGCCACCCTCCTAGCCCAACACGCCCGCCGTCTTTTCGCAAAAGTGAACCTCATCCCCTACAACAAGGTCGAAGGCCTTCCCTACGAGAGACCTTCCGAAGATGCCATCAACCTCTTCTGCCGCACGCTTCTTAAGGCTGGGGTACGAGCCACAGTCCGACGCGAGAAAGGTCACGACATCGATGCCGCCTGCGGCCAGTTGCGACTTCGGGAGGAAATGAAACAATCCCAATCCACCTAATCCCCCATGTATATTCTGGAAACTTCACATCTTACACCCCAGAATCTCACTCTTCCCCACGCTGAAATCGAACGACCGGGACGCCCTCCACTTCTTCAGATCTACTCCCCCACCCTTCCTCCACTTCGTCATCTTCAACGCCAACTCAAAGGAAAGATACGAAAGCTCATCGTTCGACCCTCGACTCCCTTCCAGCTACGCATCGCCCAACGCCTACTGATCACGAGCGACCACAGAGTCGTCGCCAAAAAAGATCGTGCTATACCTCGTCTTAAAATTCGTGCAGGTCCCGCTTTCGGCTCAGGAGAACATGCCACGACTCACCTCTGCCTTCGCTACCTGACCCACTTTTTAGCTTCTTCTCCAAAGCCAAAACCCACCGTCCTAGATCTTGGATGTGGCTCAGGGATCCTTACCCTCGCTGCTGCAAAGTGGAACGCAAATGCGATCGGTTGGGATCTCGACCCCACCGCCATTCAAGAGGCCCAAAGAAATGCACGCATCAATCGACTCAACAACAAAGCGAGGTTCTTGATCATCGATGCTCTTCGTGCTCCCCTCCCTAACGCAGATCTAATTGTCGCCAATCTTTACGACTCTCTTCTCCTTCATCTACTTCCTCGCCTCGAGCGACACCGAAAGTCACACACATCTCTGATTTTTTCAGGAATTCTTCATGGTCAAGAAAACAGCATCATTCGCGCTGCTCGTCGGTTTCGGTGGAAACTTCAACGTCGGGGCCGGCTCGGCCGTTGGCACTGCCTCCAGTTCGGAGCCTAACCTCAGTACCGTAACACCTCTCTCAACGCAGCCGCGATTCTCACCGCAGTCGGACGATGAGCCGCCCATAAATTCGGATGATAGGGAATAGGAGTATCCTTCGCGTTCAAACGTTTCGGGGGTGCATCCAAAAGTTCAAACCCTTCCGAAGCCACCCGCGCCACCACTTCGGCTGACGCACCACCCCACGGCCACGACTCCCCCACCGCGAGCAATCGTCCCGTCCTCGCAACACTTGCCAAAATAGTATCCGTGTCCAAGGGCTTCACCGTTCGTAAATCGACCACCTCGACCTCGTATCCCTCCCCCACCAGCTCCTTCGCAGCCGCTACCGCCTCATGCACCATCGCACTATACGTAACACATGTAATGTCCCGCCCAGGACGCACTACCTGAGCACGAAATGCGGGCACAGCACTCTTCGGCAATGCATCCGACTTCAAGTGGTAGTAAAGCAACTTATGCTCGCAGAAGACCACAGGATCAGGCATCGCAATAGCCTCCAAAAGCATCGTGTACGCGTCGTCCACCGTCGCTGGGGTCATCACAACGATTCCCGGATAGTGGGAGTAAATCGTCTCCATCGACTGGCTATGAAAAGGTCCGCTTCCAGGAGTCCCACCCGAAGGCAACCGCAAGACCATCGGACAGGGCCTACCCGTCCTCCAAAAAGTGGTCGCTGCATGATTCAACATCTGATTCAGTCCAACCGTCGAAAAATCTGCAAACTGCATTTCCACAATCGGTCTCATTCCTTCCATCGCCGCCCCCACGGCCATTCCGACCATCGCATCTTCCGAAATCGGGGAATCGATCACCCTGCCAGGATATCGCTTCGCTAAATTCTTCGTTGCCTTAAAGGCCCCACCAAAGGCTCCGACATCTTGCCCATAGATAAAAACGGTCGGGTCATCCTGCAATGCCTTCTCCTGCGCAGAGCGAATCGCATCTAAATAAGTAACGCTCACGAGGATCCCATAACCTCCGTGCCTGAACCCATCTGAGTCGCCCACCAATCCTCCTCGAATGGATCTGGAACCGGTTCTGCCGAAACCTTAACCACTGCCTCCTCCACCTCTCGAAAAGCCTCCTCTTTCCAAATCGTCCAATCCTTCCCCCGCCCCATTTTTTTCATCTGTTCACCCATCACCTGAACGCAATCCCTTCCTCGGCCAGAACTTTTCATCGTGGAATCGATATACAACCCATCATCGTGCTCCCCATGCCCGCAAAGTCTTAGCAAGGTCCCAACCACCAACTGCGGTCCCTCCCCCCGTCTGGCTCGCTCCACCGCATGATGCAGAACCTCACCGCAAGCAATCGGATCGGTCCCATCCACACCAACTCCAGCCACTCCATACCCTTTGGCACGATCCACCAGATCCACACACGCAAATTGTCTCTCCCGTGGCGTCGAATACGCATATCCGTTATCCGCTACCACTACCACCAAAGGCAATCGCTCCACCGCCGCTAAATTGAGCCCCTCATGAAAGGATCCTGTTGAGGTCGCCCCATCACCTACACAGGTCAATCCCACTGCTCCCCTCTCTTTTTTCATCCGCCTAGCCATCAACATTCCTGAAACAGTCGAGACCATCGCGCCCAGATGACTGATCATCGGCAAAATTCCTCGTGAAAGATCTCCCCGATGAATGTTCCCATCCCGCCCTCTCATCGGACCCAATCTCGACCCCAAATAGGCTCTCAACGCATCCTCCATCGGCTCCCCAAACGCTAACCTTCCCGCCATATCCCGAATCAATGGAGCAAACACATCCCCCTCGCGCAAAGCCACCCCACCCGCCCCACTCAAAGCCTCCTGCCCCCTCCCCAAATAAACCCCACCCACAATTCTCCCCGCCCGATACAGACTCCCCAACTTCTCCTCCAACAACCGTGCTCGTAACATCGCCCGACCAAGCCGCTCATTCCTTAGCAACAACTCCTGCTCCGACTGTGAAGCAACTGCACCAGCCGTACGTGTGGCCATCAATCTAAATTACCTGCTTCTTACCCCTCGCCAAGCTCAGCCCCTTAAATCGCCCAACCCGCGTACATCTTCTCCAATGCCGATCGCACCGCCGCCGCTGTCCGCGGCTCTCTCCATGCCCCCTGATACATCGGTAGCTGCTCTAATAATCGCACCAATCTCATCGCTAACGAGTCCATCATCTGCCGCTGAAACCTGCCTCTCCCTCCATCCCCAGATCCTAAAAGTTTCCTTACCTTGGCCCCGGGTACGATCAAAGCACTCACACCACTCTCCGCCACCACAGTCGCGGATCGTCGTCTTCCCGTCAAAATCGACAGCTCCCCAAGAATTTCCCCTGCACCAAGTCGCGCCAAGACCAGCGGATCTCGACCCCGAATCCTCTTCTCCACTCGCGCCTTCCCCGTTAAAATGACGATCAAATCCTTGGCCAATCCCCCCTCCAACACCATGACCTCACCTTTGAAAAAATCTCTGCGCTTCTCTTTCGGAAAGATACGTTTCCACTCAGTTACTTTTAATTTCACATTACTTTTCTACCCTCGATTTCTCCATCCCACCAGCTCTGCATGAACAGCGCCCTCAAAGCAGGCACACGGGAGCGAAGTCTCCTCTATGCGCTCCTTCTCTGCCTTTTGGACGTCGTTCTCATGGGCACAGCCGCTTACCTCTCCAACTCTCTCACCATCCTCAGCGATCTTCTCAAGGAATCTACCGACCTCCTCTCTATCCTTGCCGCTTTTCTCACCATCCGTGCCGTCCGACGATCCCCCGATCACCGATTCGCCTACGGAATCGGAAAGCTGGAAAATCTCGTCAGCCTCAGTATCGGCCTAGTGATGCTCATCTCTGCACTTTGGATCACTTGGCACTCTGCCCACCATCTCGCCTCCCCCCGAATGGCCGAGGGGACGATTCCCGGCATCTGCATCTTTGCACTCTACACTTTCATCGGTTACCGGATCTATTTTCAGACCCGTCGCGTATCCCAACAGCAACCCTCAGCCATTATGGAATCCCAAGCCCGCCTCTGGTTCTCAAAAGCTAGCTTCGATGCAGCTATGTTCTCTGCTCTCCTTCTCGCATACCTCTTTCGGAATCAAACATGGAGCTGGTATCTCGACCCCCTCGCCTCTCTCGTTGGGGTCCTTTTCATGCTCCACGCCGCCTGGGCTATGACCTCCTCCTCCGTGAACGATCTCCTCGACGCCACGATCGAAGAGACCACCCAACTCCGTATTCTTCGCCAACTTGTCCAACACCTCGACGACTACGATCGACTCCATAAAGTCCGTACCCGCCGCTCGGGTCCACATATCTATGTCGAAATCTTTCTTCAGTTCGACCCCCTCCTTCTCATGGGCGAAGTCCAAAAGCGGATTCAGAAACTCCAACAATCGATCGGGGAAATTATCCCCGGTGCCGATGTTTCGATCCGCCCTTGTACCGAAGAGCCGAAATAACCAGTTCTCTCTCCCACTCCTTATCCACACTTCTCCCTCCAAACGATTGCCATCCCCGCCATTTCAATTCTAAGATCTTCAACCTCCATGTCCCTTTTTCAAACTCTCTTTCGAACTAAACAGATCCATCACCTCCAACACGAGGCCAAACACGAAACCGGCTTCGTCAAAGCCCTCGGCCCCTGGCAACTCACCTTCCTCGGTATCGGCGCCATCATCGGCACTGGAATCTTCGTTCTCACCGGCACCACCGCCGCAAACCACACCGGACCCGCCCTCGTTCTCTCCTTCACCATTTCGGGTGTCGGCTGCCTCTTCGCCGGCCTCTGCTATGCCGAATACGCCGCTATGATTCCCACCGCCGGCAGCGCCTACACCTACGCCTATGCCAGTCTCGGCGAATTCATCGCCTGGATCATAGGCTGGGACCTTATCTTGGAATACCTGTTCGCCTCCGCCACCGTTGCAGTTGGGTGGTCCGGCTACGCCGTCAAATTCCTGCACAACTTCGGCGTCGATATCCCCCCCGCCCTCTGCTCCTCCCCTCTTGTCTTCAACCACGGCGTCTGGACCCATAGCGGAGCCCTCTTCAACCTCCCCGCCGTCCTCGTCTGCCTGGCCGCCACCGTCCTTCTCGTCATCGGGATCAGTGAATCCGCCCGCTTCAACAATGTCATCGTCATCATCAAGCTCGCCGTCATCGTCCTCTTCATTCTCTGCGGCTCTTCCTACATCGATACCCACAACTGGGTCCCCTTCATTCCGGAAAACACTGGCCGCTTCGGGGAGTTCGGTTGGAGCGGTATTCTCACCGGAGCTGGAGTCATCTTCTTCGCCTACATCGGCTTCGATGCCGTCTCCACCGCAGCCCAGGAGTGCAAAAACCCTCAGCGAGACATGCCCTTCGGGATTCTCGGCTCCCTCCTCCTCTGCACCGTCCTCTACATTCTCGTCTCCCTCGTCCTCACCGGAATCGTTCCCTACAAGGACCTCGCTGTCCCCGCCCCCGTCGCCTTAGCCATCGATCGTGCAGGAGAAGGCCTCCGTTGGCTCGGACCCCTCGTTCAGTTGGGCGCCATCGCCGGCCTTAGCTCCGTGGTCCTCGTCATGATGATGGGTCAGCCGCGTATCTTCTTCTCCATGGCCAAGGACGGACTTCTCCCAAAAAGCTTTGCCCAACTTCACCCCAAATTCGGAACTCCGCACGTCACCACGATCATCACCGGCCTATTCGCCGCATTCATGGCGGGAGTCCTTCCCATCGGCGTTCTCGGCGAACTCGTCTCCATCGGCACCCTCCTCGCCTTCACCATCGTTTGCCTCAGCATCCTGGTTCTTCGGAAAACCCGCCCCAACGTAGAGCGCCCCTTCCGTTGCCCTTTTCTTCCTTGGGTCCCGATTGCCGGCGCTTTGGTGTGCCTGGCCCAGATGATCGCCCTGCCCTTCGACACCTGGATCCGCCTCATCGTCTGGTTGGCGATCGGCTTAGCTATCTACTTCCTCTACGGCATCCGCCACAGCCGTCTGAACTCACCCGCGAAAAGCTAAATCAATTCACCGGCCAGAAAAGTAGACGCCCACAATTCTCACACGTTGCCCCCGCTTTTCCAGATTTCGCCGCGATAGCCGATCCCTGGGTCAGCTTCATGTGACATCCGCCGCAGTTCGTCCCGTGCTCGACCGATACCACCGCCACATCCTTCTTGTTGGCCATAATCCTCCGATATTTCGTCAGCAACCCCTCCTCCACTCCCGAGGCCAAGGTCTCAATTTCCTTCATCAAGTCCGCTAATCGCGTCTCCAACTCGGTTTTCTTTTTCTTCAACTCCTCCTCTTTCACCGCCAACTCCCCCTCTTTCACTTTCGCTCCCTCCGCTTCCACCGCCGCCTCTTTTTTCGCTCTCTCCCCCAAAGCCATCAAATCCAGTTCCCGATCTTCGATCTCCTGCACCTCCTTCTCCTCCCGCTGAATCTCGGTTCCCAAGGCCGTGAACTCCTCATTCTTGCGGGTCTCAAACTGCTGCAGCTTGTACCTCGCCGCCTTCGCCCGATGCGACTCAGCCTCCAGCTCCAACTTCTTCCGTTCCACCTCGGCATTCTGAGCCTCCAACCTTTTCTTCTCCGCCCCAGCTCGCACCTCCGATCTCCTCTGCTCCAAAGCCTTCACCTCGTTCGGCCACGCCGCCAGCTCCTTGTTCAACCTCATCTGCCTCTGTTCCCGCTCCTGTAGAACCAGCAGCTTCTCCATTTCCGGCGCTAATCCGCTCATCTTTTCACTCCGCTCATCTTTTCAATATACTTGGCCAACAGGTCGCACTCCAGATTGACTTTATCCCCCTCTTTTCGGTCCCGCAGGGTCGTCACATCGTAGGTGTGCGGAATGATCCAGACATTGAACTTCCGCCCCTCGACCCTCCCGATCGTCAAACTGATCCCGTCGATCGCCACGCATCCCTTCGGCACCAGATACCGCTCCAAACCTTCGGGAACTTCCGCCTCTAACTCCCAATCTTCCCCCGACCTCCCCCACTTACTGACCCGAGCCGTTCCATCGATATGACCCGTCACAAAATGTCCTCCTACCTTCCCATCCGCCCGAAGGGAGCTCTCCAAATTCACCCGCGACCCCACTTGAGCCGACTGCAAATTCGTCTTTTCCTTCGTCTCATTCAGCAGATCAAAAACCACCGTCTTTCCCCTCACCTCCGTCACCGTTAGACAACAACCGTTCACCGCCACGCTGTCTCCAATCTTGATCCCAACGACTATCGACCCTACTTCTACCTCCAGGCTCCACCCCTTACCCCGGCGCGTCACCGCTTGAACCACCCCCGCCTCTTCGACAATGCCCGTGAACATACTCTTACTTCGCCTCTCCCAGCTTCCCACGCAAGCATAGGTCTTCCCCCGCGCTGGAAGTGACCGCCTCCCTCCAGCCCCAATCCGCCCATCCTTCGATCTGTGGCAGTCCCTTCCTACGCTCCCCCACAAGAATCGGAGCCAGATAAATCACCACCTCATTCACTTTCCCGGCTTTCACCAAGCTCTCCGCCACCTCTGCTCCACCCTCCACCAACAACCGCGACACTCCCCTCCGGTGCAGATCCTTTAAAACCTCAGACCACTTCTTTCTCCGATAAACCAGTGTCCGATCTTGATACCGATCCCGAAAAAGATTCGCTCCCTTAAGCAACTTACCCGACCTCGTTACCACCACCCGCCACGGCTGCCCCTCACCGACATTTCGACTTTCTGCAGAATGTCGAAATGTTCCTCGGACGGTTAGTCGTGGATTATCTTTTCGGACCGTCTCGGCCCCTACTAAAACTGCATCACACCCCGCCCGCAACTTCTGAACCTCCGCTCGCGCAGCATCTCCCGTGACCCACCTCCTTCCTGGCACCACCAGATACCCATCCATCGTCATCGCCAACTTAAGAATCACCCATGGCTCCTTTTTTGTCGTCCAGTGCCGGTAATCCTCGTTCAACTTCTCACACTCCTCACGCAAAATCCCTTTCACGACCCGGATCTTTTTTCGAGAAAGAATTCGACTCGCACATCCCGCATTTCTCCGATCCACATCCCCCGCACCATAAATCACCTGCCGGATTCCAGATGCCACGATCCGATCGGTGCATGGAGGCGTCCTTCCATGGGTCGAACACGGCTCTAAAGTCACGTAGAGATCCGCTCCTTTGGCCTTCACTCCAGCTTTCCGCAATGCCTCCACCTCCGCATGGGCGTCTCCGGCCTTACGATGGAATCCCTCTCCAACTACTTTCTTGTTTTTCACCACCACTGCACCCACCCGTGGATTTGGCCTCGTTGAATTCCCTGCCCGTTTTGCCAACTCTACCGCCATCCCCATCCACTTTTCGTCCAACCGAATCCTCATTCTTATCGAATCCTAAGTTCCAGAGGGAGTAATCGAACGTTCTGGCCTGCTCAACCCCTGCCGCGCCTTATCCAGAACTCCGTTCACAAATTTTCCTGACTCTTCCGTGCTCAACGCCTTGGCTACCTCGATCGCCTCATTCAATGCCGAGATGGGAGGCACATCATCCGCAAATTTCATTTCCCACAGCGCCAACCGCAAAATAGCCCGATCCACCGGAGCCATCCGACCCGGCTCCCAATTCGTCACCAACTTCTTCAGCTCTGCATCTACCTCCACCTGCTTCTCGATGACGGCTCGGATCCGCTTTTCTGCAAAAGCACACGCCTCGGGCTTTGCCTCGGTCTGCTCCCAAAGATTTTTTAGAGCTTCATCCAACGGAATGCTCGAAATCCCCACCTCCCGTTGATACAGGAACTGGGCCGCTAGAATCCTTCCCTCCCTTCGCTTACCGGCCACGACCCACCCCCTTTAGCTTCCACATCCGCAACGCCGCCTTCGCCGCCTCTTCCCCACGATTCAACTTCCCCAAACAACGTTCCCTCGCCTGTTTCTCCGTCTTCACTCCCACCAGATGATGCAAAATAGGAATATCTGTCTCGATCATCATCCGCATCAAAGCCTCCGTGGCCGATTTTAAAATCAGATCCGCATGCGCCGTCTCCCCCTGCCATACCAACCCCAACGCCAGCACCGCATCCGGCTTTTTCCTTAACGCCCGCTTCACCGCAAGCGGGACTTCAAACGTTCCTGGCACCCGCACCTCCTCCACCTTATGCCCCTGCAAAATCATCCGCGCCGCCTTCACCATCCCATCGGCATACTTCTGGTGATAGTCAGCTACCACGATGATGAATTTCCCTTTTTTCACAGCCGGTGCCCCATTCTCTTTTTTTTCGTCGCAAGGTACTTTCGATTGTGGGCATTCGGCTTTGTCTTGATCGGAACCTGATCCACCAGCTCCAATCCGTAACCCGCCAACCCCACCACCTTCTTCGGATTGTTCGTCAGCAGCCGCATCCTTCTCACCCCCAGATCGGTCAGAATCTGTGCCCCGATTCCGTACTCTCTCAAATCGGCCGAAAAACCCAACTTCCTGTTTGCATCCACCGTATCGAATCCTTTCTCCTGCAACCGATAAGCCTGAATCTTGGCAGGCAATCCAATCCCTCTACCCTCTTGCCGCATATACACCAACACTCCCTTTCCCTCCTGCGCAATTCTCCTCAGCGCATCGTGTAGCTGATTTCCACAATCGCACCTCCTCGAGGCAAATACATCCCCCGTCAGACATTCGCTGTGAACCCGCACCAAAACCGCATCCTTCGCCTTCGGTTTTCCCTTCACCAAAGCCAAGTGATGACTCCCATCCGTCACCGTCCGGTACAGATACAGATCAAACATTCCGTACTCCGTCGGCAACTTGACCACCTGCTCCCGCACCACCAACCGCTCTTTCCTCCTACGATATTCGATCAGATCCTGAATCGTCCCCAGCTTCAACCCGTGTTTCTTTTTGAATTCTATCAAGTCCGTCCACCTCGCCATCGATCCGTCCGGATTCAGAATTTCGCAAATCACCGCCGCATCCCCCAACCCCGCCAGTTTCGCCAGATCCACCGCCGCTTCGGTATGTCCCGCCCGTACCAGCACACCCCCCTCCTTAGCACGCACCGGAAAAATATGTCCCGGTTGAACCAGATCCTCAGCCTTCGGACTCGCTTTGCCCAAAACCCGAAGCGTGGCCGACCGATCATGAGCGCTGATCCCGGTGGTGATTCCCTTGGCCGCATCCACCGAAACGGTGAAATCAGTCCCAAACTTCTCCTCATTTCTTGGTACCATCCGACTCAGCCCCAACTTCTCTGCCCGCGCCTGTGAAACTGGAGCACAGATCAGACCCCGCCCCTCCCGAGCCATGAAGTTGATTAGCGCTGGAGTCACGCTCCTCGCCGCCAACACCAGATCCCCTTCGTTTTCCCGTTGGGCATCATCCGTCATGATCACCATCCGACCCCTCCGCATGGCAGAAATCACCTCCTCGATCCTATCCGCTCCCTGTGGTTTTTTCATGCCCCACCCCCCAGCGCCGCCTTCACCATCTTCTCCACCGCGGTCAACGCTTTGCCGATTCCTGATGCATCCGCCCCCGAACCCTGAGCCATATCGGGCCGGCCCCCACCCTTCCCCCCCACTTCCGGCGCCGCAGCTTGGATGATCTTTCCCGCCTGAACCTTCTTCGCCGCCTCAGCTGTGCACAACGCCACCATCGGTACCTTCCCATTTTCTTTTCCGATCAAAAATAGAACCGCTTCCCCCTCTCTCTTCAACCGATCCGCCAACACGGGCAAATAGCCGCTTGGAACTTCTCCCAGATCCACCCCCAACCACTTGATCCCGTTCAAAACTGTTCCTTTCGCCCACAAATCTTTCGCATCCTGCTCCGCCTTCTTCTGCATTTCGGCCATCCGATCCTTGGCCGCCTGCTTGTCCCCCTCCCGCAACGACTCATCCGCATTCGAAATTTCTTCATCCCGTTTCTTCACTAGATCCCAAAGCTGTTCCGGTGTCTCCTTTCCACTCATCTTAGAAAGCTGTCCAGCTCCAGCTTTTTTCTTTTCCAAAGCAACCGCCTTTTCATCCTGCTTCTTCATCTCTTCCCGGCACCAATCGGCCAATGCCATTCCCGACACCGCTTCGATTCTCCGGACCCCCGCCGCGATCGCCGACTCCCCCACCACCCGAATCGCTCCGATTTTCCCAGTCGATCGCACATGAGTCCCTCCGCACAGTTCCTTTGAAAAACCACCGATATCCACTACCCGCACCGTGGCACCATACTTGTCCCCGAAAAACTGCAAAATCGTCGGATCATCCTTCACTTCCGAATACGGCCTCTCCCCCCACTTCACCGCCACATCAGCCTTCACCTTCTCATTCACCTGCGACTCCATCTTCGCCAGCTCTTCTGCACTCATCGCTTTCAGATGGGAAAAATC
>Ga0214919_10007581_pt1 | contig 14583 bp, 13 predicted proteins | sample LL1503_MetaG_FD_177994 | JGI IMG/M metagenome (GOLD analysis project Ga0214919, IMG submission 177994) | Freshwater microbial communities from Lake Lanier, Atlanta, Georgia, United States - LL-1503 | ecosystem: Environmental > Aquatic > Freshwater > Lake | place: USA: Georgia | collected... | reverse complement strand
GTTTTATGTCAAGCCCGACGCCACCGGACGCAAGGTGGGTGGCGCGCCCTTGTACGTGCTCGACACCGAGCGCCTGCGCGCGTCACAACCCAATTACACGGTGTTCAACGGCGTCCACAACGGCATGGTGAAAAAGCCGCTGCAGGCCAAGGCGGGTGAGCGGGTGCGCCTGTTTGTGTTGAACGTGGGGCCGAGCAAAACCTCAAGCTTTCACGTGGTCGGGACGATTTTTGACAAGGTCTGGATAGAAGGTAACCCGGCCAATCAGATGCTGGGCATGCAAACGGTTTTGCTGGGCTCGAGCAACAGCGCGATCATGGAAATGATGATCCCCGAGGACGGCTCCTACATCATGGTGGACCACCACTTTGCCAACGCATCGCAAGGTGCTATCGGCCTGATTTCCACGCTTCCGCCCAAAGCGCCGGTGGACATGGAGCACAACAACATGGAAGCCAGTGCCACGCCTAAAGACCCAACAGTGGCACAGGCTAAACAAGACTTCGAGAGCAAATGTCTGGCCTGCCACACCATGGGCCAAGGCAAGAAGCTCGGGCCTGATCTGGCCGGTGTTACCACCCGGCGCACCGACGCCTGGCTCACCCGCTGGCTGACCGCACCGGCCAAGATGCTGCAAACCGATCCGCAGGCCAAGGCCATGCTCAAAGAATTCAACAACCTGCCCATGCCTAACCAGGGTTTGAGCAAGGACGAGGTGGCGCGCACCATTGCGTACTTCCATTGGATTGATGCTGCGTCCACCAAGAAATGAGCCCTCCGCGCTATCGCGCTGCCTTAGGGTGGCTGGCGGGGCTGGCGGGGCTGGCGTTACTCAGTTCAGCGGGCTCGGCCTGGGCCTGCGGCCATTGTCTGGAGGATCGCATTGCTTCCGTGTATGACCATGCGCTGGTCGAACGCAGCCAGCAGCAGGGCCGCAAGATCATGTACCTGCGCTGGGATGGTCCCGTGGTGCGCGACGCCGCTCTGAAGAGCGCCATGGCCGCTGCGGCGGCCGGGGTTGCCGGGGTCAAGGCCCTTGATGTGCGGGTGGCTTTAGAGCCCCCCACGCTGGCCGTACCCTATGACCCCAGGCGCATGACCGCCGAGGCCTTGGAGCAGGCCTTGGGCCTGCGCTTGCGCCGCATGAAGATGACGGTAGACGCATTACCGGATGTATCTGCAACAAATTAGTTTTAGGCGATTTAACTTGCTAAATTGATCAATCACGCGCGTAACTGTGATTCAATGGGCGCATGAAAACCGATGTCCTCAAAGTAGCTTGCTCCAATTGCAATTTGCGCGAGCTGTGTATGCCGATTGGCCTGGATACGGCCGAAAGCTTGCAGGTCGATAAGCTGGTCGACGGGCGGCGCAAAATTGCCAAGGGCCAGACGCTGTTCCGCAACGGCATGCCTTTTGAAAGCCTGTTTGCGATCCGCTCCGGCGTGTTCAAAACCATCATCCTGCACGAAGACGGCCGTGAGCAAGTCACCGGTTTTCAGATGTCGGGCGAGATCATTGGCTTAGACGGCATCGTCGAAGACAAACACCGCTGCGACTCCGTAGCGTTGGAGGACGCCGAGGTCTGCGTCATTCCTTTTGACAGCATGGAAGACATGTCGCGTGAAATTCCAGCGGTGCAGCACCATGTGCACCGCATCATGAGCCGCGAAATCGTGCGCGAAAACTCGGTCATGCTGCTCTTGGGCAACGCACAGGCCGAAGAACGGCTGGCCGCGTTTTTTGTCAATTGGGGGCAGCGCCTGCAGGCACGTGGCTTCTCGGCCACCGAGCTGGTCTTGCGCATGACGCGGCAGGATCTGGGTAACTACCTGGGCCTGAAGATAGAGACCATCAGCCGCACCCTGACCAAGTTGGTCGGGCGCGGCATTCTGTCGGTGGCCGGCCGCGAAATCCACATCCTCGATATGGCCGCCCTGCGCGCTGTGGCCAGCGGCGCAGACACGCAGTAGCCACTGGCCGGCCGCCGCCTGGCATGGCCGCAGATTCCATGCAGACCCTGAACGCACTCGGATTCGCCCGCGCACTGGCGCGGCCGTCTGATACCCACAAAGGTGACGCGGGTCGGGCGCTGCTGATCGGCGGGGCTCCGACCATGGCGGGCGCGCTGGTGCTGGCGGGGCAGGGCGCTTTGTACAGCGGCGCGGGTTACACGCTCTTGATGATGCTGGACTCCGGTAGCGCCCACCTGGTGGCCTCCCAGCCCGAACTCATGGTCCACGATGCAGCGCAGGCGGACCCGGCGCGCGCCATCGCGCACATGCGCCCTGATGCGGTAGCGATCGGACCCGGCTTGGGACGCAGCCCGCAGGCGCTGCAATGGGTGCAGGCGGCTTTGGCTTGGCGTGGCCCGGTGGTGCTGGATGCCGACGCCATCAACCTGTTGGCTGAAAACGGATTTCTCTTGCGTGCGCTGCGGGCGCGCGAATACGCCACTACGCTGACCCCGCACCCCGGTGAGGCCGCGCGTCTGCTGACCTGCAGCGCCGCCGAGGTGCAGGCTGATCGCGCAGGGGCCATGGACCGGCTGGTGGCGCATACCGGATGCACCGTGGTGCTCAAAGGCCATGGCACGCTGATTGGGTCGCCCGGCCGCGCTACCGAGCAATGCCTGAACGGCAACCCGGGCATGGCCGTCGCGGGGATGGGCGATGTGCTGACGGGCTGCATCGCCGCCCTGGCGGCGCAGGGCGTTCGAGCGGGCCTCGATCTTTGGCAGGCCACCTGCTTGGGGGTGCAGATTCACGCGCAGGCTGCTGATGCTTTAGTCGGCGCAGGGGTGGGGCCCATTGGCTTAACGCCGATGGAGTTGGCCCCCCAGATCAGGACTAGCCTGAACAGGGCAAGTGCCTGATGCCCAATCCAATTAGCCTTACGGCGGGGGGCCGTCTCAGTCACTGCGGAAATAGGCCAACACCGTCCCGCTGGCAAAGCTCTCGCCGTCGTGCACCGCGATGGAATCGATCGCCCCGTCGGCCGGGGCTTCAATGTCCATCGCGGCTTTCACCAGCACGGCGGAGGCGATCAGCTGTCCTTTGGCTACATGCACCCCGGGCGCTACCAGCCATTTGTCCAGTAGCGCCTCGATGCCGTCCTGCGCGCCCTCCCATGCGGCATCGGGCAGTGTGATCGGGATCATGCGTGCGCAGCCGCGGCGGTCTTTTTGAGCATGGCGGCTTGCACCGCTTGCACGATGTTTGCCACTTGCGGAATCACAAATTGCTCGAGCGGACGGCTGTAAGGAATCGGTACGTTGGGTACCGCCAGCCGCATGACCGGCGCGTGGAGCTCCACCGTGTCCAGGTTCTCGGCGATCAGCGCGGCGATCTCGCCGCTTAGGCCAAAGCCCAGGTAGTCCTCGTCAACCACCAGCAGGCGTCCGGTTTTGCGCACCGACTTCAAAACCGTCTCGGTATCCAGCGGCACCAGGGTGCGCAAATCAATCACCTCGGCGTGGATGCTTTGCGTGGCCAGTTCCCTGGCTGCCAGCACGGCTTTTTGCACCATCTGGCTGATGCTGACGATGGTGATGTCCGAACCCTCTTGCAAGATTTTGGCTTTTCCGAAAGGAATGGCGTAGGCCTCTTCGGGAACCCCGTTGCTGCTGCCTTCCAGGTAGGCCATCCACGGCAAGCCCATGATGCCCTTGTGGTACATGAACATGACCGGGTTATCTTCGCGAATCGCCGAGATCATCAGTCCCTTGGCGTCATAGGCGTTGGACGGGACCACCACCTTGATGCCCGGCATGTGTGCAAAAGTTCCGTATAGGCACTGCGAATGCTGCGCCGCGTCGCTGTAGCCCCCGCCGATGGCGGTGGTCAGCACCACCGGCAGTTTGACGTGGCCGCCCGACATATAGGTGTTCTTGGCCAGGTGGTTGTAAATCTGGTCCATGCAGACGCCAAAGAAGTCCACGAACATCAGCTCCACGATGGGGCGTAGGCCGGCTGCGGCAGCACCCGTTGCCGCGCCGATGAAAGCCGTCTCAGAAATCGGTGTGTCCATGATGCGGTCTTTGCCGAACTTATCGAGCAAGCCGCCGGTAGCACCAAAAATGCCGCCGTAGCTGCCGATGTCTTCGCCCATGACGAAGACGTTGGCGTCGCGTGTCATTTCCTGGGCGATGCCCTCAGAAATGGCCTGGGCCATGGTCAATATGCGGGCAGTGCTCATACCAAGCTCCTTGTGTGTGATCCGTTGCTGACAAAAACATCGGCGAGCGCATCCTGCGCGGTGGGGTAGGCACTGTCGCGGGCGAAAGCAAAAGCCTGATTCACCGCCGCATGGGCGCGCCGGACCATCTCGCTCTCTTCTGGCGCTGACATCAGGTTTTTCTCTTTGAGCAGCCGGGCCAAGGCGGGAATCGGGTCGCGGGCTTTGAGGCTGCTGACTTCGCCTTTGGGGCGGTAGGTTTCCGGGTCGCCTTGGAAGTGGCCGAAGTAGCGGTCGGTTTTGACCTCGATCAGGCTGGGGCCTTCGCCTCTGCGGGCGCGGGCAATGGCTGGCGCTGCCGCTTCAAAGACCGCAAGGGCATCGTTGTTGGCGACCCGGATGCCGGGCATGCCGTAACCGGCCGCGCGGTCCGCCACCCATTCGACGGACGTGGCCTTGTTTTTGGGGACCGAAATCGCCCACTGGTTGTCCTCGCAGACAAAGATGACGGGCAGCTTCCATATGGCGGCCAGATTCATGGATTCGTGGAAAGAGCCCTGGTTGGCTGCGCCCTCGCCGAAGAAGGCAACCGCGACCCAGTTGCTCCCCATTTTTTTCGCCGCCAGCGCCGCGCCACAGGCAATCGGCATGCTGGCCCCGACAATGCCGCTGCAGCTGAATTTGTGGGCGTTGTCAAACAAATGCATGTGGCCACCCTTGCCCTTGCCCAGGCCGGTGACTTTGCCGAACATCTCGGCGGTCATGGGGTCCAGCGGTACGCCTTTGGCAATGGCGAAGTGGTGCGGGCGGTGGGTGCCGACCACGGTGTCGTCCTGGGTCAAATGCGCGCAGATGCCAACCGCAACGGGTTCCTGCCCAGCGGCCAGATGCATCTCGCCGGGGACCGGGCCGGAGCCGATATCAAAGGCCAGACCCTTCTGGATATTCGGGGGCAGTTTGCCCTCCATATAGACCGCCGCCATGGTTTCTTCGTAAAAGCGGATCTCGACCATCTTCTGGTACATCCAGAGCAGTTTTTCTTTGCCAGCTTGCATCACAGTCTCCTGTTGTGGGAACAGTCCTGTGTCGCGAATCGGTCAAGACCCGTGGTCAACGCAAGGCTGATCGCATACTAGGTACGCGGTGGCTTTGCAGGCTTGACCTGCATCAAGCTTTCACAGCGCCAGCGTCATCGATACCGTCTCAGATGCAATCGAGCGCGGCGACACCACAAAGCCCAGGCTGCGCGCCAATGCGGCCATGCCGGTGTTCTCCTTCAGACACAGCCCGGTGAGCTCGCGTGTACCCCGGCTGCGCAGGTAGGCGATCAGTTTGCTCAGCATCAAATGCCCCAACTCTTTGCCCTGCCAGTCCGAGGCGACCTGGATGGCGAACTGGGCGGTCACGTGGTCGGGGTCAGACAGCGCGCTGGCTTCGGCGACGATGGTGGTGTGCCCTTGCGTGTCGGTAGTCAGCGCGACAAAGGTCATCTCGCGGTCGTAGTCAATCTGGCTGTAGCGGGCCACTTCGGAGTGCGGCACGGCGCGGCGCGTGAAGAAGAAGCGCAAGCGCATATCGGCGGGGTCGGCGCGGGCATAAAAGTCCAGCAAACGCTGCCCGTCCTGCGGGCGGATCGGGCGCACCAGAAAAGATGTGTCACCCAGCGCCACGCTTTCTTCCAACTCGGCAGGGTAGGGGCAAATGGCCAGGCGACTTGTCTCGCCTGCGGCTGGTGTGCGCAGCTTCACGCGCGCGTCCAGCGCCAGCACCCCGTGCGCGTCGACCAGCAGCGGGTTGAGATCCATCTCCTCCAATTCAGGTAGCTCACTGGCCATGCGCGAGACTTTGAGCAAGGTGTCGATCAGCGCGCTGACATCTGCCGCAGCCTGCCCCCGGTAGCCCGCCAACAAGGGGCCGAGTTGGCTGCGCAAAACCATGTCACGCGCCAGGTTGTCGTTCAGCGGCGGCAAGGCCACGGTGTGCTGCGTGCTCAGTTCGACTTGCGTGCCGCCACGCCCGAGCAGCAGCACCGGCCCGAATACCGGGTCGCTGGCGATGCCGGCAATCAGCTCCAACGCGCCGGGTCGCTGCGCCATGCTTTGCACAGCGTAGCCGCTGATCTGGGCCTGCGGAAGCAGGCGCGCAATCTGGGCGCGCATCGCTTTTTCGGCGGCCTGCAGTTCATCGGCGTTGCGCAGGTTCAAGGCCACGCCACCTACATCAGACTTGTGCACGATCTGGCTGGAGATCACCTTCAGCACCACGGGGTAGCCGATCTCCGCAGCCGCTGCCAGCGCGCCATCGATGGAGCTGACCTGGCGTGTTGTGACCGAGGGTATGCCGTAGGCCTGCAGCAGTTGGCTGGTGGCGTCTGCGTCCAGCCAGGTCCGCTTTTCGGCCAGCGCCTGTTGGAGCAGTTCGCGTGCCCGGGTGGTCTGTGCGGTGGATTCTTCAGCGCTGGCGATGGGTAGTTGTTCAAGCGCCGCCTGGTTATTCGCGAAGTTGACCATCTGCATCCAGGCGGCGACTGTTTGTTCGGGCGTGCTGTAGCTGGGCACATTGGCCTGTGCGCTGCTCAGGCGCGCATGCGCCACCGCGCCGCCGCCCAGCCAGCAGGCCAGCACGGGTTTGGGCGAATCGGTCATCAGCGGCAAACAGGCTTGGGCAATCGCGTCGGCCGGTACCACCGCCGTCGGCGCGTGCATGAAGAGCACGGCGTCCACTTCGCGTGCCGCCACTAAAACCTCCAGGGCCTGCCGGTAGCGCGCCACCGGCGCGTCGCCGATGATGTCCACCGGGTTGGCATGCGGCCAGTTGGGCGGAAGGCAAGCGTTCAAGGCTCGCAGCGTGTCCGCCTCCAACGTGGCAAGACTCCCGCCAGCGAGTTGTAGCGCGTCGGCAGCCAGCACGCCTGCCCCTCCGCCGTTGGTCAGTATGGCCAGCCGCTCGCCACGGAAAGGGCGCGCGTGAGACAGGGTTTCGGCGGCATCAAACAAGGCCTCCAGCGTATCGACGCGCAGCATCCCGGCGCGGCGGAAGGCCGCGTCCAACACCACGTCGGAGCCCGCCAGCGCGCCGGTGTGCGAGGCGGCAGCGCGTGCGCCCGACGAGGCCCGCCCGGCTTTGACGACGATGACCGGTTTGTTACGCGCAGCTTGGCGGGCCGCCGACATGAACTTGCGCGCCGAACTGATGGACTCGGCGTACATCAGGATGGCGCGGGTCGATGCGTCACAGGCCAGGTAGTCCAGCACGTCGCCGAAGTCCACGTCGGCACTGTCGCCCAACGACACAAAGTGGGAAAAGCCGATGTTGCGGCTGTTGGCCCAGTCCAGCATGGCCGTGGCCAGCGCGCCCGATTGGGTCACAAAGGCCAGCTTGCCCGGCAGCGCATTGCCCGGCGCAAAGCTGGCGTTCAGGTCAATGCCCGGAATCATCAACCCGATGCAGTTCGGCCCCAGCACCCGCAGCAGGTAGGGGCGGGCCGCGTCCAGCATGGCCTGTTGCAGTGTGCGCAATCCGTCCGGCGCGCTGGCGTGCAGGCCTGCGCTGATGACGATGGCGCAGCGCGTGCCCTTGGCCCCCAACGCCGCAATCAAGGTGGGCACCGTCGCCGCTGGCGTGCAAATCACGGCCAGGTCCGGCACGCCGGGCAGGGATGCCACATCCGGCCAGACCAGCTGCCCGCCGATACGCGGGCGCTTGTGGTTGACCAGCCAGATCGGCCCTTTGAAGCCCGCTCCCTGGAGGTTGCGCAAGATCACGGTGCCCAAGCTGTCGGGCTGGTCTGATGCGCCGATCAAGGCGATGGAGGACGGTTGAAAAAGCGACTCAAGGTGGCGGATGCTCATAGGGTGCTGGATGATGCGTTGGCACACGATGTGAAGTGCATGGCCATTGTCATCAGCGGGCAGAAGTGGCCTTTGATGCATATCAAGAACACGCCGGTATTGACTTACATCAGCATCGCCTGCACAGGTCTGTGCCCTACTGGCCGGTGGATCGGTCTGAAGCCATCAGGCCCCCCCGACCAGAAAGTGAACCCCGATGCAGTCCGACCACGCCACAGCCCATATGACCGGGGCTTTGCCACCGCAAACCATCAGCGCGGATGTCTTGCAAGAGAAGTACCTCAAAGCCGGAGAAACCAGTGTGCAGGATGTGTACCGCCGCGTGGCCCGCGCCCTGGCGTCGGTGGAAGCGCCGGACGTGCAAGCGCAGTTCGAAGCACTGTTTTTAGCCAACCTGCAAGCCGGTGCGATTGGTGCCGGGCGCATCATGAGCGCGGCAGGTGCGGGCATACAGGCCACGCTAATCAACTGCTTTGTGCAGCCGGTGGGCGACAGTATCCAGGGCGTGGATGACGAGGGCTACCCTGGTATCTACGAAGCCCTGCGCGAGGCCGCCGAGACCATGCGCCGTGGCGGTGGTGTGGGCTACGACTTCTCACGCATCCGGCCGCGCGGCGCGCAGGTGCTGGGGACTGCGTCGATTGCGTCCGGCCCGTGCAGCTACATCAATGTGTTTGACCAGTCCTGCGCCACCGTGGAGAGCGCGGGTGCGCGGCGCGGGGCGCAGATGGCGGTTTTGCGCATGGACCACCCGGACGTTCTGGAATTCATCGGCGCCAAGCGCACGCCCGGTCGCTGGAACAATTTCAATGTCTCTGTGGCGGTGAACGATGGCTTTATGGCCGCCTTGCAAGCCGGCCACGACTGGCAACTGGTACACCGTGCGCAACCCTGCGTGCAGCGGATCACCGAGGGCGCATTCCAGCGCAGCGACGGGCTGTGGGTTTACGCCACCATGCCCGCGCAAGACCTGTGGGACGCGGTGATGCGCTCGGCCTATGACTACGCCGAGCCGGGGATTTTGTTCCTGGACACGATTGCGCGTGACAACAATTTGTGCGCTATTGAAGTCATCAGCGCCACCAACCCCTGTGGCGAGCAACCGCTGCCGCCCTACGGTTGTTGCGATCTGGGGCCGGTGATCCTGCCGCAGTTTGTGCGCCATCCTTTTGGCTTTTCGGGAACTGCGGCGTTTGATTTCGAGGGCTTTGAGCAGGCGGTCGCCTTGCAGGTGCGGGCTTTGGACAATGTGCTGGACCTGAGCTTTTGGCCCTTGGCGCAGCAGCGCGAGGAGGCCGCCGCCAAACGGCGCATTGGCGTGGGCTTTACGGGGCTGGGCAACACCCTGGCCATGCTGTGTTTGCGCTACGACAGCGAGGAGGGCCGCGCTATGGCTGCGCGCATTGCCTGTCACATGCGGGACGCGGCCTATGCCGCATCGGTGGCGCTGGCGATGGAGCGCGGGCCTTTTCCCTTGTTCGATACCGCGCAGTATTTTCAGCCGGGCAACTTTGCCAGCCGCCTGCCGCAGGCGTTGCAGCAGGCGATTGCCAGCTACGGCATACGCAACAGCCACTTGCTGTCCATCGCCCCGACCGGTACCGTGAGCCTGGCGTTTGCGGATAACGCATCCAACGGGATTGAGCCCGCCTTCAGCTGGGTCTACCGCCGCAAAAAGCGCCTGGCCGACGGCAGCACGCAGGACTACGCGGTGGAGGACCACGCCTGGCGCTTGTACCGCCATCTGGGTGGCGACGTGAACGCTTTGCCGGACTATTTTGTGTCCGCGCTGGAGATGGCGGCGCAGGACCATCTGGCGATGATGCAGGCGGTGCAGCCCTTTGTAGACACGGCGATTTCCAAGACAGTGAATGTGGCGGTTGACTACCCGTTTGCCCAATTCCGCGAGCTGTACCTACAGGCCTGGCAGGCTGGGCTGAAAGGCCTGGCCACCTACCGGCCCAACAGCATCCTCGGCGCGGTGCTGGATATTCCGCCAACGCCCAGTGCCAATCCCGAGGCTGCCGCGCTGTCGGCTGACCCGATGCGCAGCGTGATCGAAAGCCGCCCGCGCGGGGCTTTGTCGGCGGTGGCCGAGAAGATCGAATACTGGACGCAGGAAGGCCGCAAGACCTTGTACCTGGTGGTGTCCTTTCTGCCGGTGGACGCGGCCGGCGGGCAGGGCATCGTCGATCGGGCGATAGAGTTTTTCATGCCGGTGGGCCAGGACGGGGAGTCGCAGCAGTGGGTGACCGCCAGCATGCGGCTGCTGTCGCTGGCGGCGCGGGGCGGCTTCTTGCAACGCGCTTTGGGCGATATGCGCAAAGTAGCTTGGGACAGGGGGCCGGTGCGGCTGGGCAGCTTCACCCGCCACGACGGCGCGCAACTGCCGCTGTGGCACGACTCGGAGGTGGCGGCACTGGCCTACGCAATTGAAAACATCATCGCCCAACGCCAAAGCCAGGCGGCCGCCCCTGTGCCCCCGCATGGCGATGCCGTATCGACACAAGCCGGACTGCCGCCCATGGGCGGGCGTAAATGCCAGGAGTGCGGCGCGCGTGCGGTGATCCGCAAGGATGGTTGCGAACACTGCAGCGCCTGCGGCTGGCTGGGGCACTGTGGTTGAATGGCTTTTGACTTGGGTCAAGCACCCTGCGGGCGCGGCGTGCGAAGCTGGGGCTTCTGGAGTTTTTATGCGCCACTACGCTTTTTCCCCCGCCGCACTTTTAGCGCTGCTGGCCTTGGCCATGCCGGTTCAGGCCGAAGATTTCCCCACTATTTCGCCGCAGCAATTGCCATCGCCCTTGCAGGCCCAATGGGCCCGTGACCGCCCGGATTTGGGTCGCTACGGCCATTGCGCTGCCGCTTTTGACAGCCAAATTGACGGCGCAAAAATGGCCTGGAGCTGCGCGATTTACGTTCGTTTGTCGGCGCAAGGCGAGCGCCTGGCGATGAAGCTGTGCGGCGAGCGCGCCGCGCTGCTGAAAGTCAAGTCGGCCTGCAAGCTGGTGGTGGAGCCTTGACGCCCGCTGTATCGCGGGCGAAGGGGTGACGCTGGGGTCGATCCCGGGTCGGGTTTACCGGTGGCTGGGGGCACTTGCCGCAGTCGGATTGATGGCTTATGCCGCGCAGGCATGGTGGCGCGGCCCTGTGGTCGAACTCGAATCCCTTACGCGCCGTGACCTGGTGCAAACCGTGGTCGGCAGCGGCCGCGTCGAGAGCCCCAACCGGGTGGACATTGCCAGCCAAATCACCGCCACGGTGTCTCGTGTGCCCGTCCAAGAGGGCATGGCGGTGCGGGCGGGTGATGTGCTCATTGCGCTGTCCGATGCGGACCTGCAAGCTGCAGCGCGCCAAGGTGAACTGGCCGTGGTGCAGACGCGTGCGCGCATGCGCCAGTTGCGGGATGTGCAGTCGCCGCTGGCAGCGCAAGCCCTGCGCCAGGCGGACGCGCAGCTCGGCAGCGCGCAGGCCGGTTTGCGCCGCAGCCAAGCGCTGGTGCAGCAAGGTTTTATCGGACAAGCCGCGTTAGACGATGCCTTGAAGGCCGTGGAGCTGGCCGATGCGCAGCGCGCCACCGCGCGTTTGCAGTTGGACAGCACGCGCGCGGCGGGCAGCGACTTTGCGTTGGCGGCCGGTGCTGTTCTGGAGTCCCAGGCCGCCGCTGGCGTGGCGCGTGCCCGCGCCGCTTTTGCCCTGATCCGTGCGCCGCGCGACGGCCTGCTGATCAGCCGCCACGTGGAGGCGGGCGATGTGGTGCAGCCGGGCAAAGTGCTGATGACGCTGTCGCCGTCCGGCGCAGTGCAATTGGTGCTGGATGTGGATGAAAAAAACCTGCGGCTGATCGCGCTGGGACAAAAGGCGGAGGTGTCTTCTGATGCCTTTGCGCAAGAGCGCTTTGCGGCCACGGTGGCGTACATCAACCCCGGTGTGAACGCGCAGACAGGGGCGGTACAAGTCAAATTCGATGTGGACCATGCGCCGGCCTATTTGCGCCAGGACATGACCGTGTCCATCGACATCGAGGTCGCCCGCAGGCCCCAGGCGCTGGTGCTTTCGGCGGCTGCGGTCCATGCCTTAGACAGTACCGCGCCGTGGTGCTGGGTCTATGCACAGGGGCAGGCCCGGCGGACCCCGATTACCGTCGGTTCGCGCAGCGCGGGACTGGTGGAGGTTCTGTCCGGCCTGGCCGAAGGTGACCGTGTGATTGTGGGCGCAGGCACGCTTCGGGAAGACCAGCGCGTGCGCGCCCGCAGCGCCGCCCCGTAAAGCCCCCGCTGCATGTTTGCCAGTTACCTGCCCTTTGAGTGGATTGTTGCGATCCGCTTCTTGAAGGAGGGGCGTATGCAGACGCTGTTCATTGTGACCGGCGTGGCGATTGGCGTGGGCGTGATTGTTTTCATGTCGGCGCTTTTATCGGGCTTGCAGGCCAACTTCATGCGCCGCGTGCTCAGCGCCCAGGCACATATCCAGTTGCTTCAGCCGCAACAGACCACGCGCCAGTTGCTCCCCACACCGCAGAACGGCGCAGGGCCGGTTGAGATGGCCAGCGTGCAAGCACCCATGCAGCAAAAGAAATCGATTGACCAATGGCAGTCGATTGCCACGCAGGTCCAGGCCCTGCGCGGGGTGCGTATCGTGTCACCCGTGGCCAGTGGCTCGATTCTGGCCGTGCGGGGCAGCGCCAACCGGGCCGTGACGGTGTCGGGCATCGACCCGAACAGCTATTTCCAGATTGTTGATTTCAGCGACAAGATGGTGCGCGGCACCTGGCATCTGGCGGGCACTGACATCTTGATCGGGACCGACTTGGGTGCAGACCTGGGTGTCGATGTTGGTGAAAAGCTGCATGTCACCACCGCCGATGGTGCCAACAGCGCGCTGACGGTGGTGGGTGTGTTCGATTTGGGCAGCAAGGGCGTCAACCAGCGTAATACCTTTACCACGCTGCGAACCGCCCAAAGCCTGCTCAATCTACCTGCGGGTGTCACCTCCATCGAGGTCACGGTGGATGACATCTATGCCGCCGAGACCATTGCCCAGCGCATTGCCGCAGCCACCGGTGTGGAGGCTGACAGTTGGATCAAAAACAGCGCGCAGTTTTTTGCGGCGATCAGCGCGCAAACCACGGCCAATACCGCCATCCGTTTTTTGGTCGCGCTCTCGGTGGCGTTTGGGATTGCCAGCGTGTTGGTGGTCTCGGTGGTGCAGAAGTCGCGTGAGATCGGCATCTTGCGCGCCATGGGTATTGCACGGGCGCAAATTCTGCGGATTTTTTTGCTGCAAGGCGGTTTGTTGGGCCTGGCGGGGTCGCTGGTTGGTTGCGGCTTGGGGGCCTTGTCCCTGGTGCTGTGGCAGAGCCTGGCGCGCAACGCCGACGGCACGCCGCTGTTTCCGCTGGCGTTTGATACCACGCTGTTTTTTCTGGCCTTGGTGCTGGGCAGTCTGACCGGCTTGCTGGCCGCACTGGCCCCGGCGATGCGGGCCGCGCGCCTGGACCCCGTGGTGGCGATCCGTGGATAAGGAAACCGTCGTCGAGTTGCGCGGTATTCGCAAGGTGTTTAACCCCGGCAGCGCCACCGAGACCGAAGTGCTGCACGGCATCGATTTGCGCTTGTACAAGGGCGATTTTTGCGCTGTGGTGGGGCCTTCGGGTTCGGGCAAGAGCACCTTGCTCAACATCATCGGATTGCTGGACCGGCCCAGTGCGGGAACGTTGCAGATTGCTTTCCAGGAAACCACCGTCCTGGGCGATACGGATCTGACCCGCTTGCGCGGCCACACCATTGGTTTTGTGTTCCAGTACCACCACCTGATGACGGCGTTCACGGCGCTGGAGAACGTGATGATTCCGCTGATGGCCGCTACCGGGTTTTGCAACCCGGCGATTGCGCAGCGCGCGCTGCTGCTACTGGACAGCGTGGGCCTTGCGCCCTGGAAGGACAACATGGCCGGTAATTTGAGCGGCGGTCAGCAGCAGCGGGTGTCGATTGCCCGCGCGCTAGGCATGAATCCGGCCGTGTTGCTGGCCGATGAACCCACCGGTAACCTGGATACCAAAAGCGCCGATCTCGTGTTTGAACTTTTGCGAAAGGTCAACCGGGAGCAGGGCACCACGGTGCTGTTTGTCACCCACAACCCGGCGCTGGCTGCGCGTTGCGACAAGACCATCGAGGTGGTGGACGGAATGATCAGGGTTTAACCGCCGGGGTCGACAAGGAGGCCGGGGCATGCGCCGCCGCGCTCTGGTCGCGGCTCTGCACAGCGGATGACAAGGCCAGACCTTTTTGGTAGTAGTTGTCGTCGACCACCGGATCGACGCGGGTGTAGGCGAGGTACATGGTGATGCAGCTGGCCACCACCACCACCAAGGGACCAGCGAGGACCAGCCACACATAGCCATAGGTCCACCAGGCGGGCGTGGCGGCCGGCGCGGCGTGGACAGGGGAGGGGCGAGGGGTCATAAACACTCCAAGAAGCTCAGCGGGGAACCAGAAAAACGGCTTTTTCGACCACCCGCGCGCCGCTGTCGGGTTCGGTGATTTCAAAAGTGATC
>Ga0214919_10007580_pt1 | contig 14584 bp, 24 predicted proteins | sample LL1503_MetaG_FD_177994 | JGI IMG/M metagenome (GOLD analysis project Ga0214919, IMG submission 177994) | Freshwater microbial communities from Lake Lanier, Atlanta, Georgia, United States - LL-1503 | ecosystem: Environmental > Aquatic > Freshwater > Lake | place: USA: Georgia | collected... | reverse complement strand
GGGTGGTAGGGTGGCTCGAAGGTAGGGCGGTGCGGATGTTCCTCGGCTCATACAGGGGCGATGGTCGGACTCGCTACTACATCGCTAGGAGGGCACGCCCTATACTCATCCATCGCTATGAACCACGGACTGCTAAAGAGCGATCTCGTAGTGCAGACCCACGATCCTTAAGGTCGCTAAGTAAATCCTTAAGGTCGCTAAGTATCGCCTTATTCGGCAAATTAGGGGGACTAATGAGCAAGGAATCTATTACCCAAAAGCCTTTTGGGGGTGTGAGACCACCGAGGTATTTACCTGAGAGTGCAAATAATTTGAATGTCCCATTATGATAACCTTCTTGCCGTCGCCACGATGGGTGCAAACGCCTTTAGGACAAGGACTTTGGGTGGCTGTTATTGATTATGGTATAAGCCACAATCCGATTTACTTGGTGGAACTTTGTCGCACAGGGGAGCACCGATGCGTGGATATGAGAGAGATCAGGGCACTTGAGAATTACACCTTTGACATACCCCGACCAGAAGAGCCACGAGGCCGTGATGCAGATATATGAAATTCAAAAAAATACCGCTGGAGTCCCGATCAAAAAAAACGCCAACCAACACGGAACTAGCAAGATTTTCCGCAGGGATTGTGTCTTGTTTAATGGAGGAGGGCTTAAGGGATAAGAAACATCAGGAGGGGGGATGGGATAAGGGGGCAGAGGCGAACCCTGTGTGGCACTTATTCCGATGTGCCCGACACGCCTTGGACGCTATTGCGATTTTGAATGGGGTGAGTAAGGACACCAAAGAGTCGGCCTTTCAGCACGCAAATCGAGCGGTTGCACGAGCTGTTCTTTCGGCGTACCAGTTGTCCAGAATGAGTGTCCTGCTGTTACCCCTGTTACTTTTTACATCCTGTAAGCCATCGTATAAGGAACAACCCCAGGAGCTATTACCTTATAGCGATATGGGTGCTGCTGCGGATGCGGGTCGAATTAAATGAGTGCAACTATGGATGGGGGGGGAGGGGATTTGGAGTCGTGCCTCAAATATTTGGAGGCAGAGGGATTCATCGAGAGATGGATTGACGAGAAGGGGGAGGAGTGGGTTCGTGTAGCTAAGGGGGCGGAAGGTCATTAATTTCAGCATTTTGAACGAAGTCCCAAAGGATTTTTGCTATCAAAACTGATAGCGGTTTTCCGCTTTTTTTTGCATACTTTTTCACCTTGCGGTGTTTTCCACCTAACTTTTATATTGTTGGATTAGCGATCTTTTTTAATCATTCACATCTATGCCTCATTATCGCTTTTGTCCTATGTGGAATAATAAAACTTCCGACATAGCGATTGGGAGTAGGGTTTTACTTAAAGACATACCCGCTGAATTAAGATGGGCGGGGGAGGTTAGGGCGAAGCCAGTTAAGGGGTCGTCGTGGTCAAGACCGCATAACCAAGAGGATTTTCAGCTTACCCAAGACTGCTGGCGGGGTAGTCGCCAAGGGTGTGACTTATGTAAGAGGGATTGTCCGAGCACTCCTAAAAGACTCTATGCTCGCTCGGAAAGATTAAGGAGATTTTGTGATGAGCTTAAAAACTTTATGTCCACTTCGGGTAGAACGAAAGAGGACATAATCAATGCACTAGATCACTTTTGAGTGAGCCAACCTTCAATGGCGGAGGTACAAGCACAGGCTTGTGACCCCCTGCCAAACTTGTCCTCGAACTTCAAGTTGAGGTCACTACAAATGGCCATCAAGACACGAAGGCCGTGTACGCCTTTGAGTTTTTTGACCAGCTTGCCGTTATCGAAGATTGCGTACTTAGGGTTGGTCTTGGAGGAGGTGATTGTTTCCTCGAAGCGTTTAACAAACGCCCCCGCCCCAGCCCTTTTCAGCACGCTTGATTTCCATATCGTGTGTCCATCGCTGCCGATTTCTTTGACCAATTTTTTGATGATCTTTTTGTCGGCCTCGGTGAAGAACTTTACTTTTTTATTCATTTTGTTGCCTCGTATTGAGCAAAGCTCTGGAGTTGGTAAGCCATCGCCAATCCCTTGTCGCCCATAGTGATGATCGACTTTTTGATCTTCTCTATGTCGGTCTGCTTGGGGAGGTCGATGGTGTTGCCTTCTCCATCGTAACCACAGATAACACCACGCCCACTAAAGAGCAGGGTACTACCATTAGGTGTTTGGATTGAGAAGCCACCTTTGATCTTGGGGGCTATTAAACCCTCCTCATTCACAAGCAGGGTAATGCTCGTCCCGTCCTCGAAAGGCGGGAATGAGTAGCCAATCTCAATATATCCAAGAACTTTTTCTTGGAGCGATTTGAGTATGTCTTTGCTGTCGATTTCTTCGACAACAACTTCGTGTCTGTCGGGTATGATGCTTATTACTTTCATTTGTTTTTCCTCCTTAAGCCCAGCGGTCGCTAGGCAGATTTGCTTCGGTTTTTTCTAGTTGTGTCTTCATATATTCGAGCAGATAAAAAGCATATTGAGCGAAAAGATCAACTGGATTTGTTTCGCCCTCTGGTGTCCAAGAGAAGACTTCTCTTTCAGGGTTATGCTTCTTGTGCTGTTCGTATCGTGCCTTGAGGCTACGATAATTGTTCTGCGTTACTGCGATTTGCATTTGCTGTTTCTCCTTTCGTTGTTTTTACTTTCGTTAGTCTGCATATGGGAGCTTCGTAGCCCACCCGTGCTACTAACATATGGGTAATGTTCCCCCTGCTTCCCCACCGCACTATTGGAAGGCGAAAGGGTAGCTCTAGGTAATGGATACGCTCGCCATTAGCGGTTAAGTAATAGCCTTGGCGTTCGTATCTCCTTACCCATCGGTCGATGCATAGTATTACTTTCTTTTCAGTATTTATTTGATCGTCTTCGACTATGGGTAGCCCATCGGGAGACAGAATTCTGTACTTCATTTATTCGCCACCGATTGGAGGAACATTCCAGCCAACATTCCGCCCTCACTACTCCGCAAGGGCTTGTCTTCCTCGTAGGGAATTAACTCTTGCCCGTAGTAACTCCACATCGCATTTGCGATTAGCATATCCGATGGGGAGATGGGCGATTCCTTATCTAAGCCCATAAGCTGTTGGGTTAGATAATTCTGCACCCTGTCTGACGGCACAGAGCCAGTTCCCACCATACGAAGACTTGCTTCGCTAGGTATGCCCGCTCCGCCTCGAGTGAATCCCTCGTTGATCTCTGCCATTATCCTCTTGGCGAATCTTTGGTGAATCCATTGTGCATAAGCCATCGTGGGCGGAAGTCCGTCTGTTACGGATATATTCAACCCACTAGGCATAGCTAGGTCTGTCTCCCAATGTTCACGCACAGGATGTTTGTGCACCTTTCCATTTTTATAGTGGAAACACTTGGCAATAAAACCAACGCCTCGCATAGATGTTCCGATTGCGATGAGGGCATCGAACCGAACACCATTTATCATATTCATCGTGTATGCGATTGCGGTGACTCTTTCTATCTTCGTAACAGGCAGGTTTCGGAACAGATGGTAAATGCGATTCACAATCTTTCCCCCCGTCGCCAAGCGAGCGGAGCAGACGGCTCGTTCCACATCTCTCCTTGGCCTGTTAGCCAAGCCGTTTTCTGTTTTGCTAAGTCATAGATAAGGTCATTGATCTCCTTTAACTGCTTCTTAGCGTCAGCCATTTGATCTTCCCATTTAGTATTGGGAACACTAGGCCAGAACTCTAACTGATCTGCTTTCGTTTTCATTTATGCTGTTTCTCCTTTGGTTATTTAATAGTGACAACCCAACCGAGGTTATCTCGCATTATAAGTGCGATTCTTCGATTGGTTTCGTCTGACAAATCACCGAGCTGGAGGACGGCTTTTTTGGAGTCGTGCCAAAAAGTCCATATCGACTTATTTAGTGGCACAGCCCAACTACCTCCCACCTTAAGTGACCCGATGAGTTGCTTCGTCCACGCAATGTCCGATTCTGATGGTTGCCAATTCATATGCTGTTTCTCCTTTGGTTAGTCCGCATACCGATGCTTCGCCCAATAAGGGAAGATTCGGTTGGGGGTTATCTTTTGTGCTGGATAGATTGAATCGGCCTTCTTGCCCACAACGCCCTCATAGAGTTCGTCTTTGGCAGTTTGGTTATATTTGATTCCATCCATCCAGAGTTTCTCCGCCTCTGTATGTTTGAGAGTTGGGAGGGCAGATAATGTCTCCCATCTATCACCGACATCTATGGTCGGCACTTCTGACTGAATCGTTAGATACCGCTTAATGAATGGGAGGTCGGCATCCATCGCATCGAGAATGATAACCTTACCCTTGAGCTTGGTTCTCCTCTCGACTAACTCACAATCCCACCACCGCCATCCCGTCTTTTCTGCCAATCGCAATAACTCACGAATGGCGGGAGAGGGGAAGGGCGTGGAGAGTAGTTTGCCGTGCCTATTCCATACCTCCTCGGTATCTGCATCAAAGATTGCTCTCCATCCGTTTATTTTAGGTTGGTAGAGCCAGCCCTCCCGCACGCCCGACAACATAAGGTTGCCCCCATTAGTCGGACGAGCGGGGTAGCTGAATAGTCTTCGAGTTTCCTCACCTACACCTGTGCAATTACCTTCATAATACTCATTCACTTTGTTTCGGCACTCCAACGCCGTGGGAAGCTAGGATTCCCGTGCTGGTAATGAATGTGGATTCGTTGAATGAGAAGAACGGCTCGAAGTATTGCGAGCCGATCAAGGCGATGTCAGCAGAGTTGGATGGTTCTGAATCTCTCAGAGCCTTAGACGCAATCGCCAAGGCTTGAGCGATTACATACTTACCCCTTGGACTTGTCACAAGTTCTTCCGCTGCTATCGCTTTTTCTTTATCTGTTAGCTGGTCATATTTCATATACGCATATAAGAAATGGGGGGCGTTCAAGCCTTATTTAAGCCACGCCCCCCAATCCCTACCTTTCTTTATTTCTTGGTTTTGGTTTTTGTTGAGGCTTCGAGGTTGTCGAGTCGTGCATTTATCTGCGTAAACAATCCTTGGAACTCTCCACGGATTGTGGCAATGCACTGCACTTTCTGTGCTTCGTCTAGCGTTATATCAACGCCATTCCATATGGTGTCGTCATTGAGGATGCCCACCACGAGCGTCCTAAGATTCGACTCTTCTGTTTTTGGTTTCATTGTGCTGTTTCTCCTTATCGGTTCTTATTTAACTGCGAGGCTACGGCGAACCGCTCCGCATACCTCTCCTACACAGGCTTTCGGCGATAGCTCGCCAAACGCCTCTGTAAAACTTGTTTTCACTTCATCGGGCACACCCATCCCGATAAAGAACGCATAGGTCTCGACTCGATAATTTCGAGCGGAGACTGCGACATCGGGGGCGTGACAGCCCGCATCTCCATCCGATACGGCAATGATGATCTTGCGGTCAGCATTACGCTTGCGGATTGAGTTAAGCGAGTTAACCATTGCGTCACCGAGTCTCGTGTTGCCATTGCACCACAGGGTTTCAAACTTAGCCTGTTTGTGATGGTACGCTTTGGCCTCATAGCAGTTGTGGTTATACAGAACAACTCGGCAATCTATTCCGCCCTTGTTGAATGCATCGACAATCGACTTTGACATCGAGGCAGCCGTGTGGATGTTGTGCTCGCCATCTGTCTGATGTTCCATAGAGCTACTAATGTCGATGAGTAATTCAACGGCCACACGCTTGGAGCGTGCGGGTTTCTGCTGGATGAATACTCTTTCTAAGTTAGTGCCACTACCAATATCAGTCAGCTTGCGGTTATCGAGCATACCACTATCACAATCTCGGCGTGTATAAGCACGGCGGGATGCGTTTGCAGAATCGACAATCGACTGACCTAACATATTCCAACGGCCAGTATCTAATTTGATGGCTGATCTGCGGGGGACTCCACTAGGCAGTTGAACGGCATTGTCTTCGATTGTGTAGCCCTTGCCTCCACCCGATTCGGTTGGGGGTTCATCGGTTTGCAAGCCATCCTTAATTTCTCCGTCCCTACCGCCACCAGAAGGGGGCGTATGTTTTTGGATGCCGAATTCCTCCTGAAGCCACAAGGCAACAGCGGGCGATGATTTGGTAATCAACTCAGCCAAACATCGGGAGGCAAGATTCTCCCGATTTCGCTTATTCCATTCGATGTTCACGCCACCGAAGCCCCGAATTTCATTCATATACGCACGCTCGGCGTATTTGCGTACAAGTTGAGTTTGGCTTGTACGCATCATCTGAATGATAGCTGGGAGTAGCCTCGGTATTTCAGGGGAACAACATAGTGCCCCCAAGTATCTCCCCATCTCTGTGCCAGTAAAAACAGAGTTCTTAATCGACTCTGCTTTGCGTGCAAGTTTGGGTAAAAGATAATGCACAACTCTGCGTTTGTGAGCGGTTGCCCGCCCTAGTGGTGTTACTCTATTTCTCATAATGCTGTTTCTCTTTCTGCCCCCACCGCAGGATTGCGATGGGGGCGGGTTGGGTTTTTTAGCTGAGCAGGAGCTTGGTCAATTCCTTGCCAAGTTTAGCTGTCCCTGCGGTACAATTTAACGCATTGACGGCCTCTGTGGTTTGCGTCTTAGGCATCCCACCGAGGTAGCAATACGATAGGGCGTTCGCCGTAGCCATCGACCCCTCGACTTGCTTGTTATCGTCATTCAAACCATTCATTACTCTGAGCAGTTTGATGGCGATACGAGTTGAGGGAGCACCACGGAGGCGACCCGCAAAGTGGGCAGAACGAAGAATTGTGAGAATATCCACAACTTCCTTCACGCCTGCGGTCAGCCCTGTCGCAGATTCGATTACCTTAACTTCCTCTTGAAGGGGAAGATAATCGGCAGGGACGAACACAAACCTTTGGCAAGTTCTTTCGTCCACACGGAAGCCAGAGTAAACGCCAGTATCGTCTCGCAACGAATTGAGCGTCACACCGACTATCCAATCCTTAGTCGCTTTGATGACATCGCCAGTTGCGGGGATGAGCAACTCACGGGACTCCAGGCAAGCATTTAGCACTTGCAGAAGTTCGGGAGCGAGTTGGTCAACCTCGTCCAGCACTAGGGCAATTCCATTCTCCATACAGAAGGGGAGTAACCCTAGTCGCCAAATCGTTTCGTTCCCCTTGGCGGTGGAACGCAACTCTTGACGAACAATCAGATCGCCATACGAAACACCATCCGCACAAGAGATGGTGATGTGTCGGCGTTTGATTGCATTAAGCTCCTGATGGAGCGGGTAGGTTTTACCCGAACCAGCGGGGCCACTAATCATCATATGCCGACCTGCTTTTATGCTACGGCGTATGAGTTCGCTGGTGGTAGTCGAGGAGCAATACTCCTTCGCCACAGGGCGAAGTGAGGGGAGTGGAGAAGTGTTACCACTCTTCACGCCCGATAATACCGCCCGACCCACCGAGCCTTGCAGAGCCTCCAGAATCTTGTCCTTGGTAACTTCTTTTGCCACAATCGGGGCGAAGTTATTTAGGGATTCGATCTGCGACTTGTCGATTTTGGCATTGAGCGTCTTGAAGTTTTCTTCAAGCTCTTTCACGCTCACGCCCTGCGGTTGCTTCTGCACGACATCGAGAACATTTGCGATCGCCTGATCGACCAGCTTGAAGCGAGGGTTGGTGTGTTGCATCACATCGTTCTCGTCAAGGGCGATTGCACTCGCAATCTTGGCGATAGCACTATCACTATCGACAATTTTGTTCACGATCTCATCTACGCTTTGTCCTAATCTTGATGTTGCCATATATGCTGTTTCCTTTCGGTTAGTTTATTTTCTGTTCTTCAACTCACGGCGAATGTTCACCGCAAGCCACCAGCAAACCATCGTCAGAAGGTTTATGCTGGCGATTGTGTGGATGAGATAAAGTGTGTCACTCATCGCACATACCCACCCAATCCGCCGTGTTGGTGAACGGCGAGAATCGTTTTGAGAGGGAGCTTGAACCTCTCATCGTGGAACTGAGCGTTAGGAGCAACGCCCTCAGTAACCGCAATGGGGGATTCCACGCCAGATGTCGGAATGTCTAACTTCTCGGCAAGTGCCAACAAGCCATCGACTAGACTCTGACGCTTCGAGGGTTCGACTAGATCGAACTTGATCGAGAGCTTGATTGTCTGCTCCCAATACTGCCCGAACACCTTCGCCCCGATTGCGTCTTGGGCATTTCGAGCCATATCATCGTCCAGAACTTTGTATCTATTCGGAACGACTAGCGTGGCGTTTTTGCCCAAGCCCTGCAAGGTGGCCGAGGATTCGCCCTTGGCCTCTTGGTAGAACTTCGGCAAGGAAGCATCGACCAGCTCAGCCTTGGCCGTTTCCAATCGCCCCTCGGCGACTTGAAAGGCTGACTTAGCTTCGGTGAATACCTCCACCAGCTTCTCGAGTCCTCGGATTACTACCCCCGCTTTTTTGCTGGCAGGAGTGGTTTTGTTTAGGTTGCCAAGTTGAACCTTGGCGGGTTGTTTTAGGGTTGCTGTTTTCATATGCTGTTTCTCCTTTTTTACGACCCCACAACCAATGCCACTTCTATGGCAGAGATTATGGTCAACACGGCACTTTTGATTGGGTATTCATTTACGAGGCGTGCCATTTCCTCGAAAAGATCGTCAATGTCATAAGCGACATCGACTACAACTTTCATCCAACTAGGGGCGTTATCGGGTAGCATCTGCGACTCCACAGGCTCGCAAGAACCTGTCCCGATTGAACTGAGCGTTAGTCGCTCGCAATTTGCTGGCAAATTCATTCGCCAAACAATGAGCGAGGTTTTTATATTCCCCATTGCCGAAATCTTTGATGGTGTCGGCTATGAGTTGGAAGTGTGAGCGAGTCATTTTAGGTGTTTTCATATTTGCTATTCTTTCTTTTTTATTCTGCTGGAGTCCCGTTTTTTTTCGCTGGCCGTTGTTGTTGTTGTCCCCGAATTATCGATACCAACGACCCACTTTGGCGGGGGAACGAACCGCCTTGATATATTCTAAATAAAGATTGCGGGCGGATTTGTTAAACTCGCTCAAGCAACCTTTTCCTACGAACCCCCCACGGCTACGAACTATCTCGAATCCTTTATCCATTCGTTTGACTGCCGATTTTGCATTAGCCCCGCCGAACTTAATGCCGTTGTCGCTGATGCCCATTCTTCGGTTAAGTTTAATGAGGCTGATTGCGAGTCTAACTTCTGATTTTGCTTTTTGTAGTGTCATATTTGCTGTTTCCTTTTGTTAGTGTTACCCCTCTGCGTTTTTAGAGACTTGGGACTCTCCGCTACCTCTTAAGAGGCATCGGGTCGCATTACGCTCCGACCTATTGCAATGAACAGCTTTTACCTGAAGGTCATAAGGAGCTTTGTGGATGGGCTTGAACATAAGGGCTTCAATTTATCGTAGGCAGAAATCAGTCCTTAAAACTTTGTGGGCGACATCGTAGAGCCGATAGGCTTGGTTTATGATGGCTTATGGAATGTTTTAAGAATCACCGCATCCTTTATTTGAGATCGAAAAGAATCTGCATTTGACCGCCCCCCACTTTCGTGGATTGCGTAGAAGTTTTTGGGGAAAACGCTTGGGGCTATTTTCGTTCCATCAAATGGCTACCGACTCGGCGGTTTGAAGCGGATTAGGGAAGACGCTTTGGGCTATCGTTCGTGCTAATCATTCAAGTGGAAACTCCTGTTCACCATCCTTCTTGCTCAGATTCACTTTTTTTCTCGCCCAACTTGTTCTGCGGACTTTTCCCTTGGCTAGTTCTGTAATCAGAAAGGGGAGAGTTTCCGTAGGTTGGGGAATCTCAAAGAACTAAAAAAAGTGTATATGAAGAACATATACAGCACAACAACTAAATCTCATTGACTATCAACGACTTACACAAGTAGATATATCGAGGGAGAATTGCCCTTACCTGCGTAAGTCATTGATATATAGTGGTTTGCAAAACAGAAATTTTCGGTCGTTGTTGACAAGCTGGGATTGCAAAGAAGGAGGATTCCAATTATGGCAAAAGCTAAAGCAAAGAAGGGCTCGAAAAAGGGCTCGAAAAAAGGCAGTAAAGGAAAGGGCGGAGGTTAAGTTAGTCGGGGGGCTGCGTATCCTTCTAAAACGCGGAATTTTCTAACAAATGCAAGTTTGGCAGGAAACTCTCGAAATCTTAAGAAAGAGGCGAGAGCAAACCGACACCATTTTGGTTGCGTACTCAGGGGGCAAGGACTCCCTTTGCGTACTCGATTTATGCGTGAGGCAATTCAAGCGGGTGATCTGCTTTTATATGTATTGGTCGCCCGATATGTTTGTCATTCAAAAGCAAGTCGACTACGCAAAAAAACGATGGGGCGTGGATGTGGTTTTTCTGCCCCACTTTGTCGCATTGAACTGCCTTCGGGAAGGCGTTTTCTGCAATCAAGGGGAAGCAAATGATCGTGTTCCAGAATTAAAGCTAAAAGATATTTACGGGATTGCATTACAACAAACACATACCGATTTAATGGCAACAGGGGCTAAAGATGCCGACGGCCTCCCACGAAGACAATTCTTTGCTAACATCAGGGACAGCAAAGAACCGATATGGCAAAAAGTGATTTATCCAATCAGAAAGTGGAGGAAGCACCATATTCTGTCTTATCTCAAGGCACACAATATCCCACTACCCCCCGCCGAGGCGGGTTCGGTAACTTCGGGGGTTGATTTGTCTTGGGGTAGTCTTATGTGGCTATGGAAAGATCATAGAAGCGATTTCGAGAAACTAGAAAAGATGTTCCCTTATATAAGGGCACAAGTAAAAAGAACGGAGTGGTATGGAATCCAATAACAACATAAATCATTGCAAAGCCGAGAAGTTTAAGACCAAGGTTGTGAGGAGGTCACAACTAAAGGGAGCACCATACAATCCTAGAATCTTAGATGATGAGGCCAGAGCTAAACTTCGCAACAGCCTGTCCACAATCGGAATGGTTATGCCTATTGTTTGGAATGAGCGAAGTGGAAACATAGTAGGGGGACATCAGAGGCTTCGTGAGCTAGATGATATTCAGGGGGATTCGGAATATACGCTTACAATCTCAGCAGTTGATATTGACGATAAAACGGAGAAGGAATTAAATATTTTCCTTAATAACACCTACGCACAGGGCGATTGGGATTTGGAGAAACTCAAGGAACTGCTGGGCGATATAGATGTTGATAATACAGGGTTTGATATGGCCGATGTGTTCCAGATGTTTGGAGAAGCACCAGAAACAGAGGCATATGATGATGCGGTTTCACAGATAGCCACTTCGATTCAAAACCTCAAAGACCAGTATGACGAACTTAGCAAGAAAATGGCTCTCAAGGACGAGAGTGATTTTTACAATGTCTTAGTTTTTAAGAGCGAAAGCGATAGGGCTGAACTCGCTAAGATTTTAGATGCTGAGGACAACCGCTATATTGACGGAATGAGATTCCTACGGCTGGCAAAGGAGATTTTGGGGAAGGGGTCGAATACCAGTATTGGCGGAGAAATAAATCGGGCTGACTCTTCTGGGCTGGGCGAGAACAAAGCCGAACCTTCCAACAAACCAAGGGGAGGGATGGGAGATGACGCAATCTGTAATCTCGACACTCCCGATGATCGCACCAAAGGTTAGTTTATGCTTAAAGGGCTTGCCTGTAATCTCCCTTATGAATTCCAATCCATCCTCCAGAGATTCAGTTGATTTGGATGCGTGTACAAAAAGCCTCCCCCTAAAGCTCGTAGACCAGCTTCGGTTTTCAATAATCTTAAGCCCACGCACAACAGCCTCCGCAAAAGGCTGGCGTATGCTGATATAGTTGTTAATTAACTCCATTAAGACACATATATGGATCAGATATACAAAGACAATCAGAAAGTTTCATCGGAATCCGATGTCGCAAACAGGATTCTAAAACGCAATGTATTAAACATTGTTCGTAAGGTTCAGGATGGCAAGACTCTCTCAAATACAGAGCTTGCGGTCGTTCAGGGGTTTGTTGAGCAACCAGACAATTCGCCAACAGGAGTTGCGTGGGTACAGAATCAGACCGACCTCGCTAGAGAATTAGGGGTAAATCGTAAAACTATTCAGCGATGGATAAAGATTGAGGGGTGTCCAACAACGGCATCGGATGGTCGATACAATGTAATCGAGTGGAGGACTTGGGCAAAAAATAGCAATTACAAGGTTTCAGAGGGGGGCGATGGGGATGACGATGATGATGAAACAAAGCTAAAGCTCGAGGCGAAGCGACTTCTACTCATCAATCAGAAATTAGAGTTTGATCTGGCAGTCAAGCGTGGTGAATACACGCATAACGATGATGTTGAATCTATGTTCGTGATGATGATTCAGAACGCAAAAAAGGTACTCCTCGCACTACCATCCAACGCTTCTCCACAGGTAGTGGGATTAAGTGTTCCAGAGGCAGAGATACGGCTACGAGAGATAGTGGATGAATCCTTGGCACAACTCCAGAGACAATGGACGGATTAGCAAAAATAAAAAACGCTATTCATTTAGCGTGGAAACCGAGTGATCGGCGATCACCTTGGGAGTGGTGTGAGGAGCATATTGTTGTCGATAAGACATCTCCTTTTCCTGGTCGCTGGCGTTCCTCCACCTCGCCTTGGGTAAAAGAGCTTATGGAAGTGTTCGCCGATAATCGGGTCACAGATATTGCGGTGATGTGTTCCGCTCAGTCGGCCAAAACACAAACCATAATGAACCTAGTCTGCTGGGCTATAAGCGAAGATGCGGGGCCGATGATGTGGGTGACGGCGGCTCAAGATGAGGCTGCGACCTTTTGCCGAACCCGCCTATGGCCAACCCTTATGCGTTGTAAGCCTGTCGCTATGCAATTACCGACAAACACTCGTGAAATTCGCTCCCTTGAAATCAATTTCCCCTCGATGCCTTTTGTCGTTACTGGCTCGAACTCTCCATCAAAACTACAATCCAAGCCAATACGATGGCTTTTATTAGACGAGGCCAGAAACTACCCAGCGGGGGCTTTGGATATGGTGTTGAAGCGTACTCGTGCCTATTGGAACGCCCGCCGTGTAATCATATCCACCCCCTGTACGGAGAAGGATGCGGTTCACACCGCCTTTATGAGCGGAGATCAGCGTAAATGGTTTTGGCCGTGTATGGGGTGTGGAGAGTATAATCAGTTGCTATTCCCGAATATGAAGTGGGATACGAATGAAAAAACAAAGCCTTCCGAAAAGTGGGATTTTGAGGAGCTGGCAAAAACGATACGATGGGCTTGCCCCAAGTGCGGACACGAGCATTTCGACATCCCCAAGGTCAGAAAACATATTTGCTCCGAGGGTATATGGAAAAAAGAGAATCCGCTCGCCCCCCGAAATCGGGTGTCCTTCCATTGGAACGCAATGCTTCCAACTTGGGTTAGCTGGAGAAGCGTGGTTGAAGAGTTTATTAGTAGCTATAAGGCTCTAAAGTGGGGCGATCATCTGCCCCATAAGACTTTTATCAATGAGACGCTGGGCGAGTCGTGGGAAGATCGGTTTGGGGATACGGAAAAGAAAGATCATCTGATCGCAAGAATGTCGGATTATGACCCCGCCGAAAAGTGGGAACTGGAAAAGAGAAGACTTATGACCATAGATGTACAGCAAGATCATATGTTCTATGTCGTACGAGCTTGGGGAGCTGGCGGGATAAGTCGGCTTATTACATACGGAAAAGCGTTCAACTTTGATGAGATCAAACACAAGATAACGGAATATTCGGTGCAGGACGAAAATGTTGCCATCGACAGCGGATACAGCACCGCCACTATCTATAAGGCGATTGTGGAATCGGGCTATAAATGGAAAGCACTTAAAGGAGACCAAGGGAAGTATTATGTGAATCCCAAAGGCTTACGCTCTATCTGGACAAAATCTGCCGTTGACCCTTTTATGGGCACAAGGACACAGGGCATCACCCGTCCAATTCAATTATTTATTTTTAGTAGTTCGAGCACAAAGGATATGCTTTCGTTGTTTATTCGTGGCCTTACCAGCGAGTGGAGCATCCCAAGGGGGGTGAGCGAGGATTACCTCGACCAGATGACCGCTGAAAAAAGGCAAGAGTTCACCGACCCCAAAGGCAGGGTTTCATACGAGTGGGTGCGTATGCGAAAAGCCAATCACTATTGGGACTGCGAACAAATGCAATTAGTCGGTGCAGTCGCCACAGGTATGGTGGGCGATGTCGGCTTTATAGCTCCTCGTAAAGAGACACCAAAGGTTGAATCTCCGCTTTCCACGCCTTTTTTTGGCTCTCATCCCACTTCTCGGAGGCTTCCAGTAGTTGGCTGACGAGGGTACGCACCTTGCTTGTTAGGGTGCGTACTGGTGCAGAATCATCCCTTTCCACATCGGAATAAGCACTTCTGACCCGCATTGTAAGGTCACGAGTGGAGAGCCTTTCTTTTTGGATTTTCTCGAGCCATTCTTTTCTGCTGTCCTTATCTAGGGGGGCGAGAATCTGATAGTGCTTGTGGGATATATTGTCACGCCGAGATGACATCGGAAACTCCTTGGCTATCCATTTTAGATTCCTTAAATACCCCT
>Ga0214919_10007579_pt1 | contig 14585 bp, 12 predicted proteins | sample LL1503_MetaG_FD_177994 | JGI IMG/M metagenome (GOLD analysis project Ga0214919, IMG submission 177994) | Freshwater microbial communities from Lake Lanier, Atlanta, Georgia, United States - LL-1503 | ecosystem: Environmental > Aquatic > Freshwater > Lake | place: USA: Georgia | collected... | reverse complement strand
TTTTGAGTCACCCGAGCGTGGCCTCCAAACGCTTTTTGATCACCATTGGCGACCGCACTGTTGGGGGCCTGACCCACCGCGACCAAATGGTCGGCCCTTGGCAGGTGCCGGTTGCCGACGTGGCAGTGACTTTGGCTGACTACCAAGGCTTTGCCGGGGAAGCCATGAGCATGGGGGAACGTACGCCTTTGGCTGCGCTGGATGCGCCGGCCTCCGGTCGCATGGCCGTCGCCGAAGCCATTACCAATTTGTTGGCGGCGCCCATTGAGTTGGCACGCGTCAAGCTCAGCGCCAACTGGATGGCCGCCTGTGGTGAGCCAGGAGAAGATGTCGCCTTGTATGAAACGGTCAAGGCCGTTGGCATGGAGCTGTGCCCTGCATTGGGCGTGTCGATACCGGTTGGCAAAGACAGCTTGTCCATGCGCACGCAGTGGCAGGCAGACAGCGAGTCACGCAAAGTTACCTCGCCAGTGAGCTTGATTGTCAGTGCCTTCGCCACCGTGAAAGATGTGCGGGGGACATTAACCCCGCAATTGCAAGACAACGAAGACACCAGTTTAGTGTTGATCGATTTAGGCCGCGGCCAAAATCGCATGGGTGGCTCTATTCTGGGACAGTCCATCGGTCAATTTGGTGACCGTGTGCCGGACCTGGATGCAGCGCAAGACTTGGTGAATTTAGTCAAGGCCATCCATGCGCTGCGTTCACAAAGCTTGCTGCTGGCCTACCATGACCGCAGTGACGGCGGTTTATTGGCTGCTGTGGCCGAAATGGCCTTTGCAGGCCATGTGGGTGTGGCGCTGAACGTGGACATGTTGATGACCGAGGGCGATGGCATTACCGACAGCCGAGCAGACTATGGGGACGCCAAAAACTGGGCCACCCAGGTCAGCGGTCGGCGTGAAGAATTGACGCTGAAAGCGCTGTTCAACGAAGAGTTGGGCGTTGTTGTGCAAGTTCGCACGGCCGACCGCGGGAACGTGCTGCAGATTTTGCGCGAACACAGCTTGTCCAAACACAGCCATGTGATTGGCAAAACCCGGCCCACCAACGCCAGTCTGGGTTCGGGGCAGGGCGCTCTGAGTGTTTGGCGGGATGCCAAAGAAGTCTTCTCTGCACCCCTGGAAGATTTGCACCAAGTGTGGGACAGCGTGAGCTGGAAAATTACCCGGCAACGCGACAACCCGGCTTGCGCAGATGCCGAACACGCTGCGGCGGGCGGGGTGTCTGACCCCGGCATGCATCTGGAATTGCGTTTTGACGACACCGACAACGTGGCTGCGCCGTTCATCCATTTGTCGCGACCCCGAGTAGCTATCCTGCGCGAGCAGGGTGTGAACTCGCATGTGGAAATGGCCTATGCCTTTCATACCGCTGGATTTGAAGCGCACGACGTGCACATGACCGATTTGCAATCTGGCCGTGCACAACTGAAAGACTTCCAAGGTCTGGTCGCTTGCGGTGGCTTCAGTTACGGCGACACACTCGGTGCGGGCATCGGCTGGGCGCGCAGCATCACCTTCAACCCAGCCTTGGCTGAACAGTTCAAAGGCTTCTTTGGCCGCGCAGACACTTTTGGTCTTGGCGTGTGCAATGGCTGCCAGATGTTTGCTGAGCTGGCCGATATCATTCCCGGTGCGCAGGATTGGCCTCGCTTCACGACCAACCAGAGCGAGCGCTTTGAAGCCCGCCTCTCCATGGTTGAAATACTCGAATCACCAAGTTTATTCTTCGCAGGGATGGCGGGCAGTCGTTTGCCTATTGCGGTGGCGCATGGCGAGGGCTATGCCAACTTCAAGCAGCGTGGCCATTCGGCGACGGCCATTGGCGCCATGCGCTTCGTGGACAACCATGGCCGAGCCACTGTGCAGTACCCGTTTAACCCCAACGGTAGCGAAGGGGGACTCACCGCCGTCACGACCGCGGACGGTCGTTTCACGGCGATGATGCCGCACCCTGAACGTGTGTTCCGCAATATTCAGATGAGTTGGACAAGTGGCGACTTGAATGCCCACAGCCCATGGCTGCGCATCTGGCAAAACGCACGCAAATGGGTGGGCTAAAGCTTCTTTGCCGAGCTTCTTTGCTCGGCTTGAGCATGCAATGGTTGGTGGCATGCTCACCCCCAACGCCCTCAGCAATCCAGATAAACGACAACTTTAAGACCCAGACGGGTGGCTGGACACAGGCAGACACCTTCAACGAAGATGTCCAAGAGGCTGCGCGTTTTGCAGTCCAAAAACAGGCCGTACTGACCCAGTCTCGGTTGATTTACAAAGATGTGCTGACCGCCCAAACCCACATTGCGTCAGGGCTGAATTTTCAGCTGAAAGTGTCGGTGACGGAGCAGGACTTACCAAGGTACGCCAAGGTAACTGTATGGCGAAACCTACAGAGTCAATACACCTTGACGCAATGGGATTGGACGAATGACTGAGGCGCAAGCCAGCGCCAACTGTAGTTATTCAGATCATTGAATTTTGGCTTTTGAACGCAAGGACTCTTGGTACTTGGCAATTTTCTGTTGCTGTAATTGCTGGGTGATTTGCGGCTTGACTTCGTCCAGCTTAGGCAACTGGGCTTCACGCACGTCGTCGACACGGATGATGTGAAAGCCAAATTGTGTTTTAACGGGTGCCTCAGTCATTTGGCCTTTTTCTAATTTAGACATGGCGGCCGAAAACTCAGGCACATAGCTTCCGGCAGCAGCCCAGTCCAGATCGCCCCCATTGGCACCGGAGCCTGGGTCCTTGGATGCTTTTTTGGCCAACTCTTCAAAACTGCCGCCTTTTTTGATTTGGGCGATCAAATCCAAAGCCTCGTCTTCTTTCTCCACCAAGATGTGACGGGCACGAAATTCCTTACCGCCGTTGGCTGCTGAAAACTTGTCGTATTCTGCTTTGATGTCGGCATCTGTGATTGGATTTTTCTTTTGAAAATCAGCAAATAATTCGCGAATCAGCAGGGACTGACGGGCCATTTCGAGTTGATTTTTATAGTCTTCCGAGGCGTCGAGTCCGCGCTTGCGGGCTTCTTGCATGAAAATCTCACGCGCAATCAACTCCTCTTTAATTTGCCCCATCATCTCAGGGGTGACAGGACGTCCTGAGCGCTCTACTTGCTGCTTGAGGGCTTCAACGCGCGAAGAGGGCACCGCTTTGCCGTTGACGATGGCAATATTTTGAGCCAACACGGGCATACTTACTGCGGCCAAAACGGTCAGAGTCAAAAGTGTTTTTTTCATGTGAAACCTTGAATAATCAAAAAAATATCGATGTCAGCGGTGTTTAAATCACCTCTATGGCCAGGGCATGCAAACCTTGGTCAATGAAATCTTGCACCGAATCATACACAAGCCGGTGACGCTGTACGCGGGATGCTGATGTAAACAAAGGTGAAGCAATTTTGACGCGTAAATGCGACCCTGAGCCCGTGGGCGATGCGCCAACATGACCCGCATGGAGATGGCTCTCGTCAATAACTTCCAATTGGGTGGTTTGCAGTTTTTCTGCCAGCCGCAAGTGAATTTGTTCAGCTATAGACACAGGGACAGGGTTCATGAGGTTTCTTCTTTGGGTAAATTTTTGGCAATGTAAACACCTTGCGCCACGATAAAAACCAGAGGGAATACGTAACCCCATAGTTTGAAGTTGACCCATTCGTCCGTTGAAAAATAAGTCGCTACATAGGCGTTGATGGAGGCCATGAACACACAATAAACCATCCAAGACACATTGAGCCGGTACCAAACACGGTCAGGCAATATCAACTGGCTGCCTAACAAAGATTTGAGAAAATTTTTCTTCAGAATCCAATGCCCCACCAGCAAGGTGATGGTCAAGATGGCGTAGAGCAGGGTGGGCTTCCACTTGATAAAGCGTTCGTCATGCAATCCAAGCGTCAACGCACCAAAGCCCATCACCAACACCAAAGTGATTTTTTGCATGGTGGCCAGTTTGCGCTCCATCACATACATCGCGATCGTCTGCACCACAGTGGCCGCCATCAATACGCCTGTGGCGGTGTAAATGTCACTGAGTTTGTAGGTGACAAAAAACAGCAAGATGGGAAACAGATCCAGTAGAAATTTCATGTTGCTTCAGTCAGTCATTCAGGTGTGAAGTCCAGCGAAGCGGAGTTCATGCAGTACCTCAAGCCGGTAGGTTGGGGGCCGTCTTGAAAGACATGCCCCAAATGTGCGCCACATTGCGCGCACACCGATTCCAAGCGCACCATACCGTGGGTGCGATCGACGCGGTCGAGAATGGCGCCTTCATGTGCGGCTTGGTAAAAACTGGGCCAACCGCAACCGGCATCGAATTTGGTCTCGGAGCTGAATAATTTGGCGTCGCAACAGATGCAGCGGTAGTGCCCTTTTTGCCATTGGCTTTCGTATTTTCCCGTGAACGGTCGTTCGGTGGCCGCGTGCCTTGTGACTTCAAAGGCCACAGGTTCTGCGCCTTTGGCGACAAGGTGGGCACGCCATTCGGCATCGGTTTGAGGCAGTGGTGAGGTCATGATGAGCAGCTGATTTCAATGGAGGAGGCCCATGCCGGAGGCAGTTGGGCATAGGCTTCGTACCCGGGATGTTCGTCGAAGGGTGACTGTAACAAATTCATGAGCGTGTCAACTTCGGAAAAGTCGCCTGATTTTGCCTTTCGGATGGCGATTTCTGCCAAATGGTTGCGCAAAACAAATTTGGGGTTGTGTGCCAACATCGATTGCCCCACCTTGCTCACATCATGCTCGCCCAGGGCCCGAAGGTAGTCTTTTTGCCAAAGGTCCCAAGCGGGTCGGTCCAAAAACAGGTCACGCACAAAGGTCCAAGCAGAAGCGTCTGAACCCGTTTGTGCACCCTGCGCCAAGACGGCATGGCTCAATTGGCGCCAAAACACGGGGTAGTCGACCTGCTCTTTCGCCATCAGTTGCAGCAATTGATCTGTGAGCGCGCGGTTAACGATGCCCAGTTTACGGCCCATGGCTTGGTCCAAGGCCATCGGGAAACTGCTTTTGTATGTTTCAAGAACTGAGAGTGTTAAGTCTTGGTCATTGATCAAGGGCGCAAGGGCTTGACCCAGGCAAAACAGATTCCAGTAAGCGACATTGGGCTGTCGGTGGTAAGCATATCGCCCTTGACTGTCCGTGTGATTGCAGATGTGGCGCGGATTGAATCCGTCCAGAAACTGAAAAGGTCCGTAGTCCAAAGTCAAGCCGAGGATGCTCATGTTGTCGGTGTTCATCACCCCATGACAAAAGCCGACGGCCTGCCACTGCGCGACCATGAGTGCCGTGCGATCGCATACCGTCTGCAACATCACGGCGTAGAGATTGCCGTTGTGCTCACCTGCGCTGGCTCTGACTTTGCATTCGGGCAGATGCTCTGCAAGGGCATGGTCGGCTAATTTTTGAAGTTGCGCTGTCTGTCCATTAGAAGAAAAGTGCTCAAAGTGTCCAAAACGTAAAAAACTGGGCGCTGTGCGCGTCACGACTGCAGCCGTTTCAATTTCTTCGCGTCGCACGGGTTGGGGGGAGCCGGTCAGACACAAAGCGCGGGTGGTCGGGATGCCCAGTCCGTGCATGGCTTCGCTGCACAAATACTCCCGAATGCTCGATCGCAAAACGGCTCGGCCATCGCCTCGGCGCGAGTAAGGTGTGGGTCCTGCGCCTTTGAGTTGGATTTCTTGAAGGCCCAAAGCAGAATCAACTTCACCCAAGGTGATCGCTCTGCCATCGCCCAACTGGCCCGCCCAGACACCGAACTGATGTCCGCTGTAAACACTGGCAAAGGGCTTGGCACCTTCTGGAATGGCGCAGCCGCTGAATGCCAGCAAAGCGTCAGGGCTGTTCAAGCCCTCTGCCGACCATCCGAAATTATGGAGAAGCTGTTGATTTTTGTGAATCCAGAAAGTCTCAGGCAGAGGGGTAGGCTGAAGGTGAGTCAAATAGTCCTCACCCAGTGTGGCAAAACGATTGTTCCATACCAGGGGGTGAGATTCAATGGGGATAGCGCTCATGGTCTTAATTGTCGGTGTAATGCAAAGTCCGAATGGAATAAATGGCTTTGCATCGATGTTGTATGGGTTGGGCGTGTTAAAAACGGAGCAAATTTCTTGAAACTTGTGAGGAACTTTCCATGTTCGGTTTGATGCAACAGCAGTCTTTGCTGATTTCTTCCCTGATTGATTTTGCCCAGCGACACCACGGTGACGGCGAAGTTGTTTCTCGCCGCGTAGAGGGGGACGTCCACCGATACACGTGGGCGGATGTGGCTTTGCGATCCAAGCGGGTAGCCAATGCCGTGGATAAACTCAAACTGGCCCAAAGTGATCGGGTGGCCACGCTGGCCTGGAATGGTTACCGTCACCTGGAACTTTATTTTGGGGTGAGTGGATCGGGTCGGGTTTTGCACACCATCAACCCGCGTTTGCACCCTGAGCAAATTGCCTGGATTGCCAACCATGCGGAAGACACTGTGCTGTGCTTTGACATGACTTTCTTACCCATCGTGCAAGCCATTCACGCCAAATGCACCACCATCCAACACTGGATTGCGTTATGCGACGCGGACAAACTTCCGCAAGACAGTGGCATCCTCAATCTGATGAGTTACGAAGCTTGGGTTGCCAAAGAGTCAGATCGGTATGACTGGCCTGAATTAGATGAAAACTTGGCCTCCAGCATGTGCTACACCAGTGGCACCACAGGCAATCCCAAGGCTGCGCTTTACAGCCACCGCTCAACCATCTTGCATGCCTTTGCGTCGGCTTTGCCGGACGTCATGAGCATGTCTGCCCGTGATTCTATTTTGCCGGTGGTGCCGATGTTCCACGTCAATGCCTGGGGCATACCTTACAGTGCCGCCATGACGGGGGCCAAACTGGTTTTCCCCGGCCCTGCGCTGGATGGCAAGTCGGTGTATGAATTGATTGAGGCGGAAGGTGTGACCTTTGCTGCAGGTGTTCCGACCGTTTGGCAGATGCTCCTGAGTCACATGAAGCCCCAGGGCCTGAAGTTTTCAACATTAACCCGTACGGTGATCGGCGGATCGGCTTGTCCTCCGGCCATGATTGAATCTTTCAGAACTGATTACGGCGTGGATGTGCTTCACGCTTGGGGAATGACCGAGATGAGCCCGCTGGGCACACTGTGTACTTTGAAAAACAAGCATTTGAATTTGCCTGCCGATGCGCAAATGAAAATTCGATTGAAACAGGGACGTGCCATTTTTGGCGTTGACATGAAAATTGTTGACGATAACGGCAAGGAGCTTGCGCATGATGGCCGCGCCTATGGCGACTTGCTTGTCAAAGGCCCCTGGGTGGTGCGGGAGTACTTCAAGCAGGAAGGAGCATCTCCTTTGGTAGAGGGCTGGTTTCCAACGGGCGATGTCGCCACCATCGATGAAGATGGTTTTATGCAAATCACGGACCGCAGCAAAGACGTGATCAAGTCAGGCGGGGAGTGGATCAGCTCGATTGATATTGAAAATATTGCTATGTCCCATCCCGCTGTTGCGATTGCAGCGTGCATTGGTGTCAAACATCCCAAGTGGGATGAGCGTCCCATCATCTGTGTTGTCAAAAAACCCGGTGCAGAGTTGACGCGTGATGCCTTGATTGCTTTCTTTGAGGGCAAAACGGCCAAATGGCAAATTCCTGATGATGCAGTTTTCGTCGAAGCCATTCCATTAGGGGCAACGGGGAAAATGCTGAAAACTAAATTGCGCGAACAATTGACTGATTACAAGCTGCCTGGAATGTGAAGACCTTCTTCAATATTGAGCAAGAATTGATTCAGCTCATTCCAAGTTATAAGAGCGATAAACATAGGGCAAACACTGAGAAGTGCGTTCATTCAACAGCGTTAGGCTCCTTGCATTCTGTTGTACTTGGAGTTTTTAAATGAAGTTTGCTGTTAGTCCTGTTGTTTTTGCTGGCTTGGCTTTGTGTGCTGCTGGGGCTTTTGCCCAAAAAGGAGAGACGGTCAAAATTGCGCACATTGACCCGCTATCAGGTCTGATGGGCCCTGTCGGAACCAACCAACTCAAGAGTTTTCAGTTTTTTGCTGAAAAATTCAGCGGCTCCAAAAACCCTGCTGGCGTCAATTTCGAAGTAGTCTCTTTTGACAACAAACTCAGCCCCGCAGAAAGCTTGAACGCTCTCAAGTCTGCCATCGACCAAGGTGTGCGCTACATTGCCCAAGGCAATGGCTCGTCGGTCGCCGGCGCCCTGATTGAAGCCGTTGACAAACACAATGCACGCAATCCTGGCAAGGAAGTTGTATTCTTGAACTACGCCGCTGTGGACCCTGACTTCACCAACAGCAAATGCAATTACTGGCATTTCCGGTTCGATGCTGACACCTCGATGAAAATCGAAGCTATGACCACCTTCATGAAAGACGACAAGGACATCAAGAAGGTGTATTTGTTCAATCAGAACTACTCACACGGTCAGCAAGTCGCTAAGTTCGCCAAAGAAAACTTAGCCCGCAAGCGTCCAGACGTGCAAGTCGTCGGTGAAGATCTGCACCCCTTGGCCCAGGTACGCGACTTTGCCCCCTACATTGCAAAGATCAAGGCCTCTGGCGCTGACACGGTCATCACAGGCAACTGGGGCTCCGATTTGTCTTTGTTGGTCAAAGCCGCTAATGAAGGTGGTTTTACTGGCAAGTTTTACACCTATTACACCGGCGTCACCGGTACCCCCACAGCGCTAGGCACCTCGGGGGCTGGCCGCGTTTACCAGATTGCTTATGCCCACTACAACATGGGCGGGGACATGGCCAAGTTGATGGACGAATTCAAGAAAAAATTCAACGATGACTTTTACACCGGCTCGGTCATGTCGATTTACGCAGGTTTGGGTGAAGCCATGGCCAAAGCCAAGTCCACCGACCCTGTTAAGGTGGCCGCGGCTTTAGAAGGTCTGAAATACAAAAACTTCAATGGTGAAGTCGAAGTGCGCAAAGCCGACCACCAATTGCAGCAGCCCTTGTACATGACAGTCTGGCAAAAAGCCGATAAAAAGTACCCCTACAGCCCCGAAAATACGGGTATGACTTTGGCTCCGGTCAAGGAGTTTCCTTCTTATATCTCCAGCACGCCCACAAGCTGCCAAATGAAGCGTCCCAGCTGATGCTGTGATGTTTTTGTTGTGATCGCAGGCCCGATTCACTTGGGTGTTTCGGGCCTTTTTATGTGAGTTGGCAAACCCACAAGGAACAGGGTTTGACTTTCGGTAACGTTGTAAGGCCGATGTTGGGCCTGGAAAGTTTTTATGGAGTTCTTTATCATCTCCATGCTCAACGGCCTCAGTTACGGGCTGTTGCTCTTCATGCTCAGCTCTGGACTGACGCTGATTTTCAGCATGATGGGTGTGCTTAACTTTGCACATGCTTCTTTTTATATGGCCGGGGCCTATTTTGGCTACACCATTTCCAAATGGGTGGGGTTCTGGCCCGCGTTGTTTGTGGCGCCGGTTCTGGTAGGCGCCTGCGGCGCAGTATTCGAACGCATGACATTACGCAAAGTTCACAAGTTCGGTCATGTGCCTGAATTGCTGGTGACATTTGGTTTGTCTTACATCGTGCTCGAATTGGTGCAGTTGATTTGGGGACGAACAGCCGTTGAATTTCCACCTCCTGAGGTTCTGCGTGATTCAGCTTTCACGCTCATCAACCATTCTGTGCAAGGGTTGAGTGTTGTGTGGGGCTCTGCGCCGGCTGACCTGTGCAGCAATGCGGATGCATCGGTTCGTGTTGTGTGCTCACCCTTTCCTGCGACACGGGGTTTCATGATGTTGGTGGCCTTGCTGATGTTGATGAGCTTGTGGTTATTGCTCACCCGAACTCGAATCGGCTTGGTGATTCAGGCCGCTCTAACCCATCCTGAAATGGCGGAGTCGCTGGGGCATAACGTGCCCCGTGTCTTCATGCTGGTCTTTGGTGCGGGCACAGGACTTGCTGGCTTGGCGGGTGTGATTGGCGGGAGCACTTTTGTCACCGAACCGGCCATGTCAGCCACCGTCGGGTCGGTGATTTTTGTGGTCGTTGTGGTCGGTGGTATGGGTTCCTTGTCGGGTGCATTTTTAGCATCTATTTTGATCGGCGTCATACAGACCTTTGCGGTGGCCTTTGACTATTCCTTCATCACCTTGTGTGCCCAGCTGGGTCTGTCCTTGAGCGATGCAGCGCGCGAGAATTCGTTCGTCAAACTGACATTGTCACAAGTTGCGCCCATCTTGCCGTATTTGTTCTTGGTCTTGATTTTGATCTTTCGTCCTAAAGGACTTTTGGGTACGAGGGAGGGTTGAAGCATGACTTATTACAAATTCAAACCTTATAACGTGGGCAGAGTTGTCATCTGGAGCTTGTTTGCGATCTTGCTGTTGGTGGTACCCCTTGTTTTTACCAGCCAGTTGTCGGCGACGATGCTCGCGCAGATGGGGATTGCCATCATTGCTTGCCTGTCCTACAACATGTTGTTAGGACAGGGCGGTATGCTGAGTTTCGGTCACGCGGTCTACACAGGGCTTGGTTCTTACATGGCCATTCATGCCTTGAACATGGTGGCGGCTGGCAATTTGCACATCCCGGTCAGTCTGGTGCCTTTGGTCGGCGGTCTTGCCGGAATGGGCTTTGCCATTTTGCTGGGTTATGTGACCACTCGAAAATCTGGCACCCCTTTCGCCATGATCACCATGGGCATCGCAGAACTTGTTTTTGCCATGTCACTCATGTTTTCAGAGTTCTTTGGCGGTGAGGCAGGTGTGTCTGGTAACCGTGTCGCGGGCGACTCCTTTTGGGGCATCACCTATGGCCCACAAATACAAATTTACTACCTGATTTCGATCTACACCTTCATTTGTGTTGCATTGATGTATGCCTTTACGCAAACGCCGCTAGGCCGCATTTTGAATGCGGTTCGCGATAACCCGGAACGGGTTGAATTCATCGGTTACAACACCCAACGCGTGCGTTATTTTTCATTCATCATTGCCGGTTTTTTTGCCGGAATTGCAGGCGGCTTGAGTGCTTTGAACTTTGAAATTGTCACCGCCGAAGTGGTGGGTGCTGGACGTTCAGGCGCCTATTTATTATTTACATTTTTAGGCGGCGCAACTTTCTTTTTTGGTCCGATACTGGGTGCAATATTGATGGTGATCGCCTTTGTTCTGTTGTCAGAGTTCACCAAAGCTTGGTTGTTGTATTTGGGTTTGCTGTTCTTGTTTATGGTCATGTACGCGCCGGGTGGTTTTGCCAGCTTATTGATGATGAACCTTCGCGTTGCCGCATTCGGCAAGTTGCGTCAAATTTGGGTCAGTTACTTGGGCTTGATTGTGACCGCACTGGTTATTTTGATGGGGGCAGGCGCCATGATTGAAATGGTTTATCACCTGCAACTGAACGACAGCTTGGGCGACACCTTGAAATTTACCGGTGTGACACTGGATGCCAAAAGCATCGACAGTTGGGTCGGGTCGCTTTTGGTGATGGTCACGGGGCTTGGACTGTTTGAAGTGATGCGACGACACTACTTGCACGAATGGGGTGAAATTCAAACAGGCATTGAAAATGAAATCAAGCGCAGGGAGGCTGCGTGATGACTTGCGCACTTGAACTCAAAGATCTTCACAAAAGTTTCGGTAAAACTGAAATCATTCGTGGTGTTAATTTGGCTGTCCAATCGGGTGAACGCATTGCCATCATCGGGCCCAATGGCGCTGGCAAGTCCACGCTTTTCAATTTGATCAGCGGTCGCTTTGGTCCCACCAGCGGTGACATTGTGCTCAACGGTCAATCTATTGCCCACAAAAAGCCGTATGAAATTAACCGCATGGGCTTGTCTCGAAGCTTTCAAATCACCAACATTTTCCCGAAGTTGAGTGTCTTTGAAAACTTGCGCTGCGCGGTGCTGTGGAGCTTGGGCTACAAATACACCTTCTTGAAATTTTTGTCTGGCCTTCGTGATGCCAATGACCAAGCTGAGAAGTTCCTCCAAATGATCAAGCTGGATAAAAAACGCGACGTTGTGGCCATGAACTTAACCTATGCTGAACAACGTGCTTTGGAAATCGGTATCACCATTGCGGGCGGATCAGACGTGATATTGCTTGATGAACCCACTGCAGGCATGAGTAAAAGCGAAACCAGTCGTTTCATCAGTTTGATCAAAGCCGTCACCGAAGGCAAAACGCTGCTCACTGTCGAGCACGATATGGGCGTGGTTTTTGGCTTGGCTGACAAAATTGCGGTGATTGTTTACGGCGAAGTGATCGCATTCGACGCTCCCGAAGCCGTTCGCGCCAATCCGAAAGTTCAAGAGGCCTATTTAGGGACTTCCAATGCGGATGCTCCGGCGGGAGCACATTGAGATGTTGAAAATTGACAAGTTGCATGCTTTTTATGGCAAAAGTCATGTTCTGCATGGCGTGAGTTTCAAAGTCCAACCTGGAGAAATCGTTGCGTTGCTGGGTCGCAATGGTTCTGGCAGATCCACAACGGCCAAGGCCATCATGGGTTTGGTCGATTGTGAAGGTGAGATCAGCTGGAAGGGTCAAAAGATTCTGGGCCGTAAAACTTTTGAAATAGCCCATTTGGGTATCGGCTACGTCCCTGAAAATCGTGATATTTTCCCCAAACTCACCGTACACCAAAACTTGATGCTCGGTCAAAAAAGCGTTGGCAAACCGAGCCGCTGGTCTTTTGACGATATGTATGGGATGTTTCCACGATTGAAAGAACGCCAACACACAGAAGCTGGCGTCTTATCAGGCGGAGAGCAGCAAATGTTAACGCTGTGCAGAACCCTTATGGGCGATCCCGATTTGGTCATCATCGATGAGCCTACAGAAGGTTTGGCCCCCAAAATTGTGGCGCTTGTGGGGCAATATTTGCAAATCCTCAAGCAAAAGGGCTTGTCTGTATTGCTGATTGAGCAAAAATTAACCATCGCGATGCGTATTTCTGACAGAACCTTGGTCATGGGACATGGCAGCATCGTTTTTGATGGCACACCTGAATCACTTCGCTTAGACAACTACACTCGCAAAGAGTGGTTAGAAGTTTGAACGTCTCAATTGCGACTCACAGTGCAGACATTTCAGCCAAGATAACTTAAAATTCAAAAATAGAACGCTCGTTCTTTTTTCAATCGCATTATTTCAATAGGAACACCGGCATGACAGCTGAATACAAAGTCCATGGCGACGTGGCAGTGATTTCAATGGCCAACCCACCCGTCAACGGACTGGGATTGTCGACGCGCATTGGAATTACCGATGGTGTGGCCAAGGCCAATGCAGACAGTGCGGTCAAAGCGATTGTGATCACGGGCGCTGGCAAAGCTTTCTCTGGCGGTGCTGACATCCGCGAGTTTGGTTCGGCGAAAGCGTCACAAGAGCCTAACTTGCTGAGCGTGATTCGGGTTTGCGAAAACTCGGCCAAGCCGGTGGTCGCGGCAATCCATTCCGTGGCGATGGGCGGCGGTCTTGAGTTGGCTTTGGGCTGTCATTACCGCATTTCGGCACCTGGCGCCAGCATCGCTTTGCCTGAAGTCAAATTGGGTTTGATTCCTGGCGCCGGTGGCACGCAGCGACTGCCGCGTGTGATTGGTGTGGAACCCGCACTGAACATGATTGTCAGCGGCGAGCCCATCAAGAGTGAGATGTTGGCCATGTTGCCAGGCCAAAAACTGTTCGACAAAATGGCTGCGTCAGCCGAGTCCTTGGCTGAAGAGGCTTTAGCGCTGGCCCGTCAAGTGGCGGCTGCCCATGCCGACGGCTCTGCCAAACCACTCGTCAAGAACTTGCCCTGCAAGCACCCCCAAGGCGATGCTTATTTCCAGTTCGCACGCAACATGGTCAAGGGCATGTCCAAGAACTTTCCGGCGCCAGGCAAGTGCGTCGATGCGGTAGAAGCCGCCACCAAGCAGAAATTTGAAGAGGGCATGGTGACCGAGCGTGAAATCTTCACCAACCTGATGATGACGCCTGAGAGTCGTGCCTTGCGTCACATTTTCATTGCGGACCGTGCGGCCTCCAAAATTGCAGACGTGCCTGAAGACACGCCTAAGCGCACCATTGCGAGTGTGGCTGTCATTGGCGCCGGCACCATGGGCGGTGGCATTGCTATGAACTTCTTGAATGCAGGCATCACGGTCAAGATGCTGGAGATGAAACAAGAGGCACTGGACCGTGGCCTTGCAACCATCCGCAAAAACTACGAATCGCAGGTTAAAAAAGGCAAGCTCAAGCAGGCTAAATACGAAGAGCGTATGGCACTCTTGTCGACCACGCTGAGCTACGATGACATTGGGCAAGCAGACTTGGTGATTGAAGCGGTCTTTGAAGAGATGGGCGTCAAAGAAGCCGTCTTCAAGAAACTCGATGAAGTCATGAAGCCTGGTGCGATATTGGCGTCCAACACTTCCACGCTCGACGTGAACAAGATTGCTTCATTTACCAAGCGTCCGCAAGATGTGGTCGGCATGCACTTTTTCAGTCCCGCCAACGTGATGAAATTGCTCGAAGTTGTGCGCGGCGCCCAAACCAACAAAGACGTGTTGGCCACGGTGATGGCGATCG
>Ga0214919_10007578_pt1 | contig 14589 bp, 12 predicted proteins | sample LL1503_MetaG_FD_177994 | JGI IMG/M metagenome (GOLD analysis project Ga0214919, IMG submission 177994) | Freshwater microbial communities from Lake Lanier, Atlanta, Georgia, United States - LL-1503 | ecosystem: Environmental > Aquatic > Freshwater > Lake | place: USA: Georgia | collected... | reverse complement strand
ATTCCTGAACAGAGGTGATTAGAGAAGAAATAGATTTAAGTTCAGATTTAACCAAATACGTCACATCTTCAGGAATCTGCATCCCACCTGGCACAGCCAATTTAGGGGAGGCGTGAGATGTCAGAATCACCTTGCCGATCCAAGGGTGGTTCTTATCTAGATAATCCAATAAGTCTGCTCCACTGGGTCCTGTGACCCCAAAATTCAAATCCGTAATAACAGCATGAGGGTCAAAGCTTTCAATCTGTGAAATTGCCTCACTGACAGTAGCAACAGCCATTACTTCAAAGTCAGCAGCACTGAGTAACTCAGAGAGAAGGTTAAGTGTGAACTCTTCATCCTCTGCAATTAATACTCGTCTGTGGAACTCCGCAGCCATGAATCTCCCCTGATTAGTTCTCAAGTTTATTCCTCGCGCTTGAATTGCCCAATATGGGCTATCGGTTTTTACTTGGACTGAATCAGCTTTTGAACCCAATCAAGATACTTCTTACGCCCAACTTCAGGATCAAGGTTTGCATCAGCAAATACTCTTCCTTGCCCTGCTAAATCAGCAAGTTTCTCTGGCTGCTTACTCAGTTCTTCAATAGCTCTCGCCAAAGCAACTGGATCTCCTGCGTCAACCAACTCAGCCACACCATCTAAAAACTTCCATGTAGCACCGCCACGGGGCACAGCAGCAATCACGGGGCGCACGCTATATAAATATGAAGTTAACTTGCTGGGCAAGCTCATCTCCATCTGAGTACTGCGCTCATTGACCAGTAACAAATCAGCTGCAGATAAGAGCGCTGAGTAATCTGCATCAGAGACAGCAGGTAAGACGGCAATATTGCTTTTACCTACACAGAGAGCTTTTAAGTTAGCTTCCTGATTTCCATGACCCACTAGATAAATCTTGATCTTTAAAAAACCATTTAGAGCATCTGCTGCCCTCACAACATTTTTAAGGTCTTGCTTTGCCCCCATATTGCCTGTGTGAATGACTACAAAATCATCTGATGCCCAGCCAAAGCGTGAACGAGCAGAGGCCTTGTCAAAGTTTGATATAGCCCTAGCTGAGTAGTTTGTAATCTGAGTAATTCGACTTTCAGGCACACCAAGACCAACTACAACATCTCTCATAGCAGGGGAGACCACAACCAAGCCATCTGCCCCATGCAATGCCCTTCCTTCAACAAAATGAGCAATCTTTGAAATAACTGCGCCACCACGCAAGCCAGATTGCTTAGCGCCGGCCCCAGATAAATCCTGCACAATCAAACTAAATGGAAGTCCCAACTTCCTAGCAATTCTCTTGCCTACTATTCCCGCTGCAACTGTTGGGATGCAGGAAATGACTAGATCAAAGTCATTGCCTGCAATCGCCTTTGAAACTCGCCTTAGATTCCACCAGAGGGAAATTTCAAATCGCATTCTCAGCAAGGCATTCATCTTTGGAGGAACTAAGTGTTTGGCTCGAATGATTGAAACCCCATTATGAGTTCCAATGCCTTCTCCAAGATGAGCAAACTCTGAAGGAACCTTCCACCAAGGGTAGTGAGGAAGGCTTGTGAGTACGGTGACTTGATCACCTTGGGTGGTTAAGGATTCGGCTAAGTCTGTTGTGTAGACAGCGATACCGGTTGGCTCTGGCCAGTAATTAGTTGTTACTATGAGAATTCGCATAGGAAAAACTAAACTTTAGAATGCTTTGTGAGAATATCCACTTGAAGTAGTTGCCCATTGTTAGCCTTGATTCCACGGAATAAATCAATCACTTCATGACCATGTTTGGAAAGTTCAATCAAAATTGGCAGAAACGGGACTTCTCCCTCGTATAAAGGGGTTATCGACACCTCCAGATAACAAAGCGGAATTCTGGATAGCGATTTTGATGCACCTTTCAATACTTCGGCCTCAAATCCTTGGACATCAAGTTTTAGCATAATATCCTGGGGCCGGAGTTCTAAAACTTCTAACTGTTTGTCAATTGTAGAAATAGAGATTTTCTTCTTGGCAATAGTTGCGGAATCTGGAAAATTTTCCAAGTGCAAAGATTTCATTTCAAGTATTGAGGAACTAAGTCCCGCATTGCCACTTATGTTAATCGTACGCTCGGATTCCGCAGCACCCAAACCGAGTTGAAAGGCTTTCCAGGGTTGATGCTGTTTTATCGTTTGGGTCAAAGTTCCGAAAGTTTCCTGAACAGGTTCATATGAAACTATCAGCCCTTCAAAACCATGCCTGCGAACGTCTAGTCCAAACTGTCCTACATTGGCTCCGACATCAATGACGCCAGTTATCTGAAAGTTTTCCAAATTTCGGCCAATTGATTTAAATGGGGTATCAGAAATCTCTCCTATGCCCGTTAGTAACTCACGGGCTGAACGCGCCACAGAACTAGTGCGTAATCTCGATTTCATTCCCATTGAGTACTGTTCCTATGCTCCAAAACATTAAACGGCCATTGCCGCCAATCTTTAGTCTAAGCCAGAGAGGCAATTAAGGCCTTCCATTGCAGGGCGATTTTCGACCAATCTAGTTCGTCTCTCGTTGCCTCGATTGCTGCTTTCCTATACGCAGCCCCATCACCCTGCAATACCTTAATTATCCCGTCAGCTATGGAAGCCGGGGAAAGGTCTTCAATTACTTCTCCCGCAAGGTGCTTGGAGACGATATCTGCCGCACCAACGAATTTCGACACTACACAAGGAATACCAAGACTCAATGCTTCAGCCACGACTATTGCAAAATTCTCATTCTTAGAGGGAAGGACTAACAAATTAGAGGCAGTCAGTAACTGCCGCATCCTCTCAGCTTCGATCCAGCCATGGAATTGAATACTTGGTTCCAATTGCAATGACGAAACGAGCTGATGTACATCATTAACTTCTTTGGCAGAACCTGACCCAGCAATATCAAGAATCAAATCGGGGAATTTATTAAGAACTTGAGGCAAAGATTTAATCAACAAAGGTAGATTCTTCTTTTTGTCAAAACGACCACTAAAAACTATACGCAAGTTCCGGTTATCCGGTTGCGAGAACGCGTCAACTTCATCAATTTGATCAGACATAAAAGACCCATAAGGCAGATTGTATGCTTTGGATTGAAGCGCAATAGCTAAATCAGCTTTCTCGCTTTCGCAAGTAACTATGATTACATTCGAATCCAGCAAGATTTTCGAGATAATCACTTTTTTAGCTAAAGTTTTTATAAGCTTGCTATCTGACTCGTGATATTTCGTCAATGAACCGTGAGGCTTGACTGCGTATGGAATGCCGTATCTCTTCGCGTACCAGTAACCAAGAATCGTGCTGAATGTATATATCTGATGAAGCACTACTAGATCCGGTTTAGGCATACCAGAGATGGCCTTCATTAATCTTTTGAATGAACCAAGGCCGTAATTATTTTGCCATCTGGAAATTGAATATTTCAATTCAACTCCAGCTGCTTCTAGCTCTGCTATTTTTTTAGAATTTCGCTCTATTTGGTCCTCTGTGTTTCCTGTTGAAACAATTTGATTTTGAATTCCAGATCTAGAGAGTTGCATAGTGGTCATAAAAACTCCAGCAGGTACGCCACCTTTGGAGGCATCCAAAGAAAAGCAGAAGTGTGAAATGCGCATCTATTCCACACTACCATTCAAAAGTTTATGTTTCTCAAGCCAAGAACATGTTTCATCAACTGCGTCATCGAAAGAAGTAGGTGAAGGCCCTAAAAGCTTTAAAGTGCTCGCAAGCGGCGAGGGGTTGGATGTGATCAAATTGCGGTATCTACTTCGATACATGGGAAATTTGACCCCATGGTTATTGAGCAATTCACCAATTTCACTTAAGAGGAAAAGATAGTTTTTAGGGATCCTACGCATCTTTCGATTCGTAAGCCGAAAAACGAACGCACTGACCCACTTGTCCTGAGAAATATTATCGTCACCGATATAGAATACTTTTCTATCCGTATCACTATTATCAATTTCCAATATTCTCGATATCTGCCATACGGCGTTTTTTACATACCCATAAGTCTTTACCGCTTTGTCACTTTTAGGGTGGAAATATCGGCCCTTCGCAATTTCATTCCACAATCCATCCGAGAGAACTGGATGCCAAGGCCCCCAGATTGTCGTGGGTCTAATAACTGTCCAATTAGTCCTCAATAATAACTCTGCAGTCATTTTTTCTCCCCGTAATTTACTTTCACCATAAAATCCATATGGGCGAAGCTCACTTAAATCTTCAGAGTACGGGTATCCGGGCGTATTAACATATTGCGTGGAGGTAAAAACCACCTTTTTCAGATTTTTCAAGGCATTTGCGACCCCAAGAATATTCTCTGTACCTTTGATATTTACCTCAAAATCAAGTATCGACGTCGCATTTTGTGTTGTTGTTGCTCCCAAGTGAACAATGTAATGAGGATCAAATTTGAGACATTCCTGTCGCAAAAAGTCTGCATCAGTAATTGACACATTCTTCCACGACTCCACATTCCTACCATTAATCGGCGCCTGTATGTCAATGTTCATTACTTCATAGTTTTGAAGAATGAGCAACTCGACTAGATGCACTCCGATAAATCCCGATCCACCAGTTACGAGAATTCGCTTCCCACAGTTACTCAATTTATATACTCAATCTGGGGAGATATTCGCCGTGATAACGCTCTAATTGTTCTAAAAAAAATCGCAAAGAAGAACTCGAGTGGTGTTCGATTGCGACCAAGAATCTTTGCAGAGATTATTTTATGCTGCTGCTTGGCCAAAGATTTATAGTTGGTAGATCCAGAAATCGATTCACTGTATATCCTGAATTCACCGAGTACTTTCCTTGTCCTATGTATGCGAGCACCCTTAATTGCTAGATCTACAATAAACTCACCGTCCCATGAAATTCTATTTTCAATATTGAAACGGACATCCTTCAAAACCCGATTTCTTATAAAAGTAGCTTGCTGATAAACAACGGCATATCCCAGGGCGTAACCCTTCAGGCTAAATTCCATTGATGGCAAAACTTTTACAAAAGCTCCAGATGAATCAATTATGTTGATTGAACCGTGAAGCACATCGCACTCTGGATTATCTAGAAAATATTGAGTAACGTAGGAGAAAACTCCTGGCAGCAATCGATCATCCGCATTTAAATAGTAAAACAAGTCACCGGTGGCATTCTGGAGTCCAAAATTTAGACCATCTGAAGGCCCCAAGTCGCCATTTACGAAAATTTTTGAAAATTCGCCTGGCCTATACTTTTCGAGGAATTCAATGGTTCCGTCGGATGAGCCTGCATCGTAAACCAAGTAATTTACTCCAACCGCTTGGTTCAATATAGAATCAATTGCCTCGGAGAGGAATTCACCTTGATTCATTGAAAGTGTGAAACAATCAATTTGCATTCAGCCACTCCCTTATGTACAGATACAGGATGACCATTATATCTGCGATAGTGATGCAGATTGGAACCGCAATCATCCCGAGGAGGTTCCCCACATACTGCTGCGAGATAGTCAAAATAACCGTCACTAAGAGGTAAACAGAACCGCTAACGAAAGCCTTGTTTGATGCGATCGCCCTCTGAAATTTGATTGCAAGTATTGAGTCACTCAGAGTCGCAATGATGAACCAAATCACAAGAATTCCATTGAACTGAATCAAGTTGTGACTCAAGATATTCCATAGGGATTTACTCGCAATGAAAAGACTGCCAGCTCCAAAAAGCAATGCCGAAATGGATAATCGGGGCAAATTGTTAAGCAAATTCCGGCTCTGGCTCTCAAAACCCTTTGCATGGGCTGCTCGTATAAGAAACGGCAACATAGCAGTAGTTATCGCAGTTCCGAGTATGCGGATTGGAGACGCAAGCATTCGTGCAATTACGATTGCAATGAGTGCCGGTGAATCTAACCAAAATGACGCAACAATGAATGATCCGTGAAGGCTTATGAGATTTGCGGCGGTTATGAATCCATTACTGATTGCAGGAAGCAATAATCCCGTGGTGTCTGGGACTGAATCAAAAACTTTGACTGAATTTAGAAACTCTTTACGACTTAATCGTAAAAACAAGTAAGTAAGAAATTTTAGAAACACAAAAATCCAAGCAAAATTAGAGATACTGAGAGGCATCTGTAACAGTAGAGCTAAAGTTAATATCTCGACCGAACGGACGACGGTAAGACTTTTTTGACCAAGGGCAGCCCTCCCCTCGATTTGCAACCTGTATAACCAAAAATGTTGGGAGAGCGTAATGAAAGAAGATGCAGTCAGTGCAATGTACAACTGCATATTGGGATTAAAGTAGTCACTTTGGTCCAGTCGAAAAGGAAACTTTTGTGCACAAAAAAAAGCCATAGTGATTGCCATACATGTAGCTAGGAACAAAGTTCTCCTCTTAAACCATTTCAAAAGAGGGAAATCAAAAGTATTGAAATGTTCCAGAATGAAAATAAGTTTACCAACTATGACTGTTGATAGCCCAAAATCAGCAAGAACTATGAATGATGTATATGCCAGGACTGTCAACCATTTAGTGTAATCATCCTGGCCGAAACGGATGATAAACAAAGGCGTCAAAACAATCTGACCAAGACCAACTATTGCCTCTCGAGAAATTGTTGACACAATCGAACTCGATATTTCTCTCGATATTTTAGCCACGTTGACTTACCTCAACATAGAGTTTTAGCAAATCCGGTAAATAAGATCTCTCAATCCCTAAAATTGCCTTCCTCGCCGCAAAAGATTTAGCCAAATGCTTTTCTTTATCGTAAATTATACTTGTGATAAGTTTTGCAATCTCTTTTGGTTGAAGTTCATTAATCAAGTATCCTGCGTCGGAATTCACAGGTAATCCGGATTCAATCGTGATGAGTGGAATACATCCAGAATGCATCGCCTCTCCAACAACCCGAGCAGAACCTTCAGCCCGACTTGGAAAAAGAAAAATCAAACTTTCTTTTAGTATGCTGGCAATTTCACTGGCGCTTAAATATGGGATGAGTTGAATGTTTGAATACTTCTGAAGGTGGGAGCGAAATGAAATAGCTTCCGGACTCCAGTTACCTATTATCCGCACTGGAATATCCGATGGTAGGCTCAAAACTATTTCCGTGAGAATGTCTATTCCTTTTCGAAATTCACACTTGCCTACGAAAGTCACTCCATTGCGCTCAAAAACTTTGTTGACATCAATCATATCAACGAATTTTTTGTCAATTGGCGGCGTCATTACAAAAAGTTTACGGTAATCTCCACAAATCCTAAAAGTATCTGCGACGAAGGTACTATTTACAATCAAATAATCAGAATTATTCAAATCATTCAAAATTAATCGCTCTAAGTTGAAAAACCCCTTTGATTTTTTTGCCAAAGATTCCTTGGTCCACCAATCGTAGTTCGGGTGGCTAATTGAGTGGTCACAAATTGTTGGTATGCCATGCATCTTCGCCAGCTGAACCGATTTACCTCCAAATCCTGATCGGAAGTGATAGATGTAGTCAGGAGAGCCCAAGTGACTCCTCAGTACTTTTTGTGCGGCTCTATCAAATCTCCAAGCCGAAAAGAAATATAGAGTTTTTGAAAGTGGTTTTAACATCCGAAATCGCCCAAATATTGTCCCAAACTGCCAGCAAAGGTCTCCCGAAATAACCTGGATTTGTTTAACAGTTGGATTTAATGGTCCCATTCGGCTTAGCACTCTGCTCATTTTCGAGAGTTTTCCAACCTTAGAGAATTCAAGAAATTGGGGCATCTTGGTCATTCCTGAGACTGTTGCAGCCAGTAACCCCAATTCACTTAGTGATTCGGCAGTCTGATGGAGATAGAACTTTCCAGTACCAATATTCAATATTATTTGTTTTGAATTGTTAATTAGCGGTTTCATGCTGCCTCTCTTTCGAGATTTCTTTCTGCAGGACGAGAATGATAGTAATGGCGATTAACATTCTTGATCCAGCTCCCAGCGGGGAAAACAATACCGCCCATAGAAAGTTAACAGACAGGTACCGAATTGCAAGCCCAATATTCGACTCCCGACCTGTTGCTGCAAAAAAATTCCTCAAAACCAACCAAGTGAGGTATAACCAAAAAATGGCTCCAAATACTCCAGCCTCCATCCATGCAGCAAAAAGCATGCTATGACTTGGGATTTTCTTTGTCAGCATGTATTCGTTATAGGCAGAGGTTGATTGATGATTTACTCCAAACTTGAACTCCTCAAGTGCAACACCTTGCAGAAAATCGTTATCAACAGTCGGGCTACTACCCAAACCAAGAATTCCGGTCTTGCGTATAGCTGATAATTCATAAATCAATTCACTTCGGGCTACCAAAAGTATTGGACCAGCTTGAGTTTGACGCAAGAATTTTTCTTGCTGTGCTGTTCCAAGTGAACCATCACTTGCCAAATTTGCATAAAATGAATAGACCGGAATAACTAGGAATGAAATAAGTATTAGAAAGAAAAATGAATAGGTAAATCCGCGTTGTTTGAGGGGAACCTTAAGCACCATAAACACTGACAGTATTGTAATAAGACCAAGACTGCGCGCACCCAATAGAAAATCGATTAGTAAAAGTGGAAAAAACATTAGGAGGAGTGTCGATTTTGCAGAAGTTAATCGAGATGCCAAAAGTAAAAGTGACAAAGTTAATGCAGGACCGAAAATGAATTTCCAGGGATCTGAGATGCCGTATAAACCAGGGAGAAATAGGTATTGAGGGACTGACGATATTAAGTAACCCCAAAAAAAATACAGAAGAATGAGTGAATCCCTTTTAGCCCAGTAAAGTCCACAATAAATAAGGGAAAGAAGTACTGAAATTTGTGCAATATTCTTGATTGATTCAAGAAAATCAGACTTGTTAATAAAATTACTTATAGCTTGGGCTATTATCCAGAGAAAGCCGAAAAGAAATATGCTGCGATGTTCTGCTTCAATGCGAAACTTTTTTTCACCCGAACGCAGTGAGACGAACATCATTGCTATTACTGCAATGATTTCCACCGGGATTATCTGCGCAAAGCCTGAAAATGATAAATAATTAGACACTCCAAGAGCGAAAGCACCAACCTTATAGAATTTCGGAAATTCATTCACTAGATAAGAATAGGGGAATATTTCATCCAATCACAAAGGTTTATTCCAAAAAGTATGGATTTCTTGCCATATATAGGAGTGCGACATGATTTGTTGTGAAGTTTGTAATTCTTCGATAGTTCGAGTTGTCTCCACTCGAGCGCCTTCAAAGAGAAGGTTCTGAAAGTGTTCTAAGTTTGATTTATTTCAAAATATTCATTTAAAGTTACCATCGCAAATAGAAGGGGGTACTGGAGCCAGATATTTCCTCAATTAAGCCCGCATGAGTTGCCGCTGGGATTGAAAATTAATATTCCAACAGCGACTGGCCCTCGAGAGAGATCAAGTAGGTGGAAGTACAATTCGTTGTTTTGAGATTCGTCCACTGATGTAGTTCAAGTGGGTTGTTAGGGACTCTCAGCCCTGACCCCATTTTCAGTCAATTTAAAGTTATAGATTTTGAACTACACCCCTTATTGTAGGGAAAGGGTAGCCAGGAGTGTAAACTTTTGAAGTATGAACACTGTCTTAATTCCTGCATCTGGTTCCGCGGTCAGAATGCGCGGTTTACCAAAATTTCTGTTACCAAGTGGAGTTGTAGATCTTTCGATTCTTGAGTTACATATCAGTCAAGTTTCAAGCTATGCCGATGAGATTCTAATAGGTCTTAATCCTATATTTTTTGAGATAGTAACAAGCGCAAAGTTAAAGTTAAATGGTGCTCGAATTTTTCCCTTGGAAACTAAATCTATGACAGAAACCGTATTAAGATTAGTTTCATTAAGCTCAGGAACACGATTTACTGTGATTATGCCAGATACCGTATTTGAAATGGCCGAGAGTTATAATTTTGCTAATTTAAAGAGTGATTTGGATTTGAGTTTATGGAGAATTAGAAGTGATCAATATGGGAAACTGGGTCAAGTTTCAATCAGTTCGGATGGAAGAGTTCTTGACTGTATAGATAAGAATCCAGATTGTAAATATGAGTTTTCTTGGGGTGCAATGACATTCAATCGGAAATTTCTAGCCCACCTCGATAGTGATTATCCCCATATAGGACATGGAATTGTTCCTGCTGTAAAAGCAGATTTGAGTGTCAATGGAGTTATTTTGCCTGGACGATATTGGGATTGTGGAACACCTTTGGAGTACATGCGTTATCTTAAAACTAAGGAGATCTGAGTTGGCATCAATTGCAATTGCAATACCCAACCTTAATGGTGCTAATTATTTACATGAAACTTTGATTAGCTTACGAAACCAGATTGATAAACCTGACGAGATAATTTTTTCTGACAATTACTCAGATGATGAGTCTCTTGAGATAGTGAAGTTATTTCCTGATTTGAATATAAGAGTGATTCAGCCAGATCGCTTCTTGGGGATGTCAGAAAATTGGAATTATGTTGCGGATCAAACCAAATCAGATTGGTTTTTTCTACTTTCAAATGATGATTTACTAAGAGACACGGCTGTTAAGAAACTAAGAAAAATGCTATCTGAACTTGCACCTAATATTGGAGTCGTTTCCTTTAAATCGGAAATTATAGATGAAAATTCAAGACTTGTCTTAGGGAAATATAGATTTGGCAAACCCAAGCTTCGAGAAGAATTTGAATTCTTGAAACAAAATATAAAATTTCTTCACATTAATGCAGCATCTGTTGCGATTAAGAAAGATTCGTGGATTGATGTAGGGAAATTTCCTCAAGAATACACTGTATTGCATGATTTAGTCTTTTATCAACGAACAGTTATGAAGTGGGGGATTCTTGAAAGCAAGGAAGTACTCGGTCGATATCGGATCTATCACAACAGACCTAAATCCGAAATCAGGTTAAATCTAGTAATGGAAGATTTTAGAACTTACGAGAAATCTGATTTAAAATTCCATACAGAGAAATATCCTGACTTGAATGTTATCTACAATTCTGAAGTAGAGCATCGTTCGGATACACTAAATAGTCTTGCCGAACCAATTAATTTATTGCGCAATGTTGTGCTATCAATAATGACTACATGCAGGAGACTTCAAGCAGTTTTCGATAGTTCAGGTTTCCCAAATTAGCCTTCGGCAGAGGCTAATTCTTCATTTGGCAACTGTAAATATCTCTTTAGGAAGTGGGTTGTTATGTAATCGAACACCAGAGCGGGTGATTAGGGGCATCTGCTCTACCAACTCAGCTAACCACCTGAAGCATCCAGCCGCAGGAAGCACCTGAATGCAGGTTGAAACTTTTAGACATCCGTGGCCTTGCTTCTTTTTCTCAGCGCATCCAAAATAGTTATATGAGTCACAGGAAAATAAGGATTGCCCTAGTGCTCACGCTATGTCTTGCAGGGATTCCGCAAAGTGCAAGTGCCAGCACCCCATCAACTCTCGACGTCATTTCCACCCTTCAAGTCAAAGGCCGTGCCCCCAAGACTGGATACAACCGGGATCAATTCGGCCCAGCATGGAAAGACGTTGATGCCAATGGTTGTGATACTCGAAACGATATTTTGAGGCGAGATCTGAAATCAATTGTTTATAAAGGTGTTGGCGAAGACTGCGTCATTTTATCTGGAGTACTCACCGACCCATACTCAGGTGAAACTATTAACTTTCTTCGCGGGTTTGTAACTAGCTCAGCGATTCAGATTGACCATGTAGTTGCACTTTCCAATGCTTGGCAGACCGGTGCTTTTAAGTTGAATCTTGCCCAGAGAACTGCTTTTGCAAATGATCCATCTAATCTTTTAGCAGTTAAAGGAAAATTGAACTCTCAAAAGGGAGATGGTGATGCTGCCACATGGTTGCCGCCACGTAAAAGCTATAGATGTGAATATGTCACTAAGCAGGTAATGGTTAAGGCTAAGTATGGTTTGTGGCTAACGGCGCCTGAAAAGGCAGCGATACTTAAGATTTTAAAGACCTGTCCGTAGGCTCAATTTTGCTAGGTGTTATTATCTAACATGAGTAATAAGGGGCCAACAGACAGTGATGCAACCGAGAAACCCCTTCAATTTCGAAAAGATATCGCGGGACTCAGGGGGTTTGCAGTTCTGCTTGTTGTATTTGCACATTTTAAAATCCCAGGCTTTGATTCCGGATTTGTTGGCGTAGATATCTTTTTCGTAATTTCAGGATTTTTGATTACAAAGCTTATGGCTCGAGAATATGAACTCAACTCTGAGGGAGCTAATGGTTGGGGTTGGATTTCCTTATCAAATTTCTATTTGCGCCGAATTCGTCGAATATTTCCCGCTGCTATTACGGTAATCACAGTTACGGTTCTATTTAGTACATTTCAATTGAATTCGGTGAGAGTTTCGCAGATTCAGAATGATGCTTTATGGGCTGCAGCATCATTAGCAAACATTAACTTTATGCATCAATCCACAAATTATTTTTTTGAAGGTCTGGCAATATCCCCTCTACTACATTACTGGTCTTTAGGAGTAGAGGAGCAGTTTTATTTGATCTGGCCACTTATCTTTTTAGGTGCAGTTAGCTTTCATGGAATAAAAATTATGGGTCGTAAGTATTCTTGGAAAGAACGCTTAATTAATGTCTCACTCGTAGTTTCTCTAGTCTCATTCTTGTTAATGATTATTGGATTCAAAGTTAGCCCGAATTCAGTCTATTTTTCTCCTCTGGCACGCGCCTGGGAATTAGGTTTGGGAGCTTTTTTTGGACTGCTCAGTAGTCCCAGCAATTCAGATGAGAGCTCAAAACGTATTTTGCGATTTTTCCGAATGATTTCAATGTTTGGGCTAGGGCTCTCTTTAATATTTGTGAAGGATACCAACTTTGGTTTTACTCTGATTCTTCCCGTACTTTCAAGCGGTTATCTAATTTGGTCTAACCAGGATGTTCAAATTAATGACATTCCTACGCGAATTTTTAATACCAAGATTCTGAGCTATATCGGTAAAATCTCATTTTCACTTTATCTTTGGCATTGGCCAATCAGCATTTTTGGTAATGAAACTGGGTGGATTAACTCTTTAAGTGATCGAATTTTTGCAATTCTAATCAGCTTATTCTTAGCTGTCGTTACATTTAGCCAAGTCGAACAAAGATTTCAAAGAATCCCAATTTCGGCGGGTGGAAGAAGAAAGTTAAAACGTATAGATCTTCCTTCACCAATTTCAAGGTCTAAGAATGTAATGGCTGCATCAGTTGCGATTCTTGCATTAATTCTTATTACTTATCCAAGTATTTTCTCCACAAACCTAAATTTTAGCCTTTCAAAGAAGCCCGATTTTTGGACTCCTCCCGCACAATCTTCACAAGCGCTCTCCGCAGATAAGTTGGCCTTGGTACCAAAGAATTCAGCGTTGGGTACATTTGAAGTTCCAGCCGAGTGGAAATCTAAATTATCGAGTTCTATAAACCTTGCAACAATTCCAGAAAGTATGAAACCTTCACTTGATCAACTGCTAAGCGATAAGTCGCCATTATTTGATCAGTGTTTGACAGGACTGATAGATGCTGAACCACTTTGTATTTTCGGTTCAACTTTAGATTCAGCTAAGGTTGTAATAATTTTAGGAGATTCTTTTGCTATTTCACTTTATGGCGCTATTTCGGGGGCGCTATCAGAATCGGATTGGAAAATAATTTATCTAACCCGTGGTGGATGCATGGTGGCGGATGTGGTTCCAATGACTAATGGAAAACCAGATGCAGATTGCGTCAAGCATAGAAACTGGACTCAGGAATATGTTAAAAAAGTAAAGCCCGATCTATTAATATTACATTCAGCTTCTTCGCGTGACATTGATGGTACATTTCAAGATTTCTCTGAAGGACTTGAATCAGCAATGGAAACTTTAACGCATAATAGCAAAACTACGGTCACTATTGGCCTAATGCCGGAAAGTGGAAACCTTTCCGAGTGCACAACTAAGAATTTAGAGATCACTAAATGTTATACGTCAATTCGATCAGGGACTTCATATCGATTTGAAGAGCAGAGACTTAGCAAAAAATATGGTGCTTACTATATCGACCCAACTTCATGGCTGTGTTACCTGGGGCGCTGTCCACCAATTATAGATAACACACCTGTCTATTGGGATGGCGGCCATTTATCTGCAACCATGTCAACAAAATTAGCCCCATTACTTAAAGGGGCTTTAGCTGTTATAGGCGTTAAATAGAGAAATGAAAGTATCGAGGTATCCATTTAGTATGAAAGAGAAAGAAGCACGAAATGTTTTATTTATTTCACTTATCGGTTTGCTAGCAACAATTTCGTTAGCTTTTATCATTTTGCCTCAAAAACATTCTGGGCAATGGGAACAGTCCGCCACGAGCAAGAAAGCTACGGCCTCCGAAGTTGAGACGAGTGTTCTAGTTGCCTTTATTGGAGATTCCATCTGCGCAGGTGCTGCAGATGATTTAAAAGTAGATGAACGCTGGCCACAGATAGTTTCGAGTCAAAACAAATGGTTTGCTTATAACGCTTGTGTTGGGGGTAGTGGCTATATAAATCCAGGCCCAGATGGTAAATCGACCTACAAACAAGTTGCAGA
>Ga0214919_10007577_pt1 | contig 14589 bp, 15 predicted proteins | sample LL1503_MetaG_FD_177994 | JGI IMG/M metagenome (GOLD analysis project Ga0214919, IMG submission 177994) | Freshwater microbial communities from Lake Lanier, Atlanta, Georgia, United States - LL-1503 | ecosystem: Environmental > Aquatic > Freshwater > Lake | place: USA: Georgia | collected... | reverse complement strand
CAGCGTGCTATTGTCAACGCCCGCACGATTTGTTTCGCGAGGTGGAGAAAAACTCGAAGCGGCCCTACTTGCCTTTGGTGTTGAAATGAATGGCAAGCACGTGTTGGATGTAGGGGCTTCAACTGGTGGGTTCACCGATTGTGTGTTGCAACGCGGAGCGGTCGCAGTCACTGCACTGGATGTGGGCAAATCTCAATTGCATGATCGTTTGGTACGAGATCCACGGGTCAAAGTACTCGATTCAACTAATGCAAGGTCAATGACTGTTGCCCTTGTCGGCGACTTTGATGTGGTTGTTGCCGACCTTTCCTTTATTTCGTTAAGTCAAGTTGCCACCGCACTTTGCAATGTTCTGCGTCCACATGGAGACATGATCTTGCTTGTGAAGCCACAGTTTGAAGCCGAAAAGTTCGAAGTTGACAAGGGTGCTGGCGTGATTAGGGACGTCGAGATTCATCAACGAACGATTGCACAGGTAGTCGATGCCTTCAATTCACAGGGGTTGATGCAGTCGGGACTCATCGAGTCGCCTTTGCGTGGGGCAGATGGAAACACCGAATTCTTGCTCCATCTGCGCAGGGAACTCGTAAGTGGTGCGCACTCTGTGAGTGGGGTTGAGTAAGTTGGCAGGCATGGAGATGAGCCGATGAAATCCATTTTTGTGGTTGCCCACCACACGCGCGGCGAGATTGCTCAACTACTGACCGACTTGGAATCTTGGTGCTCAGAGAAGGGCCATCAGTTGTGGATGTTGCCAGCTGATGCAATTGCCAGAGGTTGTGAGCATTTGGCTAGCGAACGAGCGGCAATGGACGCCGACATCGTGTTGTCATTGGGCGGTGACGGAACAGTATTGCGTGCAGTTCATCTGTTGGACGGTGCCCCAGTGCCGATTCTTGGTATCAACGTGGGAACGCTTGGTTATTTGACAGAAATCGAACCATCAGAATGCATTGCGTCTCTGCAGCGTTGGGTGGATGGTCGAGAAGACAAAGATTTTATTATTGATAAACGCATGATGCTTTCCGTATTGCTGAAACGAGCTGATGGAAGCACTGATCTTTCGTGGAGAGCACTCAACGAAGCGGTTCTCGAAAAGCAACAGTCGGGTCACACTGTTTGGCTTGACGTTGTCATCAACTCTGAATTGTTTGCCACATACTCGGCAGATGGTTTGATCGTCTCGACACCAACTGGAAGTACTGCGTATTCAATGTCGGCTCGCGGTCCGGTTGTTTCGCCACGGCACCGAGCGTTGCTGGTTACACCAGTTTCTCCGCACATGTTGTTTGATCGAGCTCTTGTGCTCGACCCACACGAGTCATTATTGATCGAAGTCGTCGGCACGCGTCCGGTGGACATGGCTCTCGACGGGCGCAAGGTAACGAGTTTGACTCAGGGCGACGTCGTGAGTTTTGCACCAGATACATGCACCGCCGAGTTTTTGCGTTTCAAGACCCCAAAGTTTCATCAGATCGTACGCACCAAATTTGGTCTTGGGGATGATTGATGCTCAGTGAATTACACATTGAGAATCTTGGAGTAATCGAAAAATTAGATCTTTCTATCGGCGAAGGTCTCGTTGCGTTAACTGGTGAAACTGGTGCAGGCAAGACGATGTTGGTTGAGGCGATTGATTTGCTCGTGGGTGGCAGGGCCGATGCGTCCGTCGTGCGCACCGGATGCGAAGAGGCTCGAGTAGAGGGTCGTTTTGTTTCCGACGAGAACGAGGTTATTTTGTGTCGCGTTGTGCCTGTCACTGGCCGTTCGCGTGCTTATGTAAATGGACGACTTGCAACCGTTGCTCAACTTGCCGAATATGGCGCAGAGCTTGTTGATTTGCACGGGCAACATGCGCATCAAAGTTTGCTGGGGGCATCTGCTCAACGCCTGGCACTCGACCATTTTTGTGGGGTCGATCTCGAACCATTACGAAATGCTCGCGCACGATTAACAGAAATTGAAGCCTTGCTTGCAACACTTGGTGGCGACGAACGCGCGCGTGCTCGCGAAATTGATCTATTGCGATTTCAGGTGAAAGAAATTGCCGACGCGAATCTACGCAGCCCTGAGGAAGATGAAGACCTCTCTCGTTCGGAAGATTTACTGGCTGATGCAGTGGCCCATCGTGAAGCCCTCTACGCAGCGGCAGCAGCATTGCAAGATGATGACGGTGCGAGCGATGTGGTCGGCCGCTCAATTGCGGCTATTAGCCATCGGGAGTCATTTGTGGCGCTCGGTGAGCGATTGAGGAATGTGCAAGCAGAAATTGATGACGTTGCCAGAGAAATGCGTGATGTTGCCGAAACCATCGAGGAGGATCCAACCAAATTGGATGAGGTGAGACAGCGCCGACACTTACTCGTCGACCTCCGTCGCAAATATGGTGAATCACTCAGCGAAGTGATCGCTTACGGGGCCGAAAGTGGACAGCGACTTGACGAGCTAGAGAGTTTTGAAGCTCGAGCCGCGACGCTGGATTCTGACCGTGTTGCTGCGGTGCAACAACTACGGGCAACAGAAAAGGTAGTGGGCGAGGCTCGTCGAGCGGCAGCGCCAAAGTTGGCAAAGGCAGTGCAACAGCATCTGCGCACGTTGGCAATGGCACATGCGGTTGTAGAGGTCTCGGTTGGCAATGACGCTGGCGACGATGTCACGTTTTTGCTTGCGGCCAACCCAGGTTCGCCTCCGTTACCGCTCACGAAGGTCGCTTCTGGTGGTGAGTTGGCTCGCACGATGCTGGCGCTTCGCTTGGTGCTGACTGAAGGTCCATCAACATTGGTTTTTGACGAAGTAGACGCGGGAATCGGCGGGGAAGCCGCCGTTGCTGTGGCAGGCGCACTGGCGCAATTAGGTCAGCGGCATCAGGTCTTGGTGGTTACGCACCTTGCCCAAGTTGCTGCTGCTGCTCATCGACAGATCAAAGTGTCAAAGACCGTGAAGTCGAAGCAGACGTTTGCCGAAGCCTACGAATTGGGTGCACAAGATCGAATCCAAGAGATTGCCCGCATGTTGTCGGGTGGAATGGCCGAGGAATCTGCCCTGAACTATGCCTCCGAACTCCTCAAAGCCTCGAGTGATCGCTCGAGAGGTCAGGAACGTTCACGTCGCTAGCCCTGTTGGGGGTATGCTTATCTTCCGTCGTGGAGTATCTGGTCCCAGTCGGGAGCGCTCCGCACAGAGACGGGAGCAAGTAGTGCCAAAGCATGTGTTTGTAACAGGTGGTGTTGCAAGTTCGCTTGGTAAAGGTCTCACTGCTTCTTCGCTTGGTCGTTTGCTCAAGATGCGCGGTCTTCGAGTAACAATGCAAAAGTTGGATCCGTACATCAACGTCGATCCAGGCACAATGAATCCGTTCGAACACGGAGAAGTTTTTGTCACCGATGATGGCGGTGAGACGGATCTCGATCTTGGTCACTATGAGCGCTTTATTGATGAGAATTTGTCGCGTTCGTCCAACGCGACGACGGGAAGTATCTACCAAGCGGTTTTGGCTGCAGAACGTCGTGGTGATTACCTAGGTCGAACGGTGCAGGTTATTCCGCACGTTACGGATGAGATTAAACGTCGCATTCAACGTCTGGCCACAGATGATGTTGACGTGGTGATTACCGAAGTTGGTGGAACCGTTGGAGACATTGAAATTCTTCCATTCCTCGAAGCTATTCGCCAGTTCAAAAATGAAGTTGGTCGAGACAATATTTGCTACGTGCACGTGACACTGGTGCCATTTATTGGTCCGAGTGGTGAGCAGAAGACGAAACCGACACAACACAGCGTGACCGAATTGCGATCGCGTGGAATTCAGCCAGACTTGATTGTTTGCCGCAGTGACGAACCGATCAGCGATCAATTGAAGCGCAAAATTTCTGGTCAGTGCGATGTCGATCAGAAAAATGTGATCAATGCTGCTGATGTAAAAAATATCTACGAGCTGCCTCTGATTCTTCATGATGAAGGTCTTGATACCCAGATTTGTGAAGTCTTGAAAATTGATGCTCCTCTCGATCTGACACCTTGGAGACAATTGGTCGCACGAGTCGAAGCATCAACTGCCCCAGTCAGAATCGGACTGATTGGAAAATATGTGCAGTTGCAAGATGCGTATCTTTCTGTAGTCGAAAGCTTGAAACATGCCGGGTTTCATCACGGCGCAAAAGTTGAGATCGTTTGGATTCAGGCAGAAGATGTGGAAGGCCTGCTCGCCGACGATCGAATGACGACCCTGGATGGCATCGTGATTCCAGGTGGTTTTGGTCCACGCGGTATTGAAGGCAAGATCAGAGCTGCCGAGTTTGCTCGAGAGAACTTGATTCCTTGTCTTGGCTTGTGTCTGGGAATGCAGGTAATGACCGTTGAGTTTGCGCGACACGTATTGGGAATGGAAGATGCCAACTCAACAGAGTTTGATTTGTCGACACAACATCCAGTTATTGACATCATGAACGATCAACGGGATGTAACCGACAAGGGTGGAACTATGCGTCTTGGCGCGTATTACGCAGTGCTTACCCCAGGTACCAAGGTCGGCAATGCTTATGCCGAGCCGGTGGTGAGTGAACGACATCGCCACCGTTATGAATTTAATTCCACATATCGCAGTCGCTTCGAAGAGGCAGGCTTTATCTGCAGTGGAACTTCTCCTGATAAACGACTTGTCGAATTTATTGAATTGCAGAATCATCCATTTTGGGTTGCCACGCAAGCTCATCCCGAATTCAAGAGTCGTCCTGACAGACCGCATCCATTGTTTCGCGAATTGATTGGCGCAGCACTTGCTCGTCGTGCTCTCACTGAAAGTACTTCGCGATCCGCCGACCGCGCGGCTGCTGCAGACGCGAAGTCGTAGACCCATCGGACGATATTTCTGATGGCGCACTTTGAGCGCATCTCACGAGCCGTTTTGCATGAATGGGTTTTATGGAAGCTCGTACAAAGTCGCTTTCGGTCTCCTCGCGGAGAAGAATTTGTGCGCACGTATGTTGAGTCGCCAGGTGCCACTGGCATAGTTCCGATTCGTCTCGATGCGAATGGGCAATACGAGGTGGTGATGGTTCGACAGTACCGACCTGCTTTGGATGCATACAGCCTCGAGATTCCCGCAGGCATGAGAGATGTCGCTGGGGAAGACCCACAAGCTACGGCATTGCGAGAATTGCAAGAAGAGACCGGCTACACGTCTCACGATGTGCGACTACTTGGACAAATTTTGCAAGCTCCAGGGATTACGAATGCAGCAGTTCAGTTATTTCTTGCTCTTGGTCTCACCGAAGTTGCGATGGATCGCCACGGCCCAGAGGAAGATGACATGACCGTCGAGGTATTGCTGCTCGATGATGCTTTGCGAATGATCGAGACAGGCGAAATTGATAATGCGATGGCGGTGGTTGGCCTGCTGCGTGCAGATCGATTGCTACGCGCCGAAAGAGTTTCTAAGGCATGACGAGTTTGACAGATCGCGAACGATTCTTGACATGGATGCGTGTCGAACAGGGCAGATCAGACCGGACTATTGAGGCCTATGGAAGAGATATAGCTCAATACGAGCTGTTTCTTGTCGGGGCTAAGTCAACATCTCGCTCAGTGAAGCCGGCGCAGATTGAGAAGTATGTAGGGCAATTGCGGGCGAATGAACGCGCGCCAAAAAGTATCGCCCGACAGTTTGCTGCAATCCGTATGTTTCACCGCTTCATGCTTGACGAGGGGTTGCGTTCCGATAATCCAACTGCATTCATAGACGGCGTCAAAGTACCTTCAGGAATACCTAAAGCATTGAGCGAGGAGGAAGTTGAGTTGCTCCTCAATGCAGTGACCGGTGTGGACTCATTGGCAGTGCGTGATCGGGCATTGCTTGAATTCTTGTATGCAACTGGCGCTCGCGTTTCTGAGGCTTGTGGGCTTTCAATGAGCGATGTGGACATGGAGAGCAATGTCGCTCGAGTGTTCGGTAAAGGTTCCAAAGAAAGAATCGTTCCATTCGGAAGACATGCAAAAGAAGCACTCGAGACCTGGTTGGGTGCAGGTGGAAGACCAATGTTGTGTCCGCAGCAGTGGGCTAAACGTGATCACGCCGACGCGGTGTTTCTTGGTGCGCGTGGAACACGTTTGTCACGGCAAGCCGCATGGGGCATTGTGCGCAAATACGCAATGTTGGCTGGTATCAAGAGTGAGCTTTCGCCACACGTGCTGAGACATTCTTGTGCTACTCACATGTTGGTGCACGGAGCCGATTTGCGAATTGTTCAAGAGCTACTTGGACATGCATCGGTGAGCACAACACAGGTGTACACAAAAGTCGATAACGAAGTGTTGTTTGAGATGTATCGAGAGTCGCATCCGCGTGCACGAGTGAAGACTCACAGTTGAGCAACATCATGCATCTCATCAAGCGCTTTGTGTTGTCACTCGTGCCGTCTCAGGTACGCGAGATTGAACGGCGGTGGGTTCAATCGATCCTTGTTGTAGAAGAGTTTGAATTATGGAGCAACATGATGGCGCAGGATCGACGGCACAGCGTGATGGTTGGACGTCGCTTTGTGTTACATCGACCACATGCTTCACACAGCGAGATTGCTGGAGCGTTATTGCATGATGTGGGGAAGTCTGCGGCACGGCTTGGTACTTTGGCTCGAGTGCTCGCGACGGTGGTGGGTCCACGGACGAGTCGCTTTCGCCAGTATCACGATCACGAACAGATTGGAGCAACGATGCTCCGATCTATCGGCAGCGATGAACTGACTATCTCAATGGTCGAAGGTTCGTGCGAGGGGGAGTTAAGGCAAGCGCTAAACCGAGCGGACGATATTTAGCAGATACAAATAGTGCTCGCTACTTATTACTACTGACTAATTGCTTGGGTAGAGACCAATCGCGTTGTGCGCTCGAGCAAGTGTTGCTTGTGCAACCTTTGATGCGCGCTCTTTGCCAAGTGCGAGCAAGTTGCTGAGTTCGGTCGGATCTGACATGAGTTCGTGGTATCGAGCCTGAATCGGTCGCAGCATTTCGGCAACGGCCTCACCTGTGTCCTGCTTGAGCTTTCCGTACTGGGTGTACGTGGTTGCTAATGATGCAGGTGACTCGTTTGTGACTGCACCAAGAATTTCGAGCAAGTTGCTCACACCTGGTTTGCGCTCGCGATCAAACTCCACTTCATTGTCGCTGTCAGTGACTGCACGCTTAAACTTTTTGACGATCGCTGCTGGGTCATCAAGTAGGTGGATGATGCCTGCTTCGCCATCACCAGACTTACTCATTTTGTTGGTTGGTTCTTGTAGATCCATCACTCGTGCGCCGGTGGGTGGAGTCACTGCTTTTGGCACAACAAATGTGTCACCGAAACGATGGTTGAAGCGAAGGGCAATGTCACGGGTGATCTCAATATGCTGCCGTTGGTCGTCGCCAACAGGCACTTCGGTCGCGTCGTAAAGCAGAATGTCTGCTGCTTGAAGGGCGGGGTAGGTAAAGAGTCCAGCAGAAACGAAATCAGCCTCACGCTTGGCTGATTTATCTTTAAATTGGGTCATTCGACTCAGTTCACCGAAACTCACTGTGCACTCCATGATCCAACCCAATTGGCTGTGTTCTGGAATGTGGCTTTGCACAAAAACTGTGGCGATCTGAGGATCGAGCCCAACAGCAAACAATATTGCTGCTAATTGCAGCGTTTGCTTGCCAAGCACACCAGGAGTGTCGGTAATGGTGAGCGCATGCAAGTCGACGATGCCATGAAAAACGTCATTGGCGTGCTGACCCGAGACCCAATTGCGTAGTGCACCCAAATAATTGCCGAGATGGACTTCGCCAGTTGGTTGGATGCAGGAAAGGACTCTGGCCACGCCACAACGCTAGTGCAAACCGCTTATGCAAACGACCGATTAAACGTCTGTTTGATATAGCCTTGTGCGCGATGGCGTATGAGGTGAACACCCCGGTCTTTGATGGCCCATTCGATTTGCTCCTGCATCTCATCTTGCAAGAAGAAGTCGATATCCACGAGGTATCGCTAATGCGAATAGTCGAGGCGTATTTGTTTGAAGTGCAAAAGATGCAGACCTTTGATCTCGATATCGCCACCGAGTTTTTGTTGATCGCCGCGACACTTGTCGAACTGAAGACCCGGCGTCTGTTGCCTGGTAAGGCTGACATGGATCTGGATGAGGAACTCGCTCTCTGGGAAGAGCGAGATTTGCTGCTCGCTCGTTTACTTGATTGCAAGACATTTAAGGATGTTGCAAGTGTTTTTAGTGATTTGGTGGAAAAAGCAGGTTTGAGTTTTGCACGTATGGCTGGCCCTGATGAGCGCTTTGCCGAGTTGATGCCGGATCTTTTAGAAGGCGTGAATCCAGTGCGTTTGCAGCGCGCGTTTATGCGCGCGGTTCAACCAAAGCCACCAACAACTATCGACTTGTTTCACGTGGCGCCTATTCGTGCCAGTGTTGCAGAAGCACTGATGGAGTTGCTGGATGTATTGCCGAGCCTTGGACGTGTCACGTTTGCGCAACTGACCGAAGCAATTCACGATCGTATTGAAGTCGTGTGTCGGTTTTTGGCGATTCTCGAGTTGTACAAGCAGGGTCGTGTCGACCTTGAGCAGAGCGACAAGTTTGGTGACATTCAGGTGCTGTGGACTGGTGGTAATGACATTGGCTTTGAAGCGGTCTTTAACATTGACGATTATGAAGGATGAGTTTGCAATGAAAGGTTGTATATATGTCTGATGAAGATACGCAGATCAGCGCGGACATTGTTCGCGCTCTAGAGGGAATCCTGCTCGTAGCAATGGAGCCCGTAGACCCCGCATTGCTAGCTCAGTTGCTTGAGCAACCCGTTGCCGTTGTGGAAGGTCTGTGCGAGAGGTTGTCAATGGCATATGCTGAAGCAGGACATGGTTTTCAATTGGTCAAAGTTGCAGGCGGTTACCGCTTTCAGTCACACCCGGATGTATCGGCGTATGTAGAAAGATTTGTGCTCGATAGCCAACAAGCCCGCATTTCGTCGGCTGCATTAGAAACACTGGCGATCATTGCGTACAAGCAACCCTTGTCGCGGCAGCAAGTTGCATCAATTCGCGGTGTTGATCCCGATGCAGTGATGCGTACGTTGCAAGCTCGCGGATACATCACCGAGGTTTCTCGCGATGATGGACCAGGTCAAGCAATATTGTTCGGTACCACAGCAATGTTTCTTGAACGCCTCGGTCTTGATTCGCTGGCTTCATTGCCACCGATTGCCGATTTTGTTCCGCCTGCCGAAGTTGTTGAGGCTCTCGAACAAGGACTCAGAATTGTTCCAGCCAATCCAATGGGTGCGAGTCGAAACGAAGTTGAGGGGTAACTATTAATTCATCAACGCCGGGAGGCGACGAGCAGTTGTTTGAAGGTGAGCGATTGCAAAAAGTGTTGGCTCGCCATGGTTGGGGCAGTCGTCGCGCATGCGAAGAGTTGATCGCCGACGAACGGGTGACGGTGAATGGGTTGGTTGCTGTGTTGGGACGCAGGGTTGACGTAGAGGTGGATCTCATCGAAATCGATGGAGCACCTGTAGGTGTGCGACCCGATGTTGTGTATTACTTGCTCAACAAGCCAGTTGATGTGATCTCAACGGCCATTGATACGCACGGTCGTGAGACCGTTGTTGATCTTGTTCCGCTGGAGCCTCGGGTGTTTCCCGTTGGTCGCCTTGATGCCGATTCTGAAGGATTGTTGCTGCTCACCAACGACGGCGAATTGACCAATCGAATCACGCATCCGAGTTATGGTTTGGAAAAAGAGTATTTAGTTCATGTCGAATGCTCGTCTTCCGGTGTGAATAACACCGCAATTAGTCGTTTGCGAAATGGCATTGAACTTGATGATGGAATGACAGCGCCTGCAGACGTCAGTCAATTGCAGCCAGGTGTCTTGCGTGTGGTGATTCATGAGGGCAGGAACCGACAGATCAGACGAATGTGTGAGGAAGTTGGTTACCCAGTTGAGCGCCTCGTACGCGTTCGCATCGGCCCTTTGGTCGATAGACACTTGTCGCCAGGACAATGGAGGCATCTCACGAATGCTGAGGTCAAGTCGTTAATTGAATCGGTTGCTCAGTAGACCACGAGTAGAATTAGCAATTGTGACGCAAAAACGGGCGAATATCTTCGGTCTTGGCTTGATCGGTGGATCGCTAGGGCTTGCACTTTCGAGCAGGGGATGGCACGTCACCGGTTGTGACTCTGTTGGTGATATTGAACGCCAAGCGCTTTCACTGGGAATCATTCATCAGATTGGCGTTGACAGGGATGCTGCGATCACGTTCGTTGCGACGCCAGTGTCTTCTATTGCAGAGCAGGTAGTTCGAGCGTTAGCCGAAACAACTGGTTTGGTGACTGATGTTGGCGGTGTAAAGGCCCATCTTGTTGAGCAAATTAATGACCCTCGATTTATTGGTGGACACCCTATGGCTGGTAGTGAGCTTATTGGGTTGGCCGGTTCAGATGCCAAATTGTTTGAAGGGGCAGTTTGGGTGCTGACGCCTTCTGTGGGAATTTCTGACAGTAACTTCGAACAAGTTGCCGGAGTTGTGACCGAACTCGGTTCCGAAATTGTGGTGCTGGATCCACAGCGACATGACCAACTGGTTGCAATTGTGAGTCATCTTCCACATCTAACTGCAGCAGCGTTAATGGGGTTGGCAAGCGAGAGGTCGGAAGAGCATGTTGCAGTATTGCGGCTGGCCGCAGGCGGTTTTAGGGATATGACCCGAGTTGCATCCGGTCATCCTGCTATCTGGATCGATATATGCAAAGAGAACCGAGATGCAATCGTCATTGCTTTGGATGGACTGATCGACGGCCTCGTTCAAATGAAACAGATTGTCGAACAAGGTGATTCCAAAGAACTGATGAAGCGTCTACAGCAGTCACGGATTGCACGATCTAATTTGCCAAGTCGTGTTCGTGATTTGATGGATGTTGTGGAAGTCAGGGTGCCTATTCCTGACCGATCTGGAGCAGCCGCAGAAATCTTTACTCTCGCCGCAGAACTCGGCGTCAACATTGCGAACTTTGAAGTCGCTCACTCGGTTGAGGGCGAACGGGGAGTTCTTGTGCTTGTGGTTGAGCAATCTAGTCAAGATGTGTTTCGTGGTGGTCTGATTGCTCGCGGGTTTAGACCGATCTTGCAACAGATTTCATGACACAACAAAGCGAGTACGCAGTCGCTGTAAAAAGTGGAACGCTGGACGCAGTCGCTACCGTTCCGGGATCTAAATCAATTGCGCATCGCGCTTTGATCTGTGCTGCGCTTTCACGTGGCGAATCGACGATCAGCGGACTGTCGGACGGTGATGACACGCAAGCGATGTTGCAGGGTCTCATGATGCTCGGCACAAGTATCTCGCTTAATGGTGCGGATGCCCTCGTTGAAGGTTCGATTGATTTGGATTGCATGGATGCGATCACGATTGATGCCAACTTGGCTGGCACTACCGCTCGATTTTTGACGGCAATTGGTGCATTGCGCCGTGGCCCTATGACAGTGACAGGTAACGAATCTTTGCGTAGTCGACCAATGAAAGATTTGCATCTTGCGTTGGAACAACTTGGCGCAAGTGTTTCGTGGCAATCCGAACAATACTGTCTACCAGTAACGGTTCAGCGCGCAGAGTCCTACTCTCGGACAGTTCAAGTTGCTGGTGATACTTCATCACAATTTGTAACATCGTTGATGCTCGTAGCGCCCATATTGGAACATGGATTGAAAATTAAAATGACTGGCAATGTCATCTCACTTCCATACATCGCGATGTCTGCATCAGTGATGAGATCGTTCGGTGCAACCGTGCGCATCACAGATAATCGGATTATTGAGATTGATGGTGGAGGATATGTGGGTTGCGAGTTCGTCGTCGAGCCCGACGCGAGTGCTGCCTCGTACCCTTTCGCCGCTGCCGCAGTGGTGGGCGGTCGCGTACGTGTAGAAGGGATGCGGTCAAACATGTTGCAGGGAGATGGTCGATTTGTAGATGTCTTGCGACAAATGGGCTGTGAGATTTTGGTAGACCAAACCGGCGTCACCATTAGTCGCGATGCAAACAACCCATTACAAGGTGTTGACATCGACATGTCAGAGATATCGGATTTGGTACCAACGCTCGCAATAGTTGCAATGTTTGCGGAATCACCAACACGTATTCGGGGTGTTGGCTTTATTCGCAATAAAGAGAGTGATCGCATTGGGGATCTTGCTCATGAAATGCGGTCCCTCGGAGCAAATGTCGTCGAACACGAAGATGGACTTCAAATCTCGCCCCAGGCGCTGCATTCGGGTCGATGTGACACACATCATGATCACCGATTAGCAATGGCATTTGGTGTTGCCGGGCTCAAGCTGCCCGGAGTAATCATCGGCGAACCGCACGTTGTGAGCAAAAGTTGGCCACAATTTTGGATCATGCTCGAGGCGTTATGACACCCCCAGTGCTTCGGGAGGATTATCTCAATACGCCAATACTTCGCCGTCTGCAGGGGACACACCCTCGCTTTGCGGAAATAATGAGCCGTCATGCCACGGCTGTTGCTGCCCGTTTGCCGTGCTACCAAGATCCGGTCTCGGGGCTCTCGGTGATGACTGCAGAGTTTTTGGCATCGCGAAATTATTGTTGTGAGAGCGGATGTCGTCACTGCCCGTATGTCGCCGACTAATGAACTAGATTGATGGTTTCACGAGATGCAATAAAGGGGTCGAGTTGAGCGAAGAACGAGAAATAATGACGTGGGAGTCCTTCGGTGTCGCGAGTCGCGAACTTGCAGTCATGGTGGCCAAGAGTGGCTACGAGCCCGACATTATTCTTGCCATTGCTCGCGGTGGACTGCTTGCGGCAGGCGCTCTTGGCTATGCGCTTTCTGTAAAGAACACCTACACCATGAACGTCGAGTTTTATACCGGTGTCAATGAGCGGCTTGCAGTGCCAATGATCCTTCCTCCCGTGCCAAGTCTCGTCGACTTGAAAGACTCCAAAGTGTTGATCGTTGATGATGTCGCCGACACTGGACATACGTTGAAGCATGTGCTTGAGTTCTGCAAGGGTCAACTAGCAGATACTCGTCTTGCCGTTTTGTACGAGAAGTCACAATCGATCATCAAGTGTGACTACGTGTGGAAGCACACTGACCAATGGATCAATTTCCCTTGGAGCGATAAAGATCCAGTGGCTCAGCGTAAGTGGAGCGTCAAAGACGCCTGATTCAACTACCCCTGGTAGGTGATTGAAGCATTCAGGAATTCGTTGTCGGTGATGTCGCCTGCTGCGATGTCGGCAATCTCGAGGCCTTGCTCGCGCAAGATCGGTGTTGCTTTCGCAATGAAATCATTAACGCGCGCTTCTTCCAAGTCGCCAAATGTCGCAGTCTCACCGTTTCCAATAATCCCGAGATCCTTTTGGGACACAGCACCGTTTGCGACATCGCCATCTGTCTGACTCCACCAGCTGTCGTAAGTCTTGACGGTTGAGACAATTAGTGCGTTCGCGTGAATTGGATCTGCGATGTAGTCGAGTTGTGCTTGTTGAAACACTGGGACAATCTTTTCAAGACATGGGCGGAGTTCTTCGAGGCGATCTTTACGGATAGCCAAGTTCTGTGCGTATGAGTTCCAACCTGCATCATGAATGAGTTGATAGCCAGTGGTAATTGCACCACTTTCAAGGTTTGCATACTTGTAGGGTTCTGATGTTGCGAAACCTTGGTGCGCAGCATCCTCTGTAGAGAGCAACAAGTTGCCTTTGTAGTTGGAATCAACCTGATCTTTTTGGATAAGTCCCTGCGCAATGAAATAACGCATCCAAGATGGATCTCCGTAAACGTAGAACGTTTTGACGGATTTTGCTGCGTCAGCAATAGTCTTGGCTTCTGGATGCTTGGTTGCATTCCACAACACAACTTGTGGGTTGATGTTCATCGCGTTGAATACCGCAAGAGTCGGCGCATCGTTGTAACGGGTAATGGCAACATCAGTTCCCACGTAACCAAAGGTGATGGCATTGTCTTGATACATCTCTGTGACAACGGGGGATTCTAGGAATGGGCCACCTGCACGAATTTCGAGATTGACACCAGTTGGTTCTCCGTTCACAACAAGTGATCCAATTACCGCACCCGTATCTTTTGATGCAACTGCATCATCACCCATGAGTTGATAGATACCACCGTGCTCAGACTCAGGAAACCAGTCGGTCTGGACGACAATCGTTGACGGACAAACATCTGCTAGTGAAACTCCAGTGGCATTTACTACTGCGGCAGTTGTATCTGATGATGCAGAGTCGCTGCTACCGCAGGCACTCAGGATCAACAATGAAGTAGCTATGGCGATTGCGGTACCAATTGTTGTGTTTCTCTCGCTCATGATGTTTCATTCTCCATTGTTATTGTGTAATTGAACCTTCGTACCATCTGCCAACAACCCACGTGTTGAGGCGACCGAATACAATAAAAATCATAAGTCCCAAAAGAGTTGCAGCCAACGCTGTGACAAACATCGGGCCTGCTTGGCTGTTCAAAAAGAATTGCGTGATGAGCTTGCCGAGACCGGGGTCACCCTTCGCAAAAAAGAA
>Ga0214919_10007576_pt1 | contig 14589 bp, 13 predicted proteins | sample LL1503_MetaG_FD_177994 | JGI IMG/M metagenome (GOLD analysis project Ga0214919, IMG submission 177994) | Freshwater microbial communities from Lake Lanier, Atlanta, Georgia, United States - LL-1503 | ecosystem: Environmental > Aquatic > Freshwater > Lake | place: USA: Georgia | collected... | reverse complement strand
TAGATCCAATCTCAGTTCAAATTGCTGGCGCTGACCCAAAAATGATGGCTGAAGCAGCTCAATTTAATGTGGATCATGGCGCTCAAATTATCGATATCAATATGGGCTGTCCTGCGAAAAAAATATGTAATGTCATGGCAGGATCAGCACTTCTCAAAGATGAACCGCTTGTACAAAAAATATTATCTTCCGTGGTTAAATCTGTAGATGTTCCTGTCACATTAAAAATAAGAACTGGTTGGGACACCAAAAATCGTAATGCAATAGAAATTGCAAAAATTGCCGAAGACATTGGCATTAAAGCATTAGCTATTCATGGCAGAACAAGAGCTTGTTTGTACATGGGTGATGCTGAATATGACACCATCGCCAAAGTAAAACAATCAGTCAAAATTCCCGTTATTGCGAATGGTGATATCACTTCACCAGAAAAAGCTAAATTTGTTTTAGATTACACCGGTGTAGATGGGGTAATGATCGGAAGAGCTGCTCAAGGTAAGCCTTGGATTTTTAGAGAAATTGATCACTATCTCAAAACAGGGAAGCATTTAGATAACCCGTCTACTGATGAAATCAAAAATATAACGATTGCTCATGTAAAAGAGCTTTATGATTTTTATGGTGAAAACGCAGGATTAAAAATTGCAAGAAAACATATCTCTTGGTACACAAAAGGATTAAAAAATTCTGCAAATTTCAGACATCATATGAATACAATTGAAACAATCGATGCCCAAATTAAAACAATCGAAGATTATTTTAATTTTCTTTCAATCGAATCCCCATATATAAAGTATGAAGAAGAAATGTTGGTAGCTTAATGGAAAAGAAAACAGATATCCCGGATTGTGTAAACGAATCTTTAGATCAATACTTCAAAGACTTGGATGGCGAGCATCCAACGAATGTTTACGATATGGTCATTGGTATAGTAGAGAAGCCACTATTAACTTATATTATGGGCATTTCAAAAGGCAACCAAAGTAAGGCTGCAGAAATTCTTGGTCTCAATAGAAATACACTCAGAAAAAAATTAAAACAACATAAAATTGATATCTAGTTATGATTAAAATAAAAAGAGCCCTTATAAGCGTATCAGACAAAAAAGGTATTATCGATTTCGCTAAGACGCTAATTAAATTCAACGTTGAAATTTTATCTACTGGAGGCACAGCAAAATTATTTGCTGAAAATAATATTCCTGTCATCGAGGTCAGTGATTATACGGGCTTCCCTGAAATGTTAGATGGGAGAGTAAAAACACTTCATCCAAAGATACATGGTGGAATTCTCGGAAAAAGAGATGACGAAAAACATCTACAAACGATGAATAAATTTAATATTCCTTTAATTGATTTGGTGGTGGTGAACTTATATCCATTCGAAGCAACCATATCTAAAGAAAACTGTCAGCTATCTGAAGCTATTGAGAATATAGATATCGGCGGTCCAGCAATGATTAGGTCTTCAGCCAAAAATTATAATGGTGTAGCTGTAGTAACTGAGGCTTCGGATTATAAAATGATTGAAGATGCATTAAAGCAAAATGATGGCGCACTTAATCTGGAATGTAGATTTAATTTGGCTAAAAAAGCTTTTGAACATACTGCGAAATATGATTCAGCCATTTCAAATTATCTTAATGGACTAGATACAAATAGAAATGTAACCTACCCTAATAAACTTAACCTCGCATTTAACAAAAAGATGGACTTACGTTATGGCGAGAACCCACATCAAAGCGCATCGTTTTACGTTGATGAAATAACCAACAAAGGATCATTGGCAAGCTTTAAGCAATTACAGGGCAAAGAACTTTCATACAACAACTTAAATGACGCAGATACCGCATGGGAATGTGTTAAAAGCTTTAAGCTTCCTTCTTGCGTAATCGTAAAACATGCCAACCCATGCGGGGTAGGCTCCTCTGAAGACTTATTAGATGCTTATAAAAAAGCATTTCTAACTGATTCAACTTCTGCATTTGGAGGCATTATTGCTTGCAATACACCGCTAGACAAAAATACTGCATCTCAAATTATTACGCAATTTGTAGAAGTTGTAATCGCCCCATCTTACGAAGCTGAGTCACTTAAAATATTTGAATCAAAGCCAAACATTAGATTGCTAGAGGTAACATTGGATAACAACTTCAATGCTTTTGAATTAAAAAAAATTGGTGGTGGTTTACTCGTTCAGTCGCCCGATAATTTCAATATCGATATAAATCATTGCAAAATAGTTTCTAAACTTAAACCTAATCAAGAACAAATGGACGACATGCTTTTTGCATGGCGCGTCGCTAAATATGTCAAATCAAATGCGATTGTATTTTGTAAAAATAATCGAACATTAGGAATCGGTGCAGGCCAAATGAGCAGAGTAGACAGCACCAAGATTGCAACGATCAAAGCTCAAAATGCAAATCTTGATTTAACAAATTCAGTGGTCGCTTCGGACGCATTCTTTCCTTTTAGAGATGGTATTGATGTGCTGGCCGCGGCTGGAGCAAAATGCGTTATTCAACCTGGCGGAAGCCTTAGGGATGAAGAAGTTATATCTGCTGCCGACGAATTAGGTCTCGTCATGTTATTTACTGGATATCGTCACTTTAGGCATTAATTTATGAAAGTTCTAGTCATTGGAAGTGGCGGCAGAGAGCATGCAATGGCATGGAAACTTTCTCAAAGTAACAAAGTAAATTCTGTTTTTGTTGCACCAGGTAATGGTGGAACTCACCTCAATCCAAAATTCAAAAATATTGATCTGGTTGATATTAATCTTCTTGCAGATTTCGCAATTGAAGAAAAAATTGACCTGACTGTCATTGGCCCAGAACTTCCTCTTTCTAAAGGTATTGTTGATTTATTTCGATCTAAGCATTTAAATATTTTTGGGCCCACTCAAAAAGCTGCTCAACTTGAAAGCTCTAAAGATTTTGCTAAAGATTTCATGTATAGACACAAAATTCCTACTGCAAAATATAAAACATTTAAAATACCTGATGAAGCTCATCGCTATATCGATGAGGAAGGCGCGCCTATTGTAATTAAAGCAGATGGATTAGCGTCAGGAAAAGGTGTCATCGTTGCTATGACGTTAAAAGAAGCTCATGATGCAATCGACTTTATGCTTGTAGACAATAGATTTGGTGATGCTGGAGCCAAGGTAGTTATTGAAGAATTTCTTGAAGGTGAAGAAGCTAGCTTTATGGTGATCTGTGATGGTAAAACAATTCTGCCACTTGCCACGAGCCAAGATCATAAAAGGCTTTTAGATCATGACATGGGGCCTAACACCGGCGGCATGGGAGCATATTCACCTGCACCTATAGTTACTGATGAAATTTATTCTAAAGTTATGAAAGAAATTATCTATCCAACCATCCATGGCATGGCTAATGATGGCATTCCTTTTACTGGATTTCTCTATGCAGGATTAATGATTACCAAAAAAGGTGAAGTAAAAACATTGGAATACAATTGTCGAATGGGGGATCCTGAAACTCAACCCATTCTTATGAGACTTAAAAGTGATTTTTTTGAAATGCTTTACAAATCATCAACTGGACATCTTGACTCAACAAAAATTGAATGGGATAAAAGAACAGCGCTAGCTGTCGTTTTAGCTTCAGCAGGCTACCCTGAAGCTCCAAAATTAAATGATGAAATTCATATTGAAGATCGAGTCATTTCTGATTCTTATATTTTCCATGCAGGCACAATCTTTAGAGATAATAAACTTCTCACTTCGGGAGGTAGAGTTTTGGCTGTCACAGCACTTGGTGATTCTGTCAAAGAAGCTCAATCAAAAGCTTATGAGACTATCAATACTGTCAAATTCAATGGCGCCCAATATCGAAAAGATATAGGTTTCAGAGCGTTAAATAATAACTAAATTGGCTAATCAAAGCTTAAGCCAGTATTTTAAAAAATGTTGTAGTTATAGACTAGCCCAATAAATCCTATATCAAGGAAAATAAAATGATCGCTATGTGGCCGAGCCCAGATATTGGGTTAGTAAAATAATAATTAGAAAATAATATGATTAATTCAAATATAGTTTATGAGTACTTTAACAACCTTCAAATAAATATTGTTGAAACGCTTCAGCTTGTTGATGGGAAAAACTTTATTAATGATTCATGGCAACGAAAAGAAGGTGGAGGCGGCACTTCTTGCATTTTAGAAAATGGCAATGTATTCGAGAGGGCAGGCGTTGGATTTTCTCATGTTTTGGGTGATAAGCTGCCACGCTCAGCAAGCGTTGCTCATCCAGAAGCAGCAGATAGAAAGTGGGAGGCTATGGGTCTTTCACTTGTCTTACACCCTAAAAATCCATATGCCCCTACAGTGCATATGAATGTAAGATTTTTTATTGCAAAAAAAGAAGGTCTTGAAGATATTTGGTGGTTTGGTGGCGGTATGGATTTAACTCCTTATTATGGCTTTGACGAAGATGCCATTCATTTTCACCAAACACTTAAAACTATGCTTGATCTTTACGATAAAAGGCTTTACTCGGAATTTAAAAAAAATTGTGATGAATACTTTTACTTAAAACACCGTAACGAGCCTAGGGGTATTGGAGGTATTTTTTATGATGATTTTAATCAATTAGGTTTTGATAAATCTTTTAATTTAAATAAATCTGTAGGTGATATTTTTTTAAACGCATACCTACCTATTCTTCAGAGAAGAAAAAACACTTATTACACAGAAAAAGAAAGGGATTTTCAACTTTATCGACGTGGTCGTTATGTGGAATTTAATTTAATATTTGATCGTGGCACTTTATTTGGTTTGCAATCTAATGGCCGAACTGAATCAATTTTAATGTCTATGCCACCGATGGTTCAATGGAAATATGATTGGAAACCAGAATCAGGTAGTAAAGAAGAAAAGTTATACACATATTTTTTAACAAATAAAGATTGGTTGGATCATGAATAATCTATTTGCAAAAATTCTGAGAAAAAAACATATAAACCATAAACATCCGGCTCATCTAAAAAAATGTTTAAGTGCACTAGATTTAACACTGCTTGGCATTGGCTGTATTATTGGTACAGGTATATTTGTCTTAACCGGTATTGCAGCTGCAAATCAAGCTGGCCCAGCGGTTATTTTATCTTTCATAGTTTCAGGTTTTGCATGTGCTTTTGCGGCATTAGCTTACGCAGAATTATCATCATCGATTGGCGGTTGTGGAAGTGCATATGGTTATAGTTATGTTGCATTTGGTGAATTTTTTGCATGGGTTATTGGTTGGATTCTTTTGATGGAGTACGGAATGTCTATTGCTGCAGTTGCAAATGGATGGTCTGGATATTTTAATAATGCACTTACCGCTATGGGTATTGGCCTTCCAGAATCATTATCAAAAGCACCTTCATTAGGAGGTATGGTTAATCTTCCAGCAATGATCATTATTTTAATTATCATGTCTTTGCTAATTATAGGGGCAAAGCAAAGTGCCAAATTTAATGCAGCAATGGTTTTTATTAAACTTTTAACCATCACATTATTTATTTCGGTCGCTATTTTTAATGTGAATCCATCCAATTGGCATCCATTTATGCCTTATGGATGGTTTTCTACATTACCTAATGGGAAAACTGTTGGCGTTCTCGCAGGTGCTTCATTAGTATTTTTTGCCTATGTTGGTTTCGATGCAGTCTCAACTGCTGCTGAAGAGGCTATTAATCCGCAAAGAGATTTGCCTAGAGGCATTATTGGTTCACTTGCTTTTTGCACAGTGATATACATCATCGTATCCTTATTACTTACTGGGGTTGTTCCATATCAAGAACTTAATGTACCTTCCCCTGTAGCTTATGCGCTCCAAAAAATAGGTTTTCAAGGAGCCTCTGCAGTTGTAGCTACCGGTGTTATTACAGGACTTACAACTGTAATGCTTGTGCTTTATTACGCCTTAACAAGAATTATTTTTGCAATGAGTAGGGATGGGTTATTGCCTCATACTTTAAGTGAAGTCAATAAAACCACTAACACACCTGTAAGAGTTATTGTTTTTTGTGGCCTTATCATTTCTTTAATTGCGGGTTTTATACCACTTGGCACTTTAGCTGAAATTGTTAATATTGGAACGTTAGCTGCTTTTGTGATTGTTTCATTAGGAGTGATTTTTATAAGAAAACTTCATAAAAATAATAAAGCGACATTTAAGAATAAATGGCATCCACTTATCCCTGTTCTGGGAATTTTTTCATGCGGCGCCTTAATGTTTTTCTTACCGCTTGAAACTTGGAGAAGATTTTTAATTTGGATATTGATTGGTATTGTTTTCTACTTTGTTTACTCAATTAAACATAGTCATCTAAATAAAAAACCGGCCTAAGCCGGTTTTTTATTACTTTATTATTTGATTAAAGAGAAAGAACCCATTGAACGATTGTTTTAATGTCTTCGTCTTTAACTTGTGGGTGAGGTGGCATTGGAACTGGGCCCCAAACGCCGCTACCGCCCGCTTTTACTTTAGCTACTAATTTCGCTTCAGCACCTTTGTCATTTTTATACTTAGCAGCTACTTCTTTGTAAGAAGGTCCAACCACTTTATTTTGAACGCTATGACAAGCTAAACATCCACTTTTTTGAGCTAGTGCTTCAGCAGCTTTAGCATCTGCGGCTTGAGCTTGATTTGCGACGAACGCACCAACCATTGCAATACTTAAAATTACTGATTTCATATTATTTCCATCCTTAAATTGATTTTGCGCTTGTTATGATACTCCTAAACTTATTTAAATTAAAAGTAATTTAAATAAAATAACCCATTAATATTCCTGAACTAAATACTCAGCTATTAGGCTATGGGATTGATTCGGATAAACCATTACACTATTCTCAAGGGCATTAACACTTTCCACACAAATCATTTTTTTCCATTCATGTTCAGTGCCCATATCAACCATAGTTTTAACTTTTTTATCCCAAGGTGTCCAGATAACTGTTGATTCACTATTTTGTTTTTGTATAGTAATTTTTCGATTAAACCCTTCATCATGAATTACACATGTATCTCTTGTATTTAAATAAACCCTATCAAATTCAGCATCAAATTTAATTTGATCTTCTTGAGTAAATTTTTTATACCCTCTGACTTTATCTGAATAGATTTTATTTTCTAATCCCGTCACCTTAATATTTTCTATGTCGCTTATTCCAAAGTAAGTATGGTAGCCCTCGCCAATTAAAAAAGGTTGTTCAGATAGATTGGTTGTTTTAAGGTCTAAATGAATTGAGTTGCCGATTGTCATAGAAAGCTCTAAATTAAATTGATATGAAAGTTGTCTATTAACCTCAGGGGTTGGCAGCATTACCAAAGTAACTTTAGTAGCTCCATTTTCTATATCAATAATTTCATTAATGCGCCATGGTATGACTCTTGCAAATCCATGCGGACAAAAACTTCCATCGGTAGGATGTGCGCCAAACCACGGCCAGCAAATGGGCACACCGCCCCGAATAGATCTTCCATGCATATATCTCGCATTACTTGAAAGCCACAACACTTCGTTTTTAATATTGTGAGGCTTCCACTGCATGACATGAGCCCCCTGCAGAGCAATTTTTGCAGAAGCTAACTCATTATTTATTGTAATAAATTTTAGTCCAATTTCATTTTGGCTAATCTTATAGCTTTGGGCAGAAGATATATTTTTTTCACTTATCATCTTAAAAATTATAGTTTCTCTAACTTTGAAATATCTCGAATAGCCCCTTTATCTGCACTTGTCGTCATTAATGCATAAGCTTTTAATGCTTGAGATACTTTTCTGTTTCTTGGTTTGGGTTTCCATGCATTTTTACCTTTAGCATTCATTTTAATTTTTCTTTGGGCAAGCAAAGTATCATCGATTATTAAATTAATTGTTCTATTTGGAATATCAATTTCAATCCGATCATTTTCTTCAATTAGACCGATCTCTCCTTGCTCAGCAGCCTCAGGAGATACATGCCCAATACTTAGCCCTGATGTCCCTCCAGAAAATCTTCCATCAGTTAAAAGTGCACAAACCTTACCGAGCCCTTTCGATTTGAGGTAAGAAGTTGGATACAACATTTCTTGCATGCCAGGACCACCTCGCGGTCCTTCGTAACGAATCACAACAACATCACCTGGTTTAATTTGATCAGCTAAAATTGCCTCTACAGCAGCATCTTGGCTTTCAAATACTCGCGCAGGTCCAGAAAAAATACGCAATACAGAAGTTGGAACGCTAGTCGTATAACGCAACTCTTCTGCTTCAAACATACTCATATCAACGCCGGCTGTTTTTACAATACAGCCATTACGTGCAATATTTCCAAACAAGACTGCTAAACCTCCATCTTGGCTGTATGCGTGCTCTTTATTTCGAATGCAGCCAGAAATTCTGTCATCATCTAAAGTTGGATAGAGCATGCTTTGACTAAATGCAATTGTCGTGGGTATGCCTCCCGGCGCAGAACGATAAAAATTTTTTACTTCCTCATTTTTGGTTCTCATAATATCCCACTGATCTATTGCTTCCCCTAGAGTTTTAGAGTGAACTGTGGAAACGTCCCTATGTATTAATGATGCACGATCAAGCTCTCCTAATATCCCCATCACACCGCCCGCTCTATGAACATCTTCCATGTGAAACTTATCCGTAGCAGGCGCTACTTTTGCTAAACAAGGTACTTTTCTTGAAATGCGATCTATATCTTTCATTGTGAAATTTACTTTAGCTTCATGAGCTGCCGCAAGTAAATGAAGAACTGTATTTGTAGAGCCTCCCATAGAAACATCTAGGCTCATGGCATTTTCAAAAGCCTTAAAATTTGCAATATTTCTAGGCAGCACACTTTCATCATCTTTTTCATAATATTGTTTCGCTAAATTAACAATTAATTTTCCAGCATCTTGGAATAATTTTTTTCGAGCCGCATGCGTAGCTAAAGTACTTCCATTACCAGGTAGACTCAATCCTAAGGCTTCTGTTAAACAATTCATAGAGTTTGCTGTAAACATCCCGGAGCAAGAGCCACATGTTGGACAAGCTGATCGTTCAATTTCATCAGAATTTTTATCGGATACTTTTGGATCAGCACCAGCAACAATTGCGTCTACTAAATCTAATTTCTTTACTTGATTATTCCAATTAACCTTTCCAGCTTCCATGGGGCCGCCTGAAACAAAGACTACAGGAATATTAATTCTGAGAGCGGCCATGAGCATACCGGGTGTTATCTTGTCGCAATTTGATATACAAACAATAGCATCTGCACAGTGAGCATTTACCATATATTCGACGCTATCTGCAATAAGATCTCTGCTTGGTAAGCTGTATAGCATGCCATCATGTCCCATAGCTATACCGTCATCTACTGCAATGGTATTAAATTCCTTCGCAACACCGCCATGCTTTTCAATTTCTCTTGCTACAAGCTGTCCTATATCTTTTAAGTGAACATGTCCCGGAACGAATTGAGTAAATGAATTACAAACAGCAATAATCGGCTTTGTAAAATCTTCATCCTTCATGCCTGTGGCTCGCCAAAGCGCGCGAGCGCCGGCTTGATTTCTACCATGGGTTGTCGTTTTAGAGCGATATACGGGCATAATGACCTCTTAAATTACAATTAATTTAAACACTTATTTTAACTTATAATGACGTGAATCTTATGCTTATTCATCCTCACATAGATCCTGTTGCCTTTAATCTTGGGCCGTTTCAAATTCATTGGTACGGTATCATGTATCTTTTCGCTTTTTTAGGATTTCTTCAGTTAGGTAAATTTCAAATCAAAACACGTCCGTGGCTATCCTGGAATGAAAAGATGCTAGATGACGCTTTCTTTTATGGGGCTATCGGTGTCATTGCCGGTGGTCGATTAGGTTACATCTTATTCTATCAACTGGAATATTATCTTCAAGAACCGATTGAGATCATTGCGTTATGGAAAGGAGGCATGTCATTTCATGGAGGATTTTTAGGTGTAGTTATTGCTATGATTCTCACAGCTAAAAAATATAAAATAACTTTACTTTCAGTTTTAGATTTCATTGCCCCGTTGGTTCCTCTAGGGCTTGCTTTTGGTCGTATTGGAAATTTTATTAATGCGGAGCTATGGGGCAGGCCAACACAATTTTTCTTAGGTATGGTCTTTCCGAATGTAGATGACATTCCAAGACACCCCTCTCAACTTTACGAGAGCTTCTTTGAAGGTTTCGTTATGTTTGTATTGCTTTGGTTATATTCCAATCAAAAAAGGAAAGCAGGCCAGATAGCTGCTTTATTCTTAATGCTATACGGAACGTTTAGATTTTTAATTGAATTTACAAGAGAGCCTGACTCATTCTTAGGTTTGCTCTTTTTAAATCTTTCAATGGGTCAATGGTTGTCTATTCCAATGCTCTTGGTTGGCATTTATCTTTTTAAGAAAAACTAACAACAGCGTTTTATACCGCTCCATTTTTTCTCAAGCGTAGCTTGATAAAATTTTTTTTTACTCATCAATTTATGTTTACTTGAACATTTCTTATGATTCTTCAAATATAGATCGTAAAGATCGTCTCCTGATAGTCTGCGCAAGAATTTATATATTGATTTAATTACTTTTAACATAACTTATTAATTCTTTTTGAAAAATGAAATTCTTAGCATATCAATAACAACTGTCCACAAAATAATAAGTAAAAATAAAGTAATGAAGGCGTCTAATTTTTGATTAAAAATTAATTGGTGAGTAATGGAAATTTTATTGTCTTCAATGAGCCCCATATTTATTTTATCCTTAAGATCTCTGGCTGCTTCAATAAATCCAACCCTAATGTCTTGGCTAAATATTTTTTGATAGGCAGCTGTCGTCGTCACAATAATCAACCAAACTAATGGCAGTCCTGTTACCCAAGCATATTTTAATTTATTTGATTTGATAAGAATGCCAGTGCCTACAGATAATGCAATGGCTGCAAGCATCTGATTTGCCATGCCAAACAACGGCCATAAAATATTTACGCCGCCGTTGGGATCTATCACACCAATGTACAAAAAATATCCCCAACAACTTACAACAATTGCGCTACTTAAAATAATAGATGGCATCCATGATGTTTGTCCAAACCTCGGATAAATATTACCAATCATGTCTTGCAACATAAATCTTCCAACACGAGTTCCTGCATCTAGCGTAGTAAGAATAAATATTGCTTCAAACATAATGGCAAAGTGATACCACATCGCTAATAAATTTGTACCAAAAGCTTTGCCAAATATATTTGCCATGCCGACTGCCAATGAAGGAGCGCCACCTGTTCTCGCAAAAAGTGATGTTTCGCCCATATTTTTTGCAAGTAATTCCATTTCTTCAACTGTTACTTTAAATCCCCAGGAATTGATTTTTTGAATGGCTCCCACAGCTTCTGCTCCAACTACACCCACAGGACTATTAATTGCAAAAAAGATACCTGGCTCTAATACTGTTGCAGCTATCAAGGCCATAATGGCTACGAAAGATTCTAGAAGCATTGCTCCATAGCCAATCATAGGAATATATTTTTCATTATCTAATAATTTAGGGGTTGTACCTGATGCTATTAAAGAATGAAATCCGGAAATAGCGCCACACGCTATGGTAATAAAAACAAAAGGGAATACGCTTCCCCCAAAAATAGGGCCTGTGCCGTCAGTAAATTGAGTTAATGCAGGCATTTTAATCTCCGGTTGCAATGTCATAATTGCAACAGCTAAAACAATCACTGTGCCCAATTTTACAAAAGTCGATAGATAATCTCTCGGGGCTAATAGAAGCCAAACCGGAAGAACTGCTGCTGCAAAGCCATAAAAAATAACGGCCCACGCCAATGTCAAGCTGTCATGATCAAAATAAGCTCTTAAGGTTTGCGAATGATCAATTAAACCTCCAGCAAAAACAGCTAGAAGCAATAATCCAAATCCAATTAAAGATGCTTCAAGCACTCTTCCTGATCTGATGGATCTTAAGTAAATACCAATAAAAATTGCTATGGGTATAGTTGCAGCAACTGTTGATGTTGCCCAAGGGCTATGTTTCATAGCATTTACAACTACCAATCCTAAAACGGCAATCAAAATAACCATGATTAAAAAAGTACCAATCAATGAAGCAGTTCCGCCAATCACACCAATCTCATCTCTTGCCATTTGCCCTAAGCTTTTTCCGTTACGTCTCATCGAAAAAAATAGTGTAGTCATATCTTGGACGGCGCCCCCCAATACAGCACCTATGAGTATCCATAACATTCCTGGAAGATAACCAAACTGTGCGGCTAATGTAGGGCCGACAAGAGGCCCCGGTCCTGCTATAGCGGCGAAATGGTGGCCAAATACAATCCATTTATTTGTAGGAATAAAATCTTTATCATTTCTTAGTCTTAAAGCTGGCGTTTTTTTGTGTTCGTCAATAACTAAAACTTTTGCCGCAATCCAGCTTGCATAAAATCTGTAGGCAATCATGAATACACAGATAGCTGCTGTAATAAACCAAACAGCATTGATGCTTTCATTTCGACTCAGTGCAATCGTCGAAAAAGCAAGAGCTCCCAATATAGCTATTAAAAACCAAACTATATTTTTTAAATATTTTTTAATCATGATGTATCCAAACTTGGTGTTTAAATTAATTTATTACCATATATCTTTGATATACTTATTTCCCATTTATTCTTTTAATTATATGCAATTAATAAAAATTAAAAAAACTAATTTAATTGTAAGTACGTAAATCTTATCTTGGCAGCTCATAAAATTATTCTTGGCGTTACTGGAGGTATAGCCGCTTACAAAGCTGCTGAATTAACTCGCCTTCTTATTAAAAACGATTTTGATGTTCAAGTTGTGATGACTGAGTCTGCTAGCCATTTCATTACACCGCTTACTTTCCAGGCTTTGTCGGGTAAAGAAGTATTAACAAGTTTATGGAAAAGTAACGCTGGCAATGGGATGTCGCATATAGAGTTATCAAGAAATTATGACCTCATTGTGATTGCTCCAGCCAGTGCTAACTTCCTAGCAAAATTAACACATGGTTTTGCTGATGATCTTTTGTCTTCTTTAAGTTTAGCGAGATCTTGTCCAATTGCTTTAGCACCAGCCATGAATGTCCATATGTGGACCAATGCAGCTACTCAGCGCAATGTTTCTCAATTAAAGAAAGATGGTGTCTTATTTTTTGGTCCAGACTCGGGCGAGCAAGCATGTGGTGATGTAGGTCTCGGAAGAATGATGGATGCTGAAGAATTATTTAGATCAATTCAAAATTATCTCACGCCGAAATTACTTAAAAATAAAAGGTTGTTAATAACTTCTGGTGGCACAATTGAAATGATAGACGATGTAAGAGGCATTACAAATCTTAGCTCGGGTAATATGGGTGCTGCTATCGCTAATACTGCTGAATCTATGGGTGCATCTGTCACTTTAATTTCATCAACACAACAAATTTTTTCAGAAAATATAAATGTCATTCATACAAGCGATGCGCATTCTATGCACCAAGCCGTGCTAGAACATATAAACAATCAAGATATTTTCATTAGTGTAGCGGCTGTTTCTGATTACAAGCCAAAAGAAATATTTAAAGGTAAATTAAAAAAAGATAATTTAGATATGACACTTCAGCTCACTCCTACAATCGATATTCTCAAAGAAATAGGATTATCTAAAAATAAAATATTTAAAGTAGGCTTTGCAGCAGAAAGTGAAAATCTGATTGAGAATGCAAAAAAAAAATTAAAGGAAAAAAATTTAGATTTAATTGTGGCAAACTTAATTCATGAATCCATGGGCCTTGAAGACACTAAGATTTCAATAATTGATAAAAACAATGTTATTGACGTACCAAAATCAAATAAAATGGTTGCAGCAAAAGCTATTTTGAATGAAATAGCTCATCGCATACATTCGGATAAATAATATGAGTCTAACTATTGATTTTAAAATTTTGGATAAACGTATCGAGGAAATGATACCTAATTATGCTTCACCAGGTTCAGCTGGTCTCGATCTTCGAGCATGTACTGAACACATACAAACTATCAATCCTGGCGAAACATTTCTTATACCCACTGGCATTTCTATCTTTATTAAAGACCCTGCTTATGCAGCTCTTATTCTTCCCAGATCAGGTTTAGGCCATAAGCACGGGATTGTTTTAGGGAATTTAGTAGGTCTAATTGATTCGGATTATCAAGGTCAATTGCTCGTTTCTTGCTGGAATCGAAGCGAAAATGCTTTCCTGCTCAACCCTATGGAGCGTATAGCCCAGCTTGTCATTGTTCCCGTTATCCAGGCCAAATTTAACCTGGTAGACGAATTCCCTCAGACTGAAAGAGGTGAAGGCGGCTTTGGAAGTACAGGCAAAAACTAACGAATTCACTTGAAAAGACAGTGGGTTATGTGGTTTAATAGCACTCTTTTTCGAAATTATTGTAATAAATAAAGGATTTAAATTATGGCTCGCGTATGTCAATTAACCGGCAAAAAACCAATGTCAGGAAACAACGTATCTCACGCCAATAACAAGACCAAAAGACGCTTTTTACCTAATTTACAAAACCGTA
>Ga0214919_10007575_pt1 | contig 14590 bp, 14 predicted proteins | sample LL1503_MetaG_FD_177994 | JGI IMG/M metagenome (GOLD analysis project Ga0214919, IMG submission 177994) | Freshwater microbial communities from Lake Lanier, Atlanta, Georgia, United States - LL-1503 | ecosystem: Environmental > Aquatic > Freshwater > Lake | place: USA: Georgia | collected... | reverse complement strand
TGCGAAACGAAAACCAAACTGATCCAGAAATTATAAATTTGTCTTGGTGGCCGAGACTTCGGTGACTTCACTGTCCGCGGGCTTCAAGATTGTTGTAATGGCGTCGCGCGTGAATGTGAGTTTGGTCTCGCGACCTTCATCAACGCGCAGCACGACAACATCGGGCTTGACTTCAACCACGCTGCCAATGATTCCGCCAGCGGTGACCACGCGGTCATTCTTGCGCAACTCGGAAAGCATTTTGGCGCGCGCCTTCTTTTGTTTGCGGCCACTTAAGGTGCTTAACAAAATCATGATCACAAATGCTGGAAGGATCCACACCATGAGGTTGCCTAATGGCTCGGCTTGCGCGCCTGTTGGCGTGACTGGTGTTGCAGTGGCGACGCCATTGACCATTGTTGGAGCGGGCGTGGCTGGTTGACCTGCGAGAGCTGGACCTTGAAACGCAATTACATATGTCATTCAGTATCTCCATGAAGGCTTTGGGGGCTGGCCGCTAGACACGGCCAAGCCTCTTTCAGCGAAGACCACGCATTGCAACCGATCACCCGCCGAATGTCTAGCAGCAGTCTTTGATAGAAACGAATGTTGTGCAGGCTGGCCAGGGTTGGACCAAGCATTTCCCCCGCCATAAACAGGTGCCGCAGGTAGGCGCGGGAAAATCCGCCGGCGCACGTTTCGCAGTCACAATCGGCTTCAATTGGCTGGGAATCAGCGGTATGCACGGCGTTGCGCAGGCGAACCGGCCCCTGCCTGGTGAAGACCAAACCGTTGCGGCCATTGCGCGTGGGAAGGACGCAATCAAACATGTCCACGCCCGCGGCCACGGCCATGACAATGTCGTGGGCGTACCCAACGCCCATTAAGTAGCGCGGCTTGTGCTCTGGCAACTTGCTGGCGGTGAATTGCACGACATCGCAAATGGCTTGCGTGCTTTCGCCGACAGCCACGCCGCCAATGGCGTACCCGGGCAAGTCAATTTGTTGCGTAAGTTCAAGACTGCGCGCGCGAAGTTCCAATGATGTTCCGCCTTGCACAATTCCAAACAGCGCTTGATCGCTTTTGCGCGCGTGCGCTTTGTTGCAACGCTCCAGCCACAGCGCGCTGCGTTCAATGGCAAGTTCTACGCGCGCGGTTGAAGTCTCGGCGCCCGCGCTTGGCGGACAATCATCAAAAGCCATAATGATGTCGGCGCCAATATTATTTTGCGCTTGAATGCTGCGCTCTGGAGTGACGCGAACGCGCGCGCCATCAACAAAAGATTTAAACGTGACGCCGTCGTCATCAATGTCGCGAATGGCGGCCATGGAAAAAGCTTGAAAGCCGCCGGAGTCCGTCAAGATGGGTCCGTTCCAACGCATGAAGTTGTGCGCGCCGCCAAGTTGCGCAACGCGCTCGTCGCCAGGACGCAGCATGAGATGCAGCGTGTTGTTGAGAATGCACTGGCTACCCGTGGCGCGCACTTGCGCGGGCGTCAGGCCCTTCATTGCGGCCGCGGTGGCAACGGGCATGAACGCGGGCGTTTGCATGTCACCGTGCGCGGTTTTGATAACGCCCAAACGCGCGTGATTTTGGCTGGATTTGTGCAGAATTGAAAATTGGATTGACATGTGAATTGCGCAAACTCACTGCTGCTTGCGGCTGGCGGCGCGCAGAATTTCGCGCTCGCTGTCATTCAAGGCTTGCAAGCCGCCCTTACGAATCTTGTCCAGAATGCGATCGATGGTGGCCGCGTCTGGACCAGAATCACGGCGCTTGCTGGCTTTCAGTTTGCGCGTGCGACTGGTGGGATCGGCGTTGCCAAGCAAGTTCAACAATCCGTGCAATGAATCTGGATGGCGAATAAACCAATAGCCGGCGATGGCGCCGCCCAAGTGCCCCGCTTCACCGCCCGCGTTGTTGAAGCCAAAGAAAATAGTGGACAAGGCAATTGCAACAAGCACATAGGCCAATGTGCGCAGCGGCATGGGCAAGACAAAGAACAACAACACTTGCGCTGTTGGCGCCAAGAACGCCGCCGCCATGATCACGCCAAATATTCCGGCGCTTGCGCCAACCAGTGGCGTGGTTGGATCATTTGGAAGAATGAATGGAATTTTAGAATTTGGAAACATGGTGCTGGCTTGAATGCCAAGAAAGTTCAACAGCAAATACATGGCGGCGCCAGCGATGCCACAAATTAAATAGAACGCCAAGTAGCGCTTGCCGCCTAAATATCGCTCCACAATGGGACCAAAGAAATACAGCGCCATCATGTTGAACAACAAATGGCTTAGGTTGGCGTGCAGAAATTGAAAGCCAACAAAGCGCCACAATTCAAGACCGCGCCCGGGCGGACTGTCGGCGCTCCACAGCGCGGTGCTGGTGGAGAAATGCAGCCACGCTTGCAGAGGGGTCATGGCTTGAAACCAAGCGAAGCCAACCATTTCGTTTTTAATTTGCAGCGGCTCAACCCCAATGGAGTTGCTACTGAATGGAATCGTTTGGGCCGCGGTTTGCACCAACGGTCCAAGCCTGGAATCCATGCGCGTCAATGAAAGCGATTTAATTTGGCCGCTTGGTTTCACCTGGCTGTTTTGCGCCACTGGAAGTGGCTGGCCATTGAGATCCGTGGAACCAACAAACATCCAGCCCGGAACTGTTTTTCCAAGGAATCCGTCGACCACAAATATGGCAACGCAAATGGCAATGATCCATATTGTGACTGACCACTGCGGCAAGGCAATGCGTGGTTTGGAGCGCTGTCTCATCCAGTCACGATTCTCAAAGGCCATGCTTGAAGCCTAACCATTTTCAAGCGGCGCGTGAACATGAAAAACACCGCTGTCGCAGCCACAGCGCGAGCATGGATTGATGGCGGGCGCTGAAATAACTTCGCCATAGTTGGACAAACGCGCCCCTTGCGCAACACGGCTGCAAGTTGTCATGATGCGCCAGTGAGCCAACCCACCGCAGACGCATTCCGTGTAGAGAACCTGCACAAATCATTTGGCGACCTGCATGTCCTGCAAGGCGTTGACATGCGCTTTCCCCGCGGCAAGATCACGGTGGTGCTTGGCGCAAGTGGTTGCGGAAAGAGCGTGTTGCTGCGGCATTTGGTGGGTTTGGAAAAACCGGATCAAGGAAGCGTGTGGTTTGGCGACACGCGCATAGATGACATGAGCGAGCGTGAATTGATCGCGCCGCGGCGGCACATTGGCTATTTGTTTCAACAAGGCGCGTTGTTTGATTCGCTGACCGTGCATGACAACATTGCGTTTGCGCTGGTTGAACATGGCGTGGCCACGGGCGATCAAGTGAGCGTTATGGTGGCGCATGTTCTGCATTTGGTTGGCTTGACCGACAAGATGCATGTCATGCCGGCGTCACTTTCTGGTGGTCAACGCAAACGCGTGGCCTTGGCGCGCGCGATTGTCATGCATCCTCAAGTGGTTTTGTATGACGAACCCACCACTGGACTTGATCCCATCACCAGCGATGTGATCAACGAACTCATCATGAAGTTGGCGCGCGAGTTGAGCATGACCAGCATTGTGGTGACGCACGATTTGGCCAGCGCCTTCAAAGTGGCTGACCGAATCATCATGCTGCACAATGGCCGCGTGGAACTTGCGGGCACGCCCGAGCAAGTGCGTGCGTCGACATTGCCGGTGGTGGCGCGCTTTCTAAATGGCAAGGCCAGCCCTGAGGAACTTGCGGAGATTGAAGCGTGATTCGCTGCTGTTCTTGCGCGCATGCCGCACACTTTCCACGGGCGCTACCACGCAATGCAATCCTGTTCGCAATCGTGCGCCCACGGGGCGCTGTTGATCTCTCTACTATAAGAATCACTCCATGAAATCATCGTCACGAGATTTTGTTGTCGGCCTGTGCTCCATCATTGCCATGGCTGGATTCGCGTTCATGCTGCTGCTGTTTGGCGAACTCACGTGGCTGTTTCAAAAGACATATCCAATTCAGTTGCATGCCAACACTGCCGCGGGCTTGCGTGAGGGCAGTCAAGTGATGCTTGAAGGCGTGGTGGTTGGACAAGTCAGCTCCATCTCCATTGAGGCGCAAGAGGAAAACCCGGTGCGCATGACGCTTGCCATTTATGAGAAGGCGAAATTGCCGGCGGGCGTTGTACCCAAAATTAGCGCGGGCCTAATCAGTGGCGGCAGCAAAATTGATTTAAAGATTCCAGCCAACTATGTCAAGAGCGATGGCGTGATTGACCCCGCGAGCCGCATGGTGTTGGTGGCTCGATTTACCACCATCACCGACCGATTGGACGACATTGGAAGTGGCGTGGAGCGCGTTGTCGCGGGCGCGCAGGCGTGGCTTGGCGACGAACAAATGCGCGCCGATTTTAAAAGCGCAGTATGGAAGGCCAATGAATTAATAACGCAAGCTACCGCCACGGCTGACGGCATCACCAAACTGTCCGCGCAATTGCAAAGCGATTCACATGAGTTGCTCAAGCAAGTGGCGCCGGCCTTCGCAGGCTTAACCGCGGCGCTGGATGAAATTCGCGCGCTGGCCAAGAAGGCCACCAACGGCGACGGCACCGTGGGCCGCTTGATGAATGACCCGGAGTTGTTTGAGAACCTATCCGACGCCTCGCGGCGCTTGGAAATGACCATGCGCGATTTGCAATTGCTCATCCGCAAGATCAAAGAAGAAGGTTTGGGCGTGAGTTTCTAATCAATGATCTTGCCGTGAATGATTTGGCCAGCGCTGATTGAAACGGATTTGCACCGCGCGCAAATAAAAAGGTGGCCCGACTCGTATGAATCGGACCACCGTTGATGTTACAAACAGAGTGCGTCGAACTTAGTTGCTGACCACGATCACTTCAACGCGACGGCTTTGCGCTTTGGTCTTTAACGGAGCATCTGGACCAAAGCTAGAAAGCGAAATCACCTTGCCATCAAGGCCCTTCTTGATGATGTATTCACGCACTGAATAGGCGCGATCGAAACCCAAATAATAATTGTCCTTGAATCCGGACTTCTTGATTGGATCGGTGTCGGTGAAGCCCGCGACGCGGATGTACTTGCCGGCATACTTGTCCTTCAAGATGGCCGCGACCTTGTCAAGACTTTTCTTGGCGTTCTCTTTCAACGCGGTCTTGCCGGAATCAAACAGCACGTCGCCTTCAATGCTGACATGCAACTCGTTTCCAACTTGGCTGGCGGTCACGCCTTCAATGCCGGTGAAATTCTTGTCGCCTGCGGGCGCGGTGCTTGCGGCACCCTTGGACTTGTCGGCATCATCGGCGCGCGCAATCGCGGCCTGGCGCTCACGCTCGGCGGATTCCAAGGCGGCGTTGCGATCATCAAGTTGCTTGCGCAAACTTTCATTTTCGGTTGTCAGGTCATCAACGGTTTGTTGATTGTTCTTGCAGCCAACCAATGTTGTGGCGGCGACAAGGGCGAGTAGTGAAATAAGACGTGTTGTTTTCATAATGCGGAATCCTTCCATTTGATGAGCCCCCAGCAGGTCCCAATGACATGCTGAATTGGACTCTGATTTATGTTGAGCGGCAGTGCAAACGCTATGACTTCATTTGTCAAGCGATGTTTGTTGAATTGCTTGAATTCATTGAGTGTTTGGAGTGAGAAGCGCGCGCAGCAGAGGTTCGATCCACGGATTGCCCAAATAGGAAATGACGCACGCCAAGGCTAAATAGGGACCGTATGGAATTTCGCGGTTCTTCTTTCCAAGTATCCGATTGAGTCCGCCTGAAATAGCCAGCCATGAAAGCGCGATGAATGGCGCCATGAAGAAAGTGATCGTGGCGATCTTCCACCCCAACGCCGCGCCCGCCGCGCCAAGAATGTGCACATCGCCCAAGCCCATGGCCTCGCGGCCAAACGCCAGCGAGGCAAGAATGCGCGTGAACCAAATTATTGCGCCGCCCACCAGAAATCCAAACGAGCACATTCCATACACGCCAAATGTGGCGGCTTCGCAGCGCGCTTGCACTTGTTCAAACTGTCCCAGCCAATATCCAATGGCGAACGCGCCAAGAATGGGCAACAGAAAAATAAATTCCTTGAGCATCTCAAGGCGAATGACGCGCGCGGGAATGAATTCTTGTTCGTAGTCAATGAAGCTTCTAGGAATCACGCCGCGCCACAGCAAGACGTTTGACAACAGAAGTCCAACCATGGCCGCAACCGACGCCACGCACAAGCGCGTCGGAAGAATGTCCAAGCCCCATCTTCCGCGTGGAAATGCATCAGCGATGGATGGCACCAGCGCTTGCATTCTCCACAACACAAACGCGGCGATGGTTGCCGCGGCGGTCATGCGAATGGGAACATAAAATGTGCGCGCGTCGATGAGTGACACGGTGGCAAGCGTGGACCAGCAAATTAAAATCGCCAGCATCGCGGGCAAAGTTGCGATAGGTCCGTTGCGGGTCCACCACCATGATTGCTCAGTAGAAGGAAAGCGCCACGGCCCCGCGTACAACAAGAAATAGGTGGCGAAGAAGAGCGCGCCCAATCCAACCTCTACGGCCAAATGTTCAAACCCAAATCTGGTGCCGCAGGTGCGGCAACGGCCACGCAAGATCAAGCACGACAACACGGGAATATTTTCAAACCACGCCAGCGAGCGCCCGCACGCGCCGCAGCGGCTTTCGGGATGGATAATTCCCTGGCCGCGCGGCAATCGCCACGCGATGAGATTGATGAAACTGCCAACGCACGCACCGGCGGCGAACACAAAAAAACCTTGCACTACATGCGGCAAATATGGAATAAGCCGCTGCAAAAATTCATTCAAAGACGCGTTGATTATTCCGGCTCCTGCTTGCTCAACGCGTCGGCGGTCAGGGTTTGAATTCGCTTGGTGGCGTTGTCAAGAATGCCGCGGCAATGATTGGACAATGCGCGGCCACGCTCGAATGCCTTCAAACTTTCCTCCAGCGAAATGGCGCCGCTTTCCAGTTGATCCACAATGGATTCAAGTTGCTTCATGGCGTCTTCGTAGCCCAGGTTAGAAATGACGGAGTCGGCACTGGATGAGTCGCCTACTTTGTCCGATGATTTTTCGCTTGATGTTTTTGCCATGATGGAAATCTACCCGCCCTTCTCTATTCGTGAATGAAGTTCGCCGTCGCTCAAAACTGTTTGGATGACATCGCCTTGCTTGGCGTTGGCCACGCTGCGCAGAAGTTTTCCATCGCTTGTCTTTGTAATTGAATAGCCGCGCGCCAATGTTCCTTGCGGACCCACCGCTTGAAGTTGCGCGGCCATGGCTTGCACGTCGCGTTGCGCGCGCGCGAGCAATTGATTCATGGACATGTCCAAACGCTGGCGTATGGCGTGCGCCTTGGCTTGTGAACGGCCAAGTGTTGCGGCTGGCGAAGTGGTTTCCAAGCGGCTGGAAAGTTCAAGCGTTGTTCGACGCGCGCGGTCAATGCGCGCCAGCATTGTTGTTGGCAATTCCTTGCATACTTGCGCCAACTTGGCGCGTGGCAACAGCAAAAGTTGCGCCGGATCACGCAGGCAAGGACGACTTGAAACCTGGGTGAGCGCGCGCGATTTGGTCTGGCAGAATTGCAAGAGCGATTGTCGCAGCGACGCGTTGGCGTAATCCAATTGTTGGCGCAACTCCGCGCGGTCTGGAAGAATTCGGTTCATGGCCGCGGTGGGCGTGCTGGCGCGCACATCGGCCACAAGTTCTATGACGGAGGTGTCGGACTCATGTCCAATGGCCGCGACAACAGGCGTGGTGCAGTTGTACACCGCGTCCGCGATCAGGCGATGATTGAACGCGTCAAGATCCTCGCGGCTTCCACCACCGCGCGTGACCAGAATGACATCAATGCCCATGCGACGCGCGGCAAGATCAACCGCATGGATCGCGTTGGACACCGCGGCCGCGGCACTGGCGCCTTGCACCACGACATCGATCACGGTGATTGCAACGGAGGGAAATTTTCTGGCGGCAACGGCCAGGCAATCTTGCAACGCGGCGCCCGATGCGCTGGTGACAATGGCAATTCCCTGCGGCAACATGGGCAATGCGCGCTTGCGGGATTCTTCAAAATATCCAAGCTCTTTTAACTCTGCGCACAACAAACGAAACTTGGCCTCTAAATCGCCTTGGCCAGTGGCGCGAATGGAATCCACAATGAAGGAAAGTTTTCCGCCCTCGGCGTAATAGTTGAAGCGCCCCTCCACCACAACTTGCAGTCCCTCCGCCAAGGGAATTTTTACAGAGGACGCTTTTGATTTCCAAATCACGCATGGAAGCACGCACTGCGCATCCTTGATGGAGAAATATAAATGGCCGCTGTTGTTGGCGCCGCGATACCCGCTGACCTCACCTTGAATGGACAACTTTCCAAGCGCCGCCATTTGTTCCCCAACCAGTTGCGCCGCCTCGCTGACTTGCAATGGGCGCGGGGCTTCATTGGCCACGGACGCTTTTTTGGTGTTCACCTCCGCGGGCTGATCAAACAGACCGCCTTGCGCAAATGTGGGATCAAATGGGGGACGTTTCATTTCTTTGAATCTCTAGACAGTATCGTACGGCAGACTTGGCGCTATTCGCGCACGCTTGTGAAAATGAATTGGCAAATGATTTTGAATCATAAATATATTTTGAACTGCATCAAGAACAACAAGAAGGCGAACTAAAGAAAGATGGCTCAGAAGAGCGGCACAACCATGATCACCGCCAAGACCGCGCTTGGGGAAATTCCTGGCATGACCGCGCGCCTGGTTGAGCGCCTGAACGCTTTTGAATTGCGCACCGCGGGCGATGTGGTGCGCCACTTTCCAATGCGCCACGAGCGCAAGTTGGCGGAGCGTTCTATTTTGGAAACGCAAAATGAGGTGGCCGACGAGCAAGCTGTGATTCGTATTCGCGGAACGGTGGCCACCGTGCGCGTGCGCCGCGGTCGCGCCACCATGGTTGAAGCCACGCTTGAAGATGATTCCAGCAGTGCGCGTCTGGTGTGGTTCAACGCGGGTTGGATGCGTGACAAAATTCATCCTGGCGACACTGGCGTGGCGGAAGGCCGCGCCAAAGTGCGTAATGGTTTTTTGGAGTTGGGAAATCCGCGCTGGATTCCGGACCATGTTGCTGGCGACACCATGGCGCAGCGGGCGCAGTCGACACCTGCGCCAACATCTGCGCCAACCAATACAACAACACACTCGACAACGACCTCGCCCTCCAACACCACATTGAATAGCAACGCAAACGCGCCGCACATTGCGCGTATCAATCCACCGCTACTTGATGTGCAGCACGATCAATTGCGCGCCATTTATCCTGCGTCGGAAAATCTGCTCTCAAGCGAAATTGAAAACGTGGTTGCAAAAGTGCTTGAATCCGTGTGCGCCACCATTGAGGACCCGCTTCCAATTGCGTTTCGCCAAGAGCGCGGCCTGATCGCGCTTGCGGACGCGTATCGTTTGTACCACCAGGCGCGTGATGAGGATGATGTTGCCGCGGCGCGCAAGCGATTGGCCTTTGATGAATTGTTCCTGTTGCAACTCGGAGTCATGATGCGGCGCGCGCAACTTCGATCGCGCACGCGCGCGTTGCCCTTGAAGCTTGAACCAAAAATAAACGAGCACATTCGCTCGCGTATTCCATTTGTTCTTACACCAGAGCAAGACCGCGTTATTGGCGAAATTGTGACGGACATGGGCCAACCATTCGCCATGAATCGACTTTTGCAAGGCGATGTTGGCAGCGGAAAAACCGCCGTGGCCGTGTACGCCATGTTGCTTGCGGTGGCGCACGGTTTTCAAGCGGCGCTGGTGGCGCCCACGGAACTTCTTGCGGAACAACATTACGCCGTGCTTGGAGCCATGCTTAAAGGCAGTCAAGTTCGCATTGCATTTATTACTGGTTCAAACACCAGCGCCGAGCGCCGCGAGCGCGTGGCTGGCCTGGCCACTGGAAAGTTTGACATTGCCATTGGCACGCACGCTCTGCTTGAAGGCGGCGTTGCGTTTCGCAATCTTGCGGTGGCCGTGATCGATGAGCAACATCGCTTTGGCGTGAAGCAGCGCGCCGCCATTCGCCAGAAAGGTCAAGGCGAATTGCCAGTCGTGCCGCACACACTTGTCATGACGGCCACGCCAATTCCGCGCACGTTGGCCATTACGTTGTATGGAGATTTGGACACCAGTGTGTTGCGCGGTGCGCCGCCTGGACGCACTCGCATTATCACGCGCGTCGTTGCGCCAGAAAAAGCGCCGGAGGTGTATTCGTATTTGCGCACGCGCTTGGAGCGCGGCGAGCAGGCGTATGTGGTTGTGCCCGCTGTTGAGGAATCCGATTTGGGTTTGAAAGACGTCGCCAATCATTTGCGCTATTTGCAAGAAGGCCCTTGGAAAGGCTTGAAATTGGCTGGTTTGCATGGTGCCATGGCGCGCGATGAACGTGACGCAACCATGAACGCGTTTCGCGCAGGCACCGTGCAGGCGTTGGTGGCCACGATTGTGATTGAAGTTGGCGTGGATGTTTCAAACGCCAGCGTCATGGTGGTCGAACATGCTGATCGCTTTGGCTTGGCGCAACTGCATCAACTTCGTGGACGCGTTGGCCGCGGCAGTACGCAAAGTTTGTGCGTGTTTCTTGGCCAGTCAACAACAGAAGATGGCAAACAACGATTGGAGGCAATCGGTAACACCGACGATGGATTTGTGATCGCGGAAACTGACTTGCGCATTCGCGGTCCGGGAGAAGTTTTTGGCAGCCGTCAATCCGGCCTGCCGCCATTTCAAATCGCCAACTTGGCGACCGACGGCGAACTGTTGCGTGTGGCGCGTGAGGACGCGCATGCGTGGATTGAAAAAGATCCGGAACTTTGCGCGCCAAGCGTTGCCGCGCTGAAACATAAATTGTGGATCACCTATGGCAAGGCACTGGGACTTGGTGATGTGGGCTAAACACGTATCTGAAAAAGTTTCTGGCATGACATGTAAAATGAAATCTGAAATGACAATCAAGACATTTCGGCCGCCGTACAAATGTAAGGCGCAATATTTCTATTTGAACTTGCGCCGTAGATGTGAACCAGATGCATTGTCTGCGCTACTATGAGTCCAATGAGCCCTGCCCTGCAACTTGCCAATGTGACCTTTGACTATGGCGAAGATTTTTCGCTCACCATTGCAGAACTTATCCTAAACAAAGGCGAAATGGCTCTTATTTCTGGCGGTTCTGGTTCAGGCAAAAGCACATTGCTGTGGCTGATCGCTGGATTGCTGCGAGCACGGAGCGGTTCCATTTCCGTGGCGGGTGAACGCATGGATGGCGTCAGTGAAAGCGCCGCCGACCGAATTCGCGCGCGCCACATTGGGCTTGTGTTTCAAACGCATCACTTGCTTCCAGAATTCAGTGCTCAGGACAACGTTGCATTGGCGTTGATGGCCGCGGGCGAACCAGAAAAAACGCACGCCGCACGCGCTCGTGAACTGTTGAACAAACTTGGCATTGAACGCGTGCATGTTCCAGTTGCAAATTTAAGCGTGGGCCAACAACAACGCGTGGCTGTGGCGCGCGCAATTGTATGCAAGCCAACTATTGTGCTAGCCGACGAACCAACCGCAAGCTTGGATGAAGTAAACGCAAGCCAAGCCATGGACTTAATTCAAGAAGCATGCCGCGAGGCTGGCGCCGCGCTGTTGTGCGCCAGTCATGACCGCGCCATGCAGTCACGCTTTGAACGAGTGATCCAAGTTGATCCATTCGTCTCCACCAAGCGCGCATCAACAAAGTCCGGAGCGCACGCATGAATGACATTTCAATCGCATGCTTGCACAATTTGTCTGGAGCGCGCGCATGAATGACATTTCAATTGTCGTGAAAAGTTTGCGCTCGCGCCGACTCAGCACCGTTATCACCGCCGCAAGCGTTGCGGTTGCCACGGCATTGCTGCTCACCATGCTTTCGCTGCGCACCGCAAGTTTTGAGGCATTTCAGCGGGGAACGGGCACCACTCATTTGCTTGTCAGCGCGGACTCCAGCCCGCTGACCGCGGTGCTCAACGGCGTGTTCTACGCCAACGCGCCAAGCAATCCAATTTCGTGGAAAAAGTTTCAAGATATTAAAAATTCATTTCCATATGACTGGGCCGTGCCAACTCAACAAGGCGATTCATTCCGCGGCTTTCCAGTGGCCGCGGTCGGACCAGAATTTTTTACGCGCTTTGAGCCCGTGCGCGGCGAGCCATGGAAACTTGTTGATGGACATTTTCCTTCCAAACTATTTGAAGTCTGCCTTGGATCAACTGTGGCAGCGGATACAGGCTTGGGCATTGGCCAAAAAATTGTTTTAACCCACGGCACCGGCGCAAGCCGTGACTCCCATGAGCATGATGAATTTCCATTTGTGATTGTTGGCATTTTGCAACCCAGTGGATCAGCGCATGACCGCGTGGTGTTCACCGATCTTGAAAGCAGTTGGATTCTGCACGCGCAAGAGCGCCGCGAACGTGCCGGCATTGAAGGCGTGGCCACCGTGGCGGACTTGACCGATGACGACCGCAAAATCACAGGTATTTTGTTGCGTTTACCCACAAGACCAGGCCGCGACGCCAGCGCCGCCATTCAACAACAATTCGACGCGTTGCGCCGCGACACGTCTATTGTGGTGGCGCAACCAGCGCAGCAAATTGATCGTCTGCGTTCCATCATTGGCAATATTGACGAATTGTTCATCGCCCTTGGGGTGGCGGTGTTGCTCTCAAGTGGTATTTCCATTTTGCTTTCCATGCACAACTCCATGGCGGAGCGGCGCAAACAAATCGCGCTGTTGCGCGCGCTTGGCGTAGCGCGCATGCGCATCACGGGAATGATTTTAACGGAGGCCACGCTGATTGGTTTCGCTGGCGCCATTGGCGGCTGCGCGTTGAGTTTAATTGGCAACGCCATTGCTTCCGGCGCGCTCAAAACCCGCATTGGTTTGGTTGTTGATCCAACACTTGATCCACGCAGCACTGTGATCATTGTCGCGGGCGCGATTGTGTTGTCGGCGCTTGCAGGCGTGTTGCCCGCGATCACCGCATATAGAACTTCAGTGGCGGACAATTTGAGGCCGGAGGCGTAATGAAAATAGTCTGGAGCCTATTGCTGTTGGTGATTGTTGCTGGAGTTGCAGCGGTTTTTTGGCCATTTTCTAGTGGCGCAACAAGCGACAGCGACACATTCACCAGCGCCACACCGACGCAATCAATTGCCGCACCAACTGCGTCAGCCACCACCACTGCAAAGACCAGCACGCCAGCGACAACGACAGCGGTCACAGCTATTTCATCCACTCCATCAACGGCCAAGGCAATCACTTCCGCAACAACAAGCGCGCCCGTTTCAGCCACAAGCCCCGCCAGCAATACGAATGCTGGCAACAAGAACGCCAGCGCAACAGCAAACACATCCACCGCGCCTGCCAGCAATCTTGCCGCCAAGACCAAGGCTGCGGCCGTTGTCATTTCGCCCGACTCGCTTAAAGATGGACTTGACCGCAAACTAGGCAACGCGGTGATTGAGCCTGGCAACATTCTCAAGCAAGCCGACGGCTCCATACTTGCCGACAATAAATATCTCATCAAGGGCGCGGGCACAGTTGAAAATCCATATCGCGTGACGTGGGAGTGTTTAACCAGCGCGTCGCAAACATATATTCCGCGGCTGCAACAAAATAATATTCCGCAGCGCGTGGCCATGCTTCACGACAAGTGGATTCGCATTGAGGGCTACATGGCTTTTCCATTAATGCTGCAGGAAAGCAGCGAAATTCTAGCCATGCTAAATCAATGGGATGGCTGCTGCATTGGCGTTCCACCAACACCGTATGACGCGATTGAAGTGAAGTTGGCCGTGCCGGTGAAACCAGGACGCCGTCACACGTACAACTTTGGAACGGTCACGGGCAAGTTCAAGGTTGATCCATACTTGGTAGAGAATTGGCTTGTGGGCCTGTACCAACTGGAGTCGGCGTCGCTGCAGTCGGATATGTGATTGAAGTTTTTGCGCTTGCACCCGCGTTGAAATTTTATTTTCATAAAGTGCATCACGTCATTTACAATCTACGCCTTCATGTTGCGTAGATCATCCACGTGCGCAACGCATGCTTGATCAAAACCGTTTATGAACCGCGCGACCTTCTGGCGCGGCAATTCCCAACAGCAATCGAATGGTTCGCAAATCTTCTGGCACCGTCACCTTGAGATTGCGCAACTCACCATCCACAACCAATACCTTTGTTCCCATTCGCTCCACCAATGACGCGTCGTCAGTTACGCCACTGAGATCAGTTTGCGCATACGCACGGCGCAACAGATCCGCCTTGAACACCTGCGGCGTTTGCACCGCGACCAGGTTGCGTCGATCCACGGTGGCCTGCACAAATCGGCCTTTTGCCTTGGACAAATCCGCATCTTCGCCCAAAATGGAATCGGCGATGGAGTCCTCTTGCTGCGCCTCCACGCTCTCCTCACTCACGCGCTTGAGCGTGTCGGCCACATTCAGCGCGGGAATAACAGCGTCATGCAACTTGGCCGCTTCAAACACGCGCGAGATCAAGTCATCGCTGGTGGCTGGTCGCGCCGCGTCATGCACGGCAATATGCG
>Ga0214919_10007574_pt1 | contig 14592 bp, 14 predicted proteins | sample LL1503_MetaG_FD_177994 | JGI IMG/M metagenome (GOLD analysis project Ga0214919, IMG submission 177994) | Freshwater microbial communities from Lake Lanier, Atlanta, Georgia, United States - LL-1503 | ecosystem: Environmental > Aquatic > Freshwater > Lake | place: USA: Georgia | collected... | reverse complement strand
TTTGATCACCAACTTGTACAACAACTGTTTCTCCACCAATCCAATTTAAATTATCATCTATAACTTTACCTATTTTTAAAGATTTTATAGTCATTTCCCAGTCACCATGCAAATCTCCAATTACTATAATTCTATCTACTTTTGGTAGAACACTTGGGTATTGTTTAATATCTTTACACTTTTGTGAATAAATTAATTCCCATTCTTTTCTATCCATTATATTACTTGATAATATTATTTTGTTAATAAATTTAATTATAAAATTAAATTTATTAAAGTTTTGCTATAGTATATGCATAACTATAATTGAAATTGTGCAAATTCACCTAAATCAAAACCAGGTACGGCTAAACCAGCATCTGCGCCACAAGAACTAGGAAGTTCGGGTTCATCTTGAAAGGTTTCTCTTACATTATGGTCATGACTTGATTTATTTACTTGAGATTCATTAAAATGTACATCGTAATGAGTATTACCAGAGAATGGAAGGACTTCGTTTTCATCAGCATCTGCATTTACATTTTCAAAACCAGTTATTAAATCTAATAATGATGGAGCATTTTCTTCTTCTTCTTCGTCTGTGTCAACTTCAACAGCTTTCATTTTAGGTACCTTCATTCTAGCTTGTTCCATTTTAACTTGTTCCATTCTAGCTTGTTCCATTTTAACTTGGTCCATTTTAGGTACAATCATTTTAGGTAGTTCCATTTTAGGTAGTTCCATTTTAAGTAAGTCCGTTTTAGGTTGGTTCATTTTAGGTTGGTCCATTTTAGGTTTGTCCATTTTAGGTTTGTCCATTTTAGCAGCAGCTTGTATAGTATTAACTACACTACCCGTATTATGTTCACCCATTATAGTATAAGTATCGCCACCTAATTGTCCGCGAAAGACATAATTTTTAGCTTCCAAAGCTTTCTTTTCTTCTATCGCTTGATTAAAACCAGTTAAATTACTTTCTGATAATTTTTGTGAAGAAATCAAATCAGGAGTGCTGACAGTACCAGAACCCATATAAATACGATCATCTGAATTAGATAAACTATAATCTTCTAATTGATCATAATCACTAGTAGAAAGAGCAGGCACAGCCGTAAATTTTTCAATATTAGCATTTATCTTAGTTTCAACTGCCTTTACTACAGTATTTGTTGTTTCTTGAGCAGATAAAGTTAATAATGTAACTAAAAGAGCAACTGATGTAATAATAGCTAAAGAGGTATCTTTTGTTGCCATGAAAGCAATTAAAAACATAAATGCTAATCTAAACCAATTATTTTTAAAAATTACTGTAACCGATGAGGGTAAGTTAGGTGCAGCTAAAGAAGCATAAAGTGCTAAGAATAAACCTAAAACTGTACTCGCTATTCTATTGTTATTTACAACATCTAATCCTTGGTTTAGTGTTCCGTTTACTTGATTTATAACGTCCATTAATATATATTAGGTTATAAAAAAAAAATTTAAATATTTTATAAATAAAATTGAAATTTAAAAGGTAAATTTAGATATTTATTATTATATGAAACATAAATTTATTCTATCAAAAGAAGGTTATTTAGTTAATAAAAAAATGGCTGAGATGGTTGAAATAAATAAACTCAAAAATGAATTAACTGTTGAACCGTTTAAATTTGGTGTAACTTTTGGTGCAAAAGTTCAAAATGAATTTTTTAAAGTTTATAAAGAAGATGAAAAATATTTATATCTACCTAAATACTTTGGATTAAATAAATTTGGTATACCTTCTAAAAATACCGAAACCACTGGAGAAATAGTTAATCTTGAATTTAAAGGTGGTTTAAGACAAGCTCAACAAGATATTATTGATAAAGTAATCCCTACTTTAGAAGAGAAAGATGGTGGGTTAATTAGTCTTGGTTGTGGGGGTGGTAAATGTTTAGGAAAAGATACCGAAATATTAATGTTTGATGGTTCTATTAAATTTGTACAAGATATTAAAGTTGGAGATGTAATAATGGGCGATGATTCAACACCTAGAAATATATTATCAATTACAAAAGGAAAAGAAATAATGTATAAAGTCCATGAAACAAAAGGAAATGGATATATAGTTAATGAGAGTCATATACTTTCGCTAAAAGATGAAACAAATAATGTGATTGATATATCAGTTAAAGATTATTTAAAATTACCACCATTCTATCATAGTAGTGAAAGTCCTCTTCGTGGATATCGTGTTTCTGTTATATTTCCTGAAAAAAAATTAAAAATCGATCCTTATTTATTTGGTCATTGGTTAGGAAATAAACACTCTCATAATACCCAAGAATCTAATATACCATTACAGTATAAATGTAATTCAAGAAAAAATCAATTAGCGTTATTAGCAGGAATTATTGATTCAGATGGATTTTATCATCATAATTATTATGAAATAATTAAAAAAAATGAAAAATTACTTGATGATATAATTTATCTAGCAAGGTCTTTAGGATTTTCTGCTTTTAAAACTATAAATGAATCAAAAAATGAAATTTATTATAGTACAAATATTTATGGTTCTGGATTAGAAGAAATTCCAGTTACTTGTTTAAGAAAAAAAGCTTATAGTAGAAATCAAGTTGAAGATAGTTTAAATTATCTAATAAAATTAGAAAAATTAAAAGAAGATGATTATTATGGTTTCGAAATAGACGGTAATAGAAGATTTGTATTAGGAGATTTTAATGTTACACATAATACGGTACTCGCCTTATTCATTGCTTGTCATTTCAAAGTGAAAACTCTTGTAATTGTTCATAAATCATTTTTATTGAATCAATGGAAAGAAAGAATTGGGCAATTTACAAATGCAAATGTTGGTATCATACAAAGAGATAAAGTTGAAATAGAAGGTAATCAAATAGTAATTGGAATGATTCAATCAATAGCTAAAGAAAAATATGATTTATCAACTTTTAAAGATTTTGGATTAGTTATATTTGATGAAGCGCATCATGCACCATCTAAATATTTTTCTAGAGCATTACCATTAATTTCTTCAAAAAAAACATTAGCACTTTCAGCAACACCTAATCGTGGAGATAAATTAGAAAAAGTTTTGTTTTGGTATTTTGGACCAATTATTTATAAAAATGCACAAGAAGAAAATAATGTGGTTTTAGCAAAAATTTATAAATATTCTATACAACACGAAAAATTTGTTGAAAAGAAACAAAGATTTACGGGTCAAGTATGTAGAGCAAGTACATTATCAAATATTGTTACTATTGGTAGAAGAAATAAATTTATTATAGATTTAGTGGAAGAAATATTGACTGAAGACCAAAGAAAAGTATTAATTTTAAGTGAGCGCATTGAACATTTAGAATTATTAAAGAAAAGATTGGATGAAAGAAATTTAACTACAACTGGATTATATATTGGTGGTATGAAACAAATTAAATTAGATGAATCTGCTAAATGTCAAGTTATTTTTGGTACATTTCAAATGGCATCTGAAGCATTGGATATTAAGGGGTTAAATACACTAGTAATGTCAACACCTAGAAGAGAAATTGAACAAACTATAGGAAGAATTACAAGAGACCCAAATCCTATAATTAGACCTTTAGTTATAGATATAACTGATAATCTTGATAGTTTTGTAAAACAAGGATATTATAGAAGAAATTTTTATAGAAAAAATGGTTTTCAAATTACATTTTCTGAAGTAGAAAACAATGAAATTAAATTTGAACAAAATATTACTGGAGATTGTTCAACAGATAATGGTAATAAAATAAATGAAGATGATTTAGAATTCATTGATTAAAATAAGTTAAAAAAATTTAATTAATTTATTTACTTTTTAGTAAAATTAATACCAAGATAATTCTTGAAACGATTAATCATTTGACCATTGTAAATAGCTCTGCCTGTTTCATAATCAGCGACTACTGATTCTTGAATCATCATACCTTGAGCTAGTTGTTTACGATTAAGTTTCTTTATTAGACGTGCAGCTATAATTTGTTGTGATAGTTCACGGTCAATATACTTAATTTTTGGCATATCGCCATCTACATCAACTAATTGTTTAGGCTTACCTTGAAATGGTGGTTTAGTAGCAGCCTTGATAGCAGCCTTTGAGCGAATAATAACAGGTTCCCAATCTTGTTGCATTAATTTACGATATAAAATAATATTTTTAATTTTTCTAAAAATGCTAAATTTTATTTTTTTTGTGATGGGAAAATTATACTTTCAAAAAAAATCAATAATTTTCAAAGTATAAAGTTCTTTATAAAATTGAAGAAATTTTTTTAGTACTTCTCTCTCTCTCATGAAATATGGGTATCCTCATGTAGATATTTATGAGGATATTTTATGTAGATATAAAAAAAACTATATAAGAATAAATAATCTAATATTATAATATATATATAAATGAGTATAGTGTATAATTGTAAAAAATGTGATAAAAAATATTCAACATATAAAAGTCTATGGAGACACGATGCTTTAAAGCATAAAATCGAAATCTCACCCAAAATAACCCTAACATCACCCGACACACCAAAAGATATAACCCAAAATATAACCCAAATATCACCCGAGTTATTTTCTTGTAGAAAGTGCAATAAAAAATATAAATATTTTCAAGGCAGATGGAGACATGAACAAAAATGTAAAGAAACCATAAATAAAGATGCTGAATTATTAGAAATTAAAAAAGAATTAGAAAATAAAAATCAAAAAGAATTAAAAATTGAAAAAGAGAATATTGAAATTAAGAAAGAAATGGAAAAATTAAAAATAATGTTACAAAAAGCATTAAAAATTCATCCTAAAACTCTAAATAAAATAAATAATCAATTAAATAATCACGGAACTATAAATAATATTACTATAATTGAGCTTGGTAGTGAGAATTTAAGTGAAGTTTTAAATGATAAGCAAAAAAGATTTATTTTAGATAGACAAGCTATGAGTCTTAATCATTTAGTTGATTTAATTCACGTTTCTGGAAAATATAAAAAGTTTCAAAACGTATATATTACTAATCTTCAAAGTACTTTTGCTTATAGATTTGATGAGAAACTCAATAAATTTATTGCGGTCAATAAAAACGAATTGTTAACCGATATTGTGGATTCTCGTATGTATGATATTCAAAAATTTTATGCAGAAATTTATCCTAAATTAGAACCAAAGAAAGCAGAGCAAATTAAAAAGTTTATAGATAGAATGGGTAATGAAGAAGATGAATTAAAAGATATTAAAAAGGAAGAGATTAAATTAATCCTTTATAATAATCTTGAAAAGATATTGCCTAAAGAAGAAGAGATAATATTAATTAAAGATAATAAAAATATAGATATGAATTAATATAAGCGTTAGCTGAGCAAAGCGAAAACCGAAGGTTCAAAAAGATAAAACATAGTTTTATTTCGCAAAGAGAAACGAAGTTGAGCAAAGCGAAATAAGCTTGAGCTTATCAGGGGTAATATTAATTAAAGATAATAAAAATATAGATATGAATTAATTTTGATTAGTAACTTTAAAATATTTATCTAATGTTTTTATAATTCTATTATTTACAAAATTAATTTCAAAATATTTAATTACGAATCTTTTTGCATTTTTTATAATTTCCAAACACTTGTTTTCATTTTGTTCACACCATTCTATCATTTCATTTAAATTAGAAAAATCATTTTCAATAGGAACATAATGTACCCATTCTTTAAGTTCGTCGTAATACCATTGTTTCCATGTACTTTTTACTTTCAATAATAAAGAACCAGAATATAATTTCCATACATTTGCATCCCATGTATTTGTATATCCATCAATATCTAATATATATTTAAATTTTATTTGTTCAGTGATACTTGTAAATACTTTTTCAAAATTTACTTTGATAAATTTTCCTTCTCTATACATTTTATCAAAATACATTCTTTGATTTAAATTATCTTCATTAGAATTATTAAAAAAATTTGTTGAATAACCATAACTTAAAGTACCTCTCCATATACACATGTTTATTTTATCTTTCCATTTTATATTTGCTATATCTATTTCTTTAAATTGTTTTGTATGCTGTTCTCTACAAGTATAAAAAGGATCTGGTATTAAAAAGTTTTTAGTATCATTCCATCTTTTTGCAAAAGTAATTAAAGGAGGTATTGGAGTATTAATATTATAAGCCATAAAATTTTGAACATTTATTTCATCAAATTTAAAACCATCAACATAACATATTAAAATATAATATTTTTTTTTATTTAACATATTATGTATATATTTTTTCCAATATTCTAAAGTACATTCTAAATATTTATATTCACCAGTACCGTGATTGAAATTAAAAAATTTTTCTTCTGAATCTAAATCAAAACCAATTAAAGCAGTATTTATTGGTATATTAATTATATTTGTATTAAATTTATTATTAAAATCTTCGAGACTAATATTACCTTTATTTTCATTTTGAAATGATTCTAAAATACTATTTTGTATATAATCAATAAATAAAAATAAAAATAATATTAGGATAATTAATATTAACTTATTTTTCATAATTTAATATACAATAGAATATTATTTTAACTTAAAACTTTTACGATGATATTTACTTAATCCATATAAGTGTATGCCTTCTATATGTCTTTTTGTTCCATAACCCATATTACTTAATAATCCATACTTTTTATCAAGTTCTGGATTTTCAAGACATAGTTTTTTAATATAATCATCATGATATTCTTTAGCTAATATTGATGCAGCTGCAATAGAATAAAACTTGGAATCACCTTTAACTACAGATATTAAATTATATTCAGGAAATTTCTTTTCCCAACCACAACCATCAATAATTACATAATTTGGTTTAAATGTTAATTGATTTAATGCTCTTGTCATTGCTAATTTAGTAGCTTCTAAAATATTTATTTTATCTATTTCTTCTGGTTCAGCATAACCAACTGCCCACTCATCAACATTAGTTTGAATCCATTTTAAAACATCCGCTCTTTTTTTAGCAGATAATTTTTTAGAATCATTTACATTAATATTTTCTGAAGTATCGCCCCAATTAACTACAGCTGCATAAACTCTTCCAATTAATGGTCCTCTACCTGCTTCATCTAAACCAACTTCAATAATATTTTTGTTTGATTCAATATTATTATAGAATTTTTTCATTATAATAAAATAATATATTTTTTTAGAACAATTTTACTTTTTTATTTATCTATATCATCTATAGATTTAGTTTTTTCTTTATCTTTTATTTTATGAATTATTTTAATTTTTTTATTTGTAATAGAAGCATTCAGCGATTGTAGTTGTGATGCTAATTGTGTAATTCCGACTACTGAAGACATATAATTATTTATATTTATGTCTAAATTATCATTAAGAATAATATTATCTTTATTTATAACAATATTATCTTTATTTATAACAATATTATCTTTATTTATATTATCATGTATTTTAATTAAAGGTGGCAAATAATTAACTTTATCAACCTTTTTTTGTTTATCAACCTTTTTTTGTTCATTAACAGTTTCAGTTGTTTTAGTATATTGCCATTCTAAAGAACAAATTGGACAATGTTTATTTTTTTCAACCCATGGATTAATACATTCCATATGAAATGAATGAAGACATACTCCTGATACAACATAAGAGTCAATACCTTTTTCTTGATTATATAAACTAGGAGTATTTAGATTACATCTACAAATGGTACATTCATTATTTTTAGGTAGGTTATATACCCAACCTGAAAACATATTAATTTGTTTAATTACAAATGGTGAATTAGTCATTACATCATTTATTATTATTAAAAGTATAAAAAAAGCAATTTTTTTAGGTTAATTTTTGGGTAAGTCATCTATTTTAGGTTCAATTTCATTTACTTTATCTATAGAAGTATTACTAACTACATCACCATAAGTTGAAATAAAGTTAGTCCAATCTAATCCTATAATTCTTTTAATTTCAATGATTTGTGTTCCCTTTAATGTTACAAATATTTGAGTTGGTAATGATTTAACATTAAATGTATTACTAATTGATTCATTTTGTTCATTATCAATATCCAAATGCCCAACAACTAAATTAGGCATTGCTTCTTTAGCATCATCATGAGCTATTTTTTTTTTCAATACTTGACAAGGCCCACACCAATCAGCGCCAAAATAAACCACAACTACTTTATTATTATTTATATTTTCCCAAATAAATTCTTCAAACTGTTCTTTGCCAACAATATCAATCATTAATTAACATAATAAATATTGTCTAAATGAAAATCTATGCAATTTTTATTAAAAAAATAAATTTATTTAATAAAATATTTACCAATCTAAATCACTAGATGAAAAATCATCATTTGAATCAGTTGTGTCTGAATCATCTGTTATATCAGAATCATTAAAAAAGTGTTTTTTGTAATTATTAGAAGGTTTTTTGCCTTTGTTTTTCTTTTTAGCACCACCTTCTTGAGCTTGATTAAATTTATTGTCAACAGTTGTTTCTGTTTGAGTTTCAGGCTTAGTTGATTCTTCTTCTGTTTTTTTTGCTTTTTCTTTTTCTTTTTCTTTTTCTTCTTCTTCTTCTTCATCTTTTTTTTTTTTTTCTATAGTTTCATCTTCATCACCTCTATTAGAACCACCTCTCATAAAAGTTATATTATCATTATTTTGATTAGCTAATTTAGCTTTTAATGATAAATATTTATTTTTATATTTTAAATACTTATCTTGATAAGATATATTAGAATTTGACATATTATATAAATTAAGATAGAAAAAGAATTTTAGATAATTTTATTTTGAATTATAAATTAAATTCTATCTATTAGAATAATATATTTTTATAACCAGTCTAAAATATTTATCTAGGTTATTTTGATGAATGAAAGAATCTTATCTATTTATATAGGTAATAATTCAAAAGAATTATTTGGTTGTGAAAATGATGCGATTATGTTTTATAATCTCCATAAATCACAAAACTTTAATCAAACCTCAAAAAAATACTTACTAATTGGTAAAGATGTTACTTTTTATAATTTGGAAAAAATATTTAAGAATAATAAAACAGCACAAAATTTATTATTATATTTTTCAGGTCATGGATTTTATGGCGGTACTTTACAATTTACTGAAAATATAATAAGTCCTTTAAAAATTTATGAATCAATAAATATGAACTTTATAAATGATTTAAATATTTATATTATTTTAGATTGTTGTTATTCAGGTAGTTTTCCTTTAGTAAAAAATTTTCAAAAAATTAAAAATGTTTATATTTTAGCTTCTTGTAAAGAAAATCAAAAATCATTAGAAAGTATTGTAAATGATAATATTAAAGATAATATGATAGTTGTAGGTGCATTTACATATAATTTAATAAAATTAATTAAAGATAATAATTTATCAGATATCAATAGTTGGTTTTTAATAGAAAATGAAAAAATTTGGAAAAAATTAGAAAAATTAATTAATCAAAAAATAACTATAATCAAATAATTTAAGAAGAAACACTATATGTAACTTTTATATAATAATAATACAAAATTTTAAAATTATAAAATTATAAAATTTTCTAGTATAATATAAATGGATGAAAAATGCGCACCCAGTAAAAAGTTTAAAGATGGTTCATGTTTTACTTTGAAATCTTTACAACTTATAGCAGAAAATTATAATAAACAAGCAAAAGAAAAAATAGAGATTAGTAATGATAAACAAAAATTAGTCGATATATTAGAAAAAAAATTACAAGATAAATGTAATGAACAAACTTGCTGGTTAAGATTAGATTTTGTCAAAGCAATTCAAAATCCTGATATTTTAGAAAATACATTTAGACCAGAAGGACCAGAAAAAAAATTTGAATGGTTGTCAACTACAGACATAAATGAAGTAGTATCCCAATATCAAGAAAAACATAAAAATTTTTTATTTTTAGGTGCTGTTCCTGCAGATTTTGAAGAATTAGGAGTATTAGGTATTGCTGATTTAAAGTTTGATGATTTAGAAAAGGAAGGAAAAACTAAAATAGGTATGGTTATTAATTTAGATGAGCATGATAAAGGTGGTTCTCATTGGGTTGCTTTATATACTAATTTAAAAGAAGGTCAAATTTATTATTTTGATTCTTTTGCAAAAAAACCATACAAGAAAACAAGAAAATTTATTAATAAAGTTGTAAAGTATATTTATAGAAATAAATATAATAAAAATATTAAAATTAATAATGTACTTAAAAAATTAAAAAATATAGAAAATTTTGATAATTCTTCTAATATTATTAAAAATTTAAATAAATTAGATATTAAATATAATACAATACAACATCAATTTGATAATTCTGAATGTGGTGTTTATTCTATTAATTTTATTGTACGTCTAGTAGGTGGAGAATCTTTTGAAGATATTACAAATAATATAACAAAAGATGATAAAATGAATGAATGTAGAAAATCCTATTTTAGAAATGTCAATTAACTTTTATTCTAATGTTAGTTGATTATCATCTACATCACTAATTTCTAATTGAATATTCAAACTATAAGTTAATCCATAAAAATTAAATGGTCTTCCTTTAGAATCTTTAAAATATAATTCTAATTTATTTAAATTAACTGGTTCTTCAAATCTAAATTGTTGAACTGCTTGATTACCTAAATATAATACAGCTAAAGGTATACTTTCATTAATATTATTAATAAATAAATATATCTTATCTTCTATTCTTAAATCCCATGTTTTGTCAGCAACATATTTATTTTTATTTGAACAATTATTTACAAAACCTAAAATTTCTTTACTTAATATAGTAGGAACAATATCAAATGATTCAGGTTCTTCAGTTTCATCTTCAATATTTTTCTTTTTTGATGATATTTCTACTTTTTGTTCATAATTTAATTCAAAATTTAAGTTTGATTTATTTGATAAAATCATTAATATATCTTCAATCTTATATTTTCCAGAATTTAATTTGAATTCTTTTGTACTTTGAGCTGATTCTATTTTGAAAATATTATTTTTATTTTCTTCAATATTATATCTTGGTTGAGGAATTGAATAAGACATTAATTTAACACCAATTATATTATTAACTTGTGTAAATTCAAATACATAATCATTAACTGGATTTTGAGGAGATATATCCATTTGAATATGTTTTATACCATAAAGATAATTATATTTTTTTAATAATATTTTCATTTCTTCTTCTTTTTGATTAATTATTCTGTCTTTTTCATTTAATTTTTGAAAATCATTTGCTAAATCTTTTTTTAAAATATCAAAATGTTTATCATCTTTATCATCTTTTTGTTCTATTAATTGTTTTTTTAAAATATCATTTTCTTTTTTTAATTCTAATATTTCAGGATTATCCATCATTCCTAATTTTTTTAAAGTATCTTGAATTTTTTTCATATTGATAGGAGGATTCTTTGAAATTCTGATTGAATCATCTCTAGATAAATCTTCTATTTCTAATTTTTCTCTAGAATTTAAAGTTTGTTTTAAAAAAGGTTCTTGTTTTGGTTTTAATATTGTTTCTTGTGGTAATTGTCGAATTTGTTCATTTGAATTCCTTCTTCTTGGATCCATCATTTCTTTTCTTCTGGAATCCATACTATCTTGTCTTCTTGGGTCTACCATATCTTGTCTTCTTGAATCTTTCATATCTTGTTGCCTTCTTGGGTCCATCATATCTTGTTGCCTTCTTGGATCTACCATATCTTGTCTTCTTGGGTCCATCATATCTTGTCTTCTTGAATCTCCCATATCTTGTCTTCTTGGATCAACCATATCTTGTCTTTGATTTCTACTATTTCTTTCTTTTGCTTTTTTAATTTCGTCAATTGACTTTGGTTGATAATCTGGTATTACATCATCATTATTAAATTCTAAATTAGGGTCTTGAAAATTTATTTTACCTCCAGCTTTTGGTAATGATATATTATTCCTATCACTTTCTAAACTTTTTAATCTTTGATCAAAACTACGATTATCTTCTTGAATTTCTTGAATATCAAGTGGTTTATCTATATTATTAATATTATATAAATCATTTTCATTTTCATTTAAACTTAAAAATCCCATATCTATTTCTTCTTCAGGAATAGGTTGGCTAAAATCCGGTTTTCCTCCTTTTTTCCTCTGTATAGGAATTGATTTAGCACCTCCTGCTTTACCACTATTTTGAGGTATTTCATTTTTATTACTAGTTTGTATTGGTTTTAAAAAGTCTGGTGTAGTAGGTCTTTTTGGAATTATTGTTTCACTATCTCTTTCTGACATAAATTGTTCTACTCTTTTATTAAAATCATCGCCGCCTTTACCATGTTGATAATTATTAAATTTATAGTTATCATCGACTGCATCAACAATTGGTTTAAATAATTTATCAAATCTAGAATCTACTTTATTTTGATTACTATTTTGATTAATATTTTGACTATTTGGTGGGTATAAAAAACTATTTGAATTTTGACTTCTATTTGAAACACCTCTTGGTCTTTCCATTAATTTATTACCATCGTTTGGATTAGATTGGAAATCTCTTTCAAATTTTAATGATGCAGCATTAGGTAATAATAGTGTTAATATTTCTTCTCTACCTATATCTGCAGAAGCTTGTTCTAAACATAATTTATTATATTGTGAAAAAATAGAATTGAAATTTTTTTGAGTTATTTTTTTAATATCAATTGATTTATACACAACTTTCATATTTTTAATTAATAAATCAATTACCTTCTTTTTACCTTCTTTATTTATTTCTGTTAAATTAAATTTATCTAACAATTGTTTATTCAAATTAGATATTGTTTCTTTTGAAAATAGTACATCTTTAATCTTACTTGGTTCTAAATTATTATTTTCTACTGTAGCCATTAAAATATCTATTATCTTTTTTTCTAATTTAACTCATTATAATTCGTTTTAGATTATTACAAATCAATTGATTTTTCAGAAAATTTTGAATAAACAGATTTATTATCATCTGTATCATCTACTACATCAATTTTATTTGAATATTCATTTTCTATATTTTTATTTAATATAGGTGTTTCTCCATCGTAATTAGAAATTAAATCCCAAGGAGGATAATATAAATCAGCTTTAGTATATTGATCTTCTTTTAGAACACCAAAAGTAATTAATGCCATTTTTGCAGCCGCTTGTTCACCTTCTTTTTTTGCATTACCTAATCCAAACCCAACACATCTAGTTTTAAAATGTTCTCTTTGATTAGCTTCTGATTTTTCAACACCCATAATATATGTTCTTTTATGAGGAGGACCTTCAAAATGAATTACACAATATGAAGGAAATTTCCATTTTTGAGCATGATAATATCTTAATAATCTATCTTTATAATTATTATCACGATATAATTTATCAGAATAATCAATAGTTGTTTCTAATAAATTTACAAAAAGTAACATACAAGGTTCTAAACCATTACTTAAAAATAATGCACCCATAAAAGCTTCCATAACATCTTCATGAATTTTATCTAAATTTCGCCCATTCATAGATTCAATTTGTTTAGAAATTATGAAAAATTTTTCCAAGCCAATTTCTTTAGACATTATAGCTAAATTTGTTTTATCTTCAATCTTTGTTTGTAATCTTGTCATAAAACCTTCATCTTCATTGGGATATCTGTAAAATAAATACATTGATACAATTAACTTTATTACACGGTCTCCAAAATATTCTAATCTTTCATAACTAGCTTCTCTTAATTCAATTAAATTAGTCGGATTGTTCATTTCTTTTTTACAAGCAGTTAAAATTTCATCAGGAAAAATATCTTTCTTACAATATGATTTATGAGTAAATGATTGAATGAAGAAATGTATATGATTTATTTTTTCTAATTTTACATTGTAATTATTTAATATTTTAATAATATCTTCTTCTTTTACCAAGACATTATTCAAATTATAAGGTATTTGAATAATTTCTTCTGAACCATCTAAGTTAGTAATTTTAATTCCTTCAGTTAAATAATTTGTTTTTATTTCCATTTATTATTATTAATGTTAGTTAAGCTATAAATAGTTTTTGCAATTTTTATTTCTAATAAATAATATATATATTTATATGAATAATATTTCTTGGACTTGTTATCGTGTAAAAATAAATAAATCAATAGAACATTTTGAAAAAAATGAAATACCTTTACCCCCAGCAAAAAATATAAAATTAGAATCTGATGCAATACCAAATCCAAATGTTCCTAAACAATTTGTATTTCCTGCCAAAGTTATGAATGAAATAAAAGTATATAAAGGTAATATGTTTGGAACTCCATTAAAATCAGATACTTTTAATATTGGTAAAAGTACTTTTCGTTTTGCTGATTTGGGCGATTATGACTCCTCATCAAGTTATACTATAGGAAATATTGTATCTTTTTTAACTATTAATCCAATTGATAATTCAGAATCAATTACTAAATATGTAAATTTAGTAGTTATTCCTGGAAAAAAATTAAATAATCCCATAACAGATAAATATGCATGGACAATTTTTAAGTATGCTGATTAAAATTCAATATTATCAATTTTATTTTCTAATTCTTTAGGCAATA
>Ga0214919_10007573_pt1 | contig 14595 bp, 10 predicted proteins | sample LL1503_MetaG_FD_177994 | JGI IMG/M metagenome (GOLD analysis project Ga0214919, IMG submission 177994) | Freshwater microbial communities from Lake Lanier, Atlanta, Georgia, United States - LL-1503 | ecosystem: Environmental > Aquatic > Freshwater > Lake | place: USA: Georgia | collected... | reverse complement strand
TAATAGAAGCCAAATCAAGAAATCCATTTACAAAACGGCTCCATCCAAATTTTGTAACACCATACTTTCTTGCGCGGTGTTCTACAACTTTTTCTCCAATTTTTCTGAAGCCTGCCCATTTCGCTAAAACTGGAATGTATCGATGCATTTCACCATAAACCTCGATCGATTTAACTAGTTTGTTTCGATAAGCCTTTAGTCCACAATTAAAATCATGTAATTTTATTCCGCTTGATTTACTAGCCGCTAGATTAAATAATTTAGAAGGTAAATTTTTTGTCAGCTTATTATCATATCGTTTCTTTTTCCATCCACTGATCATATCGAATCCATCGGTCACAATCATTTTGTAGAGTTCTGGAATTTCATCGGGACTATCTTGAAGGTCTGCGTCCATTGTAATAACCACATTACCTTTTGCGGCTTTAAATCCTTCATTTAAGGCTGCGCTCTTGCCATAGTTTCGTTGGAATTTAATTCCTTTGATATTGTCATTTTGGGTATGAAGTGTTTCTATTACTTCCCACGAACGGTCATTGCTACCATCATCCACCATGATTACTTCATAGCTAAATTGGTTGTCAATCATTACTCGCTCTATCCAAGAAGCTAGTTCGGGTAATGACTCATCTTCGTTAAAGAGTGGAACTATAATTGATATATCCATAATATTGACGCCTCCTTCGAATTAAACTATTTGGTGTTGTAATTTTTACTTAAATATCCGCCAGTGATTGCTGTTATCAGTGCCCCTAAAATTAAGTACCTGAATACTGCCGATGAAATCATCAATGGCAAAAACATTTTTTTTAATTGATTGGCATTCTCTTCAATTTCTTTTGGCAAATGATCTCCTTGCATTAATAACATTTTACTATTTTCTGCAATTTTACTATCTCTAAATTCAATATGAAAACTAAAGTAAATATAAGCAAACGCAGCCATCAGCAGGGTAACCACGATAAAAGTTTTGAACCCGATAGAAAAATAATCTTTGAATGAAAGGATGTTTCCATTTTTTTTGGAATGAGCTATCAAACTCCATACTATTCCACCCGTAAATAGAAAGTAAATGATAAATTGGAAGTAGCTTTCAATAGGATTCTTTAAAATTTCTGAGGAAAATAGGGAAGCTATTATCATCAAAGCACCCGTTATCAATCCTTTTTGTGTAGGGGTAGGTTGCTTCATTTTAATTAATATGGATATGGGTACCATTAATAATTCCAACTACTTTACCAGAAAGTTGCTTTCCTTTAAAAGCAGAGTTGGTACATTTTGATTGGATATTATTTTCTTCAAATGTATAGTTTGATATCGGGTTAAATAGAGTAAGACACGCTATTTCACCTTCCTTGATTTCGGGTATAGAAAGTCCAAAAGTTTTTCTAGGTGATGCACTCAATCGATCAATCAATTCTTCAATCGCCCATTTATTTTTTACTACTGACCAAACTGCACCAAATAAACTTTCCAAACCAATCATACCATTTTTTGCATATTCAAATTCGCATACTTTGGCATCATAGTTTTGTGGTAGATGATGAGAAGCAATGAAATCAATTGTTCCATCCAATAAACCTTCAATTAAATCTTGTCGGTCTTTTTTTGTTCTGATGGGGGGATTTACTTTTAAGTTGGTATCGTATTGTTGTAAGTCATCATCAGAGAAAAATAAATGATAAGGTGTAACAGAGCAAGATATTTTCACTCCTGCACTTTTTGCGTTCTTAATATGTTCAAGACTTTTTGAAGAGGAGATACCAGTAAAATGTAGTTTGCTAGCAGCATAATTAGCTAGTTCAATATCTCGGGCAACCATAATTTCTTCTGCCATGGCTGGTTTTCCAGGAAGACCTAACTGGGTAGAAATTATACCTTCATTCATTAGACCATTGGTACCAATGGTTTTGTCATCAGGCAGCTGAATGACTGTTCCATCAATTGATTTAACGTATTGAAGCGCTTTGAGTAAAAGACTTCCATCTTGAATGCTATTGAGTCCGTCGCTGAATGCAATCGCTCCTGAATTGAACATGTCATACATTTCAGCCAATTCTTTGCCTGCTGCATTTTTAGTAATGGAACCTATTGGATGTACTTTTACTCCTGAATTGGTGGATTTTTGAATAATATATTCTACTTGAGATTTAGTAGAAATAACCGGATCGGTATTGGGGATAATTAAAACATCTGTAAAACCACCTGAAGCTGCAGCCTTTGTTCCAGTTTCAATGGTTTCACGGTATTCAAATCCAGGATCACAAAACTGAGCGAATGAATCTATCCATCCAATGCTAATGTGCAATCCATCTTCGGCTATCACTCTTTCTGCTGATTGATTAATTGAGTCAGCAATAGAGGCAATGATTCCATTTTGGATCAAAATATCTTTGCGCTTTCCATTAAGAGGGGAGCCCTTGCTTACGATGGTGGCCTGCTTGATTAAAACACTCATGAATTATAAAGTTGCGCTAAGTTACAATTTGTTGTTGTTTTTAGATTTGAAAATTTAAATTACTTTTGCTAAAACTACCATTTAGTCATTTATATATATAAATAATATATAGTATGTTGTCCCAAAAAATTAATTAGTTTAGGTTTTTCATATTTCGGGAAGTAGCGCAGCCCGGTAGCGCACTAGGCTGGGGGTCTAGGGGTCGCAAGTTCGAATCTTGTCTTCCCGACAGTACAGAGCATTAAGAAATTAGTGCTTTTTTTATGCAATCCTTGCAGTATTACCTAAAATTTAATTCTATAAGTAAGTATTTTATGTCCTTGTCTATAAAACGAGTAAAAGATCCATCCAAGACTTTAATAATAGTTCAAAAATTATTTTTTATAACTTCAAGCTCGTATGAAAATTTATTTCTAAAAATTTATTTATGCTAGATAGAAGATATTTTTTAAAAAAATCTACCTTATTAACAAGTGGATTATTACTAGGTGATATTGATTCTTTTGCTTTAAAAAAAACTAATAAAAGAAACTTTGGAGTTTGCGTGAATACGCAAACTCTTAATAATTATCCTGATTTTATAAATATTATTTCATCAAGTGGTATTACCGATGTATGGATGCCTTATTTTATCAATGGTTATTATCCTTATCCGATGGAGGATATCTTAGTTTGGAAAAAAAGATTTGAAAAAAAAGGAATTCTGGTAAATATGGTTAGTGTCCCTTTCGGTCATCCAGGTGGTTCCTTAGGTGATTCTCAAAATTATGATATCACACCCCAAACATGGCCTAGGCGAATTGATATCGATGGGAAAAATTTTTCTGGAACTTCTGTGCATCCAAATGTAACACAAGAAAATATTGCTGTTATTCAAAAAATACAAAAATCAGGATTTAATAAATTATTTCTAGATGACGATTTTCGATTAGCTGCCTCTCCAGGTAATATTGGGGGATGTTTTTGTGAAGTTCATCAAATGGAATTTTCGAATAAATATGGGTATCTTAAAAAAGATATGGTGGATTTACGAAATGATATTAAAAATAGAAATTTAAATTCATTGGTTCGAAATTGGATTGATTATAATTGCGATCAATTGAGTTCTTCTTTCAAAGCTCAACAGGCTGCTGCGCCTCATGTTAAGCTAGGTATAATGGCAATGTATCTTGGTTCCGAAAAAGCAGGCATTCAATTAGAAGATTATAAAGATTCATTATTTAGAGTAGGAGAGTTAATGTTCAGTGATAAAAATTTTTCTCCAGTAAAAGGTAAGACGGATGAATTATTTAGTTCGCTATTTCACCGCAGATTCGTAAAACCAACATTGGCATTTAGTGAAACAACCGCTTATCCTGCGAATCAATTATCAGCTGAAAATATGGCGGCTAAGTTGCACATCTCAACTATCTCCGATGTAAGAAATACCATGATGATGAGTGGATTGGATCCATTCCCTTTTAGTCATTGGACAACGCTTGCTCCAACAATAAAAAAAGTAGCAGCGATGCATGAAAAAATTGCTGGTCAAAAGTTAGTTGGTCCAATGAAGCATTTTTGGGGTAACCGCAGTAGGATGGTAGGAGATGATAAACCCTACAGTCTTTTTCTTGCTGCTGGAATACCTTTTGAGGTCAATAATACTCCGTCAAAAGACGGCTGGACTTTTCTTTCAGATTTTGATATTCAAGATATTTCTTCTGGTGAGTTGAAATCAAAAGGAACTAGTTTTATCTATGGTGTTAGTCAAGATAAAAAAATTAGTGGGGCGAGATTTGTGAAGGAAAACCTTCAGGAAATATTCTCATTCAAAAAGGAAATTATTCCATTATTAAATGGTGTACCCTATGTTGTGGAAGATAAGCCAGTAGTTTGTGCCTGGTATCCTACCATTCACAAGGTTTTTTTATGGAATTTATCAGCCTCTAAAGAATTGTTTACATTGAAATTGGATCATAATATTCAGACAGTTGAAATCGGAGGATTGGACGCTGAATTGATTACTGTTTAATTGATCAGACTGAAATTTATATTGAATCTATTCAATATATTTACTTTGACAATGCAATTAATTACGTAATCAATCATTACAAATGAAAAAATATCCCTTCCTTCTATTTCTTTTTATTAGTTATTCTATCACTTCTTTCGCGCAACGTCCAGCCCAAGGACCCCTGTCTAAACAAGTTTTTAATCCTTTAAAAAATGGGTATCAATTGGTTTGGGAGGACGAGTTTTTAGGTAATCAATTAGACAATACCAAATGGGCCGTTAGGGGAGTAGGACGCCGTGCAATCGCCTATGTTTCGGCTGAGGCAGTAAAAGTTGAAAATGGTTTATTAAAATTATCCGCACTTAAAAGAGGGGATTCAATTTTGATTAGTGCGGTAGGTACTCAAGGACTCTTCATGCCCAAATATGGATTTTATGAGTGTAGGGCTCAATTACAGCATTCACCCGGTGTTTGGGGTGCCTTTTGGTTACAATCCCCCAAGTTATCAGAAGGGGATGATCCTCGTATACATGGTGCTGAAGTAGATATCATGGAATTTTTTAAAAAATTGGGTCTAGATATTGTTTCTCACAATGTTCATTGGGGACCTTATGGATCTGGTCAGCATACTACTCATGGAATGCAAAGTTATCTTAAAGGTGTTAGCAAAGGATTTCACACATTTGGCCTAGAGTGGACAGCTGAAAAATATATCTTCTATGTCGATGGACTTAAATTCTATGAAGTAAGCGCTGGCGTCTCTCAAATTGAGGAGTATCTAATTTTAAGTATGGAAATTCCTAATAACCTTGAAGAAATTAAAAAGACAGTTTTTCCGGATGAGTTTATTGTTGATTACGTAAGAGTTTACCAAAAGAAATAAACTGTTTTCAACTAAATTTCTTTGTGAACAATTGATTGTTTGATTTTGTTGTTTTAGTTGAAAACTTGATAAATCTCTTTCTACTTGTCAATTTATCTTTTAAATTTGAAAGGATTGGTTAAATATATTTTAATATGATAAAAAAAATTGATTAATCCATCTTTTTGATACTTTAATCCCTTTTTTTAATTTATTATTATTTTATTTTTATTTAGTTGTTTTATATGAAATCTTACAACTCGAAATTTTAAAACTTTCACTCATATTGTGATTACTTATTTATTTAATATATTTGAAAATAGTTATTAGTAAATTTTTGTAAATTGTTATTTATATGAAATCTAAGTTATTAATTGTAATAGGTGCGTTGGTAATCTTTTCAGCGGGTTGGTTTTTCTTTATGCGGTCAAAAGGAACCACTGCTAACAAAATGCCCGATCAGGTAAGTTACAATTTCCATATCCGTCCCATCTTGTCTGATAAATGTTTTAAATGTCATGGTCCTGATAAAAATAAAAGAGAAGCTGGATTAAGATTGGACATAGCTGATTCAGCATTTGCACCTTTGAAAGAAACGAAAGGTTCTTTTGCTTTTGTACCCTATAAGCCAGAAGAGTCAGAGGTTTACAAACGCATTACATCTAACGACACTGCTTATCAGATGCCTACTCCAACTTCTCACTTGGGAATATTGTCTTCTTATGAGATTGCACTTTTCAAAAAATGGATTAATCAAGGAGCAAAATATGAGAAGCATTGGGCTTTTGTAAAACCCGTAAAAGCACCTTTACCCTCCATTGATCACAAAGAAAAAGCGGTGAATGAAATTGATTACTTTGTTTTTAGTAAGCAAGAACAAATGGGGCTTACTAATAATGAACAATCTGATAAAGAAAGACTTTTAAAACGTGTTTCACTTGATTTAACAGGATTGCTCCCATCAGAAAAATTGATGGATCAATTTGCTGCTAATCAAAACACCAATGCCTATGAAACTGCTGTTGATCAATTATTAGCTTCCCCTACTTTTGGCGAAAAAATTGCTGTTCATTGGCTAGATCTAGCTCGTTATTCTGATAGCTATGGATATCAAGATGATAATGTTAGAACTCAATGGGCTTGGCGTGATTGGGTTATCCATGCTTTCAATAAAAATTTACCTTACAATGATTTTCTAACCTGGCAAATTGCAGGTGATATGCTTCCCAATTCGACTAAGGAACAAATGCTCGCCACTGCTTTTTTTAGAAATCATAAGTATACCGAAGAAGGTGGTATTATACCAGAAGAATATAGAATTGAATATATTATTGATAAAACAAAAACTTTTACTAAAGGAATCTTAGGCCTGACGGCTGAATGTGCTCAATGCCATGATCATAAATATGATCCCATTTCTCAAAAAGAGTATTACCAAATGTTTGCTTTTTTCAACAATACAAAGGAAGTGGGATTTGAGGGAGATGTGGGTACTTCTAAACCTGCAAAATCTCCTATTTTAACTATCAACGATGATGATTCAAAAAGTGTACTAGGTTTTATTAATAAAAAGGATACGGGTAATTTATATGTATCCGTTATGGGAGAAAATGACACATTGCGTAGAACCTATATTCTAGATCGTGGTGTTTATAACCATCCTACCACTGAGGTATCTCCATCTACCATTAACTCTGTATTACCCTTCGATACTATCAAAAATCAACGCAATAGGCTAGGGCTTGCTGCCTGGACAGTCAACAAAGACAATCCACTTACTTCAAGAGTTTTTGTCAATCATATTTGGCAGGAAATTTTTGGAAGAGGACTCGTAAAAACTGCAGGTGATTTTGGTATGCAAGGTGAGCTGCCTTCACATCCTGAATTGCTGGATTGGTTAGCGGTAGACTTTATGGAGCATGGATGGAATATCAAGCGTTTGGTAAAGCAGATTGTAATGTCAGCGACTTATCGTCAATCCTCTAAAGTTAATCAAGACAATTATAGTAGAGATCCAGAAAATATTTATCTTACTCGTGCTCCTCGTCAAAAAGTGAAAGCTGAATTTGTTCGCGATATTATATTATCTGGTAGCGGATTATTGGTTAATACCATTGGAGGGCCAAGTGTTAAACCCTATCAGCCTAAAGGCCTATGGGAAATGGCTAGTTCTGGTAGAGGTGAATTAAAAACATACAAGCAAGATAAAGGGAATGATCTTTATCGCCGTGGGATGTATACATTTATTAAGTTAACAGTTCCTCCTCCAAGCATGATTTTATTTGATGCTAGTAACAGAGATCAATGTGAAGTAAAACGTTCTCAAACCAATACTCCCTTGCAAGCACTGATGATGATGAATGATCCTACAGTTCTAGAAGCCTCTCGTGTGTTGGCTCAAAGGCTGATGAAAGAAAATTTATCTGCCGATCTTAAAATTAAAAATGCTTTCCGACGAATTATTTGTAGGATACCTGGCGCTAAAGAAAATGAAATTTTAAAAACTTATTATGAAGATCAGTTGAAACAGTTTCAACAAAAACAATTGGATGCTACTGCTACTTTGCATGTAGGTGAATATCCTTTTGCTGATAACCTAGATATGAATGCTACTGCGGCATTGATGAAAGTAATCAATATGATTTATAACATGGAAGAGGCAATAATAAAATCTTAATTATGAACAAAGAATTATTAGAGTACAGCCTTAATTTTAATAGAAGGCGTTTTTTATCAAAAATGAGTTTGGGTATAGGAAGTGTAGCCTTGGGTTCACTTTTAATACCCGATCTATTTGGTGAAAAAAATCCTGAGGAAATGCTTCTTGCTGGCTTGCCCCATTTTGCTCCCAAAGCAAAGAGAATCATTTATCTTTTTCAAAATGGTGCGCCTTCTCAATTGGATTTATTTGATTATAAGCCAAAGCTTCAGGAAATGTTTGGACAGGATCTTCCTGAATCTATTCGCAATGGTCAAAGACTAACGGGTATGACTGCAGGTCAGAAAAAATTTCCATTGGCAGGATCAGTATTTAATTTTAATCAGCATGGCAAGGCTAGAACTTGGATGAGTGAAATACTTCCGCATACTGCCAAAGTGGTAGATGATTTGTGTGTGATTAAAAGTATGTATACAGAAGCAATCAATCATGATCCAGCACTTACCTTTTTACAAACAGGTGCACAGGTTGGTAACCGACCTAGTATGGGCTCCTGGTTGAGTTATGGATTGGGTAGCGAGAATAAAAATTTACCTGCTTTTTGTGTTTTATTATCTAAAGGAAAAGGAAATGGACAAGGAGTTTATTCAAAATTATGGTCCAATGGATTCCTTGATTCTGTTCACCAAGGGGTACAATTTAGTAGCGGTGATAGTCCTGTGTTGTATTTAAACAATCATGCGAGTATAAATAAAACTGACCGCAGAAATATGCTAGATAAGTTGGAGCAATTAAATGCTGAAACTTTTAAAGAATCAGGCGATCCTGAAGTGAATGCAAAAATCCAACAATACGAAATGGCTTACCGCATGCAAACTGCTGTGCCAGATATTACCGATGTAAGTAAAGAACCAGATGATATTGTAAAATTATATGGTCCCGATTGTTTGATACCCGGAACCTTTGCTGCCAATGCCTTGTTGTCAAGAAAATTATCTGAAAATGGTGTTCGCTTTGTGCAGTTGTATCACCAAGGTTGGGACACTCATGGTAATCTTCCCAATGAAATGCGTGGTCAATGCATGGATACTGATCAAGCTTCCGCAGCCTTAATTACTGATCTAAAACAAAGAGGATTACTCGATGAAACATTAGTGATTTGGGGTGGTGAATTTGGTAGAACAAATTATTGTCAGGGCGATTTTAGTAAAGAAAATTATGGAAGAGATCACCACCCAAGATGCTTTAGTATCTGGATGGCTGGAGGTGGTGTAAAGCCTGGTTCTTATGGTGAAACAGATGAGTTTGGATACAATATTATTGAAAATCCTGTGCATGTAAACGATTTTCATGCAACTATTTTGCACTTGATGGGATTGGATCACGAGAAACTTACTTACAAGCATCTTGGTCGAAGATATAGGCTGACTGATGTGGGTGGAAAAGTAGTGCAAGGGTTAATTAGTTAATTTGTAATAGTTGGCTAACATTCTTCGATAAATAAATAAATTGTAAAAGGTATTTTTTAATTTTTTAAAAATCCAATTGTATGCAACGCAAATCATTTATAAGAAACTCTTCCTTGGGAGCGATAGGTTTTTTATCTCAACCTTCTTTTCCTTTTCTAGAGGATCCCTTGCTTGGCCACAATAATAAGCGGTATCGTTTAGACACTAAGTGGAGCAAGGCGGATGTTGCTACCAACCCTGTAAATGATTGTCATGAGATGGTTCAAGATAGCAAGGGAAGAATAATTTTGTTGACCAATGAAGTTAAAAACAATGTTATCATTTATGACAAAGCTGGTAAGTTATTAACTACTTGGGGCCATGAATATCCTGGAGCTCATGGATTGACATTATTCAATGAAAATGGAACGGATATATTGTTTATCTGTGACAATAGTCGCCATCAAGTAATTAAAACTACTATTGATGGAACAGTTTTATTAGTGCTAGATTATCCAAAAGAAACCGGTCAATATACCAAAGCATCTGAGTATGTTCCTACAGAAACCGCCATTGCTCCTAATGGTGATATTTATGTAGCAGATGGATACGGAAAAGATTTTATTATTCAATATGATGCCAAGGGTCGTTATATCAATCATTTTGGTGGTAAAGGTCCTGATGCCAAACATCTTTCTAATGCCCATGGTATTTGTGTAGATCAACGTGACCCGCTTCATCCTTGCTTAATTGTAACTTCTAGGCAGCAAAATGCTTTTAAAAGATTTACGCTAAACGGAGTTTATATAGACACCATTCCTTTACCTGGTGCATGGGTTTGTCGCCCAGTCATTAAGGGTGATTATTTATATGCAGCAGTTTTGCAAACCAATACATTGCAAGGAAAACAATCTGGTTTTGTAACTATTTTAGATAAAAATCTTAGGGTAGTTTCTAATCTCGGAGGATCTCAACCTCAATACGTTGATCAAAAGCTAGATGAAATGTATCAGACGGTAAAGTATTTTCAATACCCACATGACGTTTGTGTGGATGATGAAGAAAACTTGTATGTTGCTCAGTGGAATTCTGGCAAAGTGTATCCTTATAAATTATCGCCAGTTATTTAATGCGTAAGTTATTTTATCTTTTAATTATTTTGGTTTTAAGCCAAAATTGCATTGGACAAATATCTGTTCAACTAGCTCCTGCTTTGTTGAAATACTCCTCCGTATTTTTTAAAGATGCTGCCAAAGTAGAAATGAAATTTGCTCAAGAGGGAGCCAATATTTTTTATACTTTGGATGGTCAGCTACCCACAGAAAAGAGTACAATTTATAAAAAGCCTATCAAAATAAATAAAAATTTGACAACCCTGCAAGTGATTACTTCAGGTCCAAGTTTTATTCCTTCTGATATTATTTCGACCACTTTTATAAAAGATGGATTGCCCATTCAATCTGAACAGCACAGTGCTCCCAATGAAAAATATCAAGGAAATGGACCCCTTACTTTGTTCGATAATGAAGGTGGTATTTTAAATATGAAGTCGCCTACCTGGATAGGTTACCAACAGGATACGATAGAAATTATTATAGAATTGAAAGCTGCTAGAAAGGTACAATCGGTATTGATAGATTTTTTACAAGATTATAAAAATTGGGTATTCCTACCCCAATTGATAAGCATAGATTATTTTAATGCGGACACTCAAAAATTTGAATGGGCAGTTGAAAAGAATTTTGAATTAAATAAGACTATGACTGCGCCCGAATGCAGACCTATTTTATTGACGGCTACTAGTAAAATAGTAACCAATCAATTAAAAATAAAACTCTACGGCATTAAAAATTTACCTGATTGGCTTCCAGGAAAACGTAGGCATGGATGGATTTTATTTGATGAAATAAAAGTTTATTAAAATGATGCAAAAATTTAAAATCTATTTATACAATGCTAGTTTTGCATTGAATTGTTTACTGGTATTTCTTTTAATTTTTGAAAAAGGTTTATTGGTTCCTGCATGGGTTCAGCCTGTGGGTAGAATGCATCCGATGCTTTTGCATTTCCCCATCGTATTATTAGTGATTTGTATTTTTTGGGAATTTTTTTCAGGTTTTAAATCGGTTGTTAAAAATGAACCAAATGTAATTGGAGATAATCTTTTATTGATTACAGCGCTCACTTCAGTTATGAGTGCTTTAATGGGTTTATTGCTTTCTAAAGAAGATGGCTATGAACAAGATATTCTTTTTTGGCATAAGTGGGGCGGAGCATTCATCTCATTGTTATCAATTCTTTGGTATGTATTCAGAGAATCTATTCGAAATATCAAATTATTGTTGAGTGTTACTTCTATCACCGCTTTGGTAGTAATTATTTTTACCAGTCATTTAGGTGCTAGTGTTACTCATGGAGAAAATTTTGTGTTAGCACCTGTTACGAAAGAAAAAAAATCGCCGATTGTATTATTTGAAGATGCCATTATTTATACCAATATGGTGCAACCAATTTTACAATCAAAATGTGTTAGTTGCCATAATAGCAATAAGTCTAAAGGCGGATTATTGATGGAAACCTTTGCCCAACTTCAGAAAGGTGGAAAAAATGGGGTGCTTTGGGATTCAACTCAAAATGAATTTGGTACGTTGCTTAGTCGAGTACATTTACCACTAGATAATAAAAAGCACATGCCTCCAAGTGGAAGACCTCAGCTTACAGATGAGGAGATCAAAATTCTTTATTATTGGATCCATAGTGGTGCTAGTGCAACGGCTAAAGTTGTTAACCTACCAGCAACTGATACATTAAGTTTACTTGCAAAGGCTTTATTTAATACGGTTGAAACTGATAATTATAGTTTCAAAGCTGCCGATGAAAATACGGTAAAAACCTTGAGTAATAATTACCGATTTATTACACCATTGTCAATTAATTCACCTGCATTGGGAGTAGAGTTTTTTGGTGCCTCTCAATTTAAAGCTGAACAACTCAAAGAATTACTTCCTTTAAAAGATCAGATTGTTGCGCTTAATCTTAACAAGATTCCGGTTACCGATGCTGACCTTGTCAACATTGCTCAATTTACCAATCTGCGTAAACTCAATTTATCTTTCACCAATATCAAAGGAACAGGTTTGTCATCACTCACTCAATTGAAATCTTTAAAACAACTTTCTTTATCAGGGACAGGAGTGGATATGACCAGCCTTGGCGTTTTATCTTCTTTGTCAAAATTAACCGAATTAATTATTTGGAGTACCCCTGCTCAAAATCAAGATTTAGCTACTCTTCAAAATAAAATGAAGAATACTAGAATCGAAACAGGTTTTTCAGGTGATACGGTAGTAATAAAATTAAATCAGCCAATGATTGAAAATGAGGAATTGATTTTGATGGAGCCAACCAGACTTAAATTAAAACATTATGTGAGAGGAGTTGAAATGCGCTATACAATTGATGGAACTGATCCAGATAGTATTTTATCACCTCTTTACAAAGGTGATTATCTAATGGATAATACGTTAACATTAAAGGTGAAAGCTTTTAAAGTAGGTTGGCAAAGTAGTGATGTAGTTGAGCGTACATTTTTTAAACCGGGTGCAAAAATTGACTCTATCAGTTTAATGAATCCCTCCGAACAAGATCCATATAAAAAATTCAGTGCTACCATTTTAATTGATACAAAAAAAGGGGAGGATAAAGATTTCGCAAATGGCAAATGGATGGGCTTTAAAGACCAACCGATGGAGATTCTTATTTATTTAAAAGACCCTATTGATGTTTCTTCTGTCTCCCTCAGTACACTGGTCGCTATTAATAGCAATATTTTCCCTGCTCAGCAAATTCAAGTATGGGCTGGTAATAACCCAAGAAGTTTACGAATGGTCAAAAAAGAAATGCCTATTCAGCCAGAAAAATCTGAACCTACTTATACCAAAGGTTTGCAAATTTCATTCAAACCGATTAAAGCCAATTATTTAAAAGTAGTATTAATACCAGTTCATAAATTACCCATGTGGAGAAGCCCTAAAGGTTATAAAGGCTGGGTATTTGTAGATGAGGTGTTTTTAAATTAATTTCTATTTTTATGGTAGAATTTCAAATTTTAGCTTAGATAGTAATACAAATTAGCTACTACTCTCATTTCTATTGAGACTGCTTTTGTAATTTTGACAAAATCTTATGCATGGATATTGAGTTGGATATTTCTTGGAAAGAGCTATTACAAGAAGAGATTACTAAATCTTATTTTTCATCAATTATTGATTTTTTAAATACTGAGCAAGCAGCTAAAAAAATAATTTTCCCAGAAAGCAAACTTGTATTCAATGCTTTTAATAAAACTCCTTTTGATAAAGTAAGAGTAGTCATTTTAGGGCAGGATCCTTATCACAATCCAGGTCAGGCGCATGGTCTTAGCTTTTCTGTTTCTGTTGGAACAAAACCACCTCGTTCGCTTATTAATATTTTTAAAGAAATTCAATCAGATATAGGAGTGGAGATGCCATTAGACAATGGTAATTTAAGCCATTGGGCAGAGCAAGGCGTTTTGTTAATGAATGCTTTTTTGACGGTAAGATTGAATGAGCCAGCAAGTCATGCTAAAATTGGCTGGATGGATTTTACTGATGCAGTTATTAAAAAAATTTCTGATAATAAAAAAGGAATTATATTTTTATTATGGGGTAATTTCGCACAACAGAAACAAGAACTGATTGATGAAGACAAACATTTTTTGCTCAAAGCAGCACACCCTTCACCATTTAGTGCCAATAAAGGATTTTTTGGTTGTAAGCATTTTTCAAAAACTAATGAATTATTGATTCAGCAGGGCTCTTCGCCCATTGATTGGAAATTATTTACGCCCTTTCAACAAAAAATTAAATTCGGTAATGAAGGATAAAAAAAGTGAAAGCAAGAAGACCAATGAAGTCCTTGTTTTTTTATTAAATATTTTTGGTCGAATTTGGGCACTATGGGGTTTGGTTAGTTTTGTAGTTAGCTTCCTTATTATTTTTTTACCATCCATGGTTTCATATTTAATACCTGGTAAAAAAGGACAGGATTATTTTATCTGGGTTTCTAGATGTTGGATGAAAACCTGGTTGTATCTCGTTGGCTGCCCGGTAACAGTTAGGGGAAAAGAAAATTTCAAAAAAGGGGAGACTTATG